>Ga0209354_10001230_pt1 | contig 11326 bp, 6 predicted proteins | sample LauGreSpBDMM15DD_2_FD_187562 | JGI IMG/M metagenome (GOLD analysis project Ga0209354, IMG submission 187562) | Freshwater lake microbial communities from Lake Michigan, USA - Sp13.BD.MM15.DD (SPAdes) (version 2) | ecosystem: Environmental > Aquatic > Freshwater > Lake | place: Lake Michigan, USA...
TTTATCTCAATGCCGACGAAATGCCGCGTGCACATGAAGTCCTTGGACATGATTTTTTTGCGGGACGTTACAACATCGGTTGCTTCGCGTGGGAACTGAGCAACTTTCCAGGCCCCTGGCAGCGTAGCTTCGAGCATTTGCAGGAAGTATGGGCGCCCACCGAATTCATACGGCAGGCGCTGGCGCCAGCCACCCGGTTGCCTGTCATCCACATGCCGTTTGCGATCGAGCCGGGAGATCCCGGTCCTCTAAGGCGCACTGACCTGGGGCTGCCTGACGACAAGTTCGTTTTCCTGTTTTTCTTCGATTTTCGCTCCTATGTCAGCCGCAAGAATCCGCACGCCGTACTGGACGCATTTTTCCAGGCCTTTCCGCAGGGTGGCAAAGAGCCTGTGCATCTGGTGATCAAGGTCAATGGCATCGAAGGCAAGCAGGAAGAGTTTGCAGCATTTCTGCAGGACGAACGCTTGCGCGATTCGCGCATACAAATAATGTCCACCTCCCTGGATGACAGAGGGATCAAGCGCCTGGTAGCTGCCTGTGATTGTTTCGTCTCGCTGCATCGCAGTGAAGGCTTTGGTCGCGGGCTTGCCGAAGCGATGTATTATGGCAAGCCGGTTATTGCTACCGCGTATTCCGGCAACATGGATTTCATGCGGGCCGATACTTCCTGCCTGGTCGACTACAAATTGATACCGCTGCAGGAAAACGATTATCCGTTCTGGCAGGACCAGGTATGGGCCGATGCCGATGTGGCCCAGGCTGCCTGGTATATGCGCAAACTGGTGGAAGATCCGGCCTGGGCCGGCACGATTGGTGCTGCCGCGGAACAGCACATAAAGACCCATCATTCATATAGAGCCGTCGGCATGTGTCAACGCAAGCGACTGGAACGCATTGGAGTAATCAAAGCAGAATGAGCGACAAAAGCAGTCTCAAGGTGGTGTCGATGGGTATCAATACCCACCAGGAACCCGTTGTGTACATGCACAAGGAAAGTCATATCTGTGTGGCAGAGGGCTTCAGTGCCAATGCAAGGTTATTGGTGCGGACGGCTACTACAGAGTTGCTCGCTACACTCAATGTGGTGGAGAACCATTTTTTGGGCAAGAACCAGATTGGTCTTTCCAGGATCGCCATGCAACGCTTGCATGTCGTTGAGGGCGAATCGGTACTGGTGGAACATGCGCCGGTGGTGGATTCGCTGCGCTTTCTGCGCAAGAAAATCTACGGACATGCGTTGGACCAGGCGGATCTCAATGCAATCATGCATGACATCAGCGATCACCGTTACCGCGATATCGAAATCGCGAGCTTTTTGAGTGTCTGCGCCGGTTCAAGGATGAACATCGACGAAATCATCGGACTTACCCGTGCCATGGTGAACTGTGGCAAACGCCTGCAGTGGTCTGATCACGAATTTATTTATGACAAGCATTGTATTGGGGGCCTGCCCGGCAATCGGACTACCCCGTTGGTGGTAGCGATTTGCAGTGCGGCTGGCTTGCTGATACCCAAGACCTCATCGCGCGCCATTACCTCGCCGGCCGGGACTGCCGACACCATGAGCACCTTGTTCAAAGTCGAATTTTCGCTGCCGGAAATGCAGAAGGTCGTCAGGAAGGCTGGGGCCTGCATGGTGTGGGGTGGAGCGGTAAGCCTGAGTCCCGCTGACGATCTGATGGTCCGTATTGAACGTGAACTCGATATTGATGGTGAGGGACAACTTATTTCATCGGTGCTCTCCAAAAAAATTGCCGCCGGTTCCACTCACGTCATCATCGACATTCCCGTTGGGGATACGGCCAAGGTGCGCGGTCCGGCCGAAGCGGATTATCTGGCTGGACTGTTTACACGCGTGGGCGCCGCTTGCGGAATTCATGTGCGCTGCATTATTACTGATGGCAGCAAACCGATTGGAGCCGGCATCGGCCCGGTGCAAGAGGCGATTGATTTGCTGGCGGTACTGCAATGCAAGCCGGAAGCGCCGCGGGATTTGCGCGTGCGCGGTGTGGAGCTGGCCGCCAATCTGTTCGACATGGCGGATGGCAACGGCATTGATGCTGCGCGCAAGAAAGCGGAAAGCCTGCTCGATTCGGGCAAGGCCTGGGAACAATTCCTGCTCATTGCCGAGGCCCAGGGTGGCCTTAAGACCTTGCCCGTTGCCCAGTATACGGCCGAGATCAAGGCCGAGAGTGCGGGCCGCATTGCGGCCGTAGACAATCGCCGTCTCGCCAGGCTGGCGAAATTGGCTGGCGCACCGATGGATGTGTCAGCCGGTTTGCGCTTGCATGCAAATGCCGGAAGCCTGGTCAGGCGTCATGACCCTTTGTTTACCCTGTACAGCGAAAGTCCGGGCGAACGCGATTACGCGCTGGCGTATTACCAAGGCAACCTCGACATGTTTCGCATCGTGGACGATGGCGCGCCATGACAACTCGTCCAACGCCGTTGCTGTTCGATCTCGACAGTCATCCGCTGTTCGAGCCCTTGTTGCAGCGTATGCCAGCCGAGGCCGGCAGCCTTGAAAGACGCAATTTTCCGGATGGTGAAACCTATCTGCGCGTAAACAGTGCAGTCGCCGGACGTGATTGTGTGATCCTGGGCGATCTGTCACACCCTGATACCCGCTTTCTGCCGCTGCTGTTCCTTGCCAGTACCTTGCGCGAACTTGGTGCCAGCAGGGTTGGCCTGATAGCACCGTACCTGTGTTACATGCGCCAGGACATCCGGTTTCATGAAGGCGAGGCGCTGACCTCGGCAGTGTTTGCCAAACTGCTCTCTGCCCACGTGGATTGGTTGATCACCGTGGATCCGCATCTGCATCGTTACCATGCGCTTGACGAGATATATTCGATTCCGGGCAAGGTGATACAAGGGGCACCCGTATTAAGCGCCTGGCTTGGCGAGCAGGAAGGCCTGTTGCTGGTAGGACCCGATGCCGAAAGCGAACAATGGGTAGCGCAGATCGCCGCGCACAGCGGGCATCCCTTTGTAGTGGGCAACAAGCAGCGCTTTGGCGATCGTGATGTCCACATTACCTTGCCGGACCTCAGCCCCTGGCAGGATCATGAGGCGATAATCATCGATGATGTGATATCCAGTGGTCACACGGTGCTGCAATGCATGCAGGTACTGCAGCAGCAAGGCCTCCAGCGCATCAGTTGCGCCTGTGTCCACGGTATTTTTGTGGATGGCATTGATGCGCAGCTGATACAGCAGGGTTTGAGTCGCCTTGTTTCGACCAATACAGTTCCACATGCCACCAACGCGCTGGACGTCAGCCCCCTGCTGGCAATGGCACTACAGTCTTTCCCCTAGCCAGAATAGGGTGCCAAAAGACTTTTGTTTTTGATAAAAATACGCAATATCTCCTGCAAGTCCGATGATCTGCCACGGTACGGCAGAAACGCATAACCTCAATCGATACGCAGGAAAACTGCTGGAAAGTGGGTTTCAGACTATCTTTGTCAGAGAGGAGTGCGTGCTTTGAGCAGTGCTGAGAGGGGTGTGGGCAGGAGCGTTGAGGATAGTGTTGGCGCCAGTACAGGTGCAAGTACAGTCACCGTTACAAGTTCAGGGAGCGCCAGCAACTCCGCCGACAAGCGTCAGCTGGAACTAAGCCGTCGCTTGTTGCAACTCCTTTTACAGGATTTCACGGGTGCTGTAAGTGTCCGGCTATGGAATGGCGAGACGGTTGCCGGACCTGCCCAGGCAAGCACTGTGTTTGAGCTGCGCAAGGCCGCACCACTGCGCGACATGTTGTTTGGTAAAAACCTTAACCGGCTCGCTGAAGCCTATCTGGCGGGTGATGTCGGTTACCAGGGTAGTCTTGAGCGCATCTTCGATCTCATCGACTTTCTGTAACACCGCACCTTGAGCGCTGCAGAAAAGTGGCAGGTGTTGAAACTGTTGCTGCAAATGCAAGCCAACCCGGTGCCTGTACTCAACGGCGACAAGGGAGGCATCAAGCGTGACGGCAACTCGCGCGCAACCATTTCCCACCACTATGATGTCGACAACGAGTTTTACCAGCTGGTGCTTGACCCCGAGATGGTCTATTCCTGCGCCTATTTCCACGATGATTCCCAGTCACTTGCACAGGCGCAGCGCAACAAGCTTGACCACATCTGTCGCAAACTCATGCTGCAGCCTGGTGAAACACTGCTCGACATCGGCTGTGGTTGGGGTGGCCTGGCGATCTGGGCCACTACGCATTATGGGGTAAAGGTGCATGGTATTACGCTAAGCCAAAAACAGCTCAGCTATGGAGCTGAGCGAGTACGCAGCCTGGGCCTGGCAGACAAAATCACGCTGGAGTTGCGCGATTATCGGGAGCTCCCGCAGCACGAGATTTACGACAAGATTGTGAGTGTCGGTATGTTCGAACACATTGGGGTGAGCAATTTCCCTCTGTATTTCGCCACCGTGCAACGCTTGCTGAAACCTGGCGGGCTGTTCCTCAATCATGGCATCACCAACGACACTGGCTGGCAGGCGGCGGCCTCCTCGCGTTTCATCAACGAATACATTTTCCCGGATGGCGAGTTGGCGCGCATCAGCGATGTGACCAACGCGATGGAAAAACAGAAGTTCGAGATCCTCGACGTGGAAGCCTTGCGCATGCACTACGCGATGACCTTGCGTTTCTGGATGGAAAATTTGCTCGCCAATCAGGACAAGGCCGTAGAAATTGCAGGACTGCGGATTTTCCGGCTTTGGCGCCTGTATATGGCCGGGTCGGCCTACTTCTTCGACCAGGGTAATTTGGGCTTGTACCAGATTGTGGCCGGCAAGAACCGGCACCCGTGGCCGTTGCCGCTGACACGCCAGCATTTGTACCAGTAGCAGCGGTTGCCAGGCAGGACATGTCGTGCGCCCGCGATTTCGCGTGCAAACCGAGGCCAGGCAGGGTGCGGGCTTGTCTCCACCTGCGTGAACTTGCAGCAAGGTAGGTGCCCCGACAACAAATTTGGCTATAATCCCCGGCCACAATAAAACCAGACTTACTTCGCGTTTGTCATATCAGGGGAAAACCATGTCCAGCCATGTCACGCTGAAGCGATCTTTAATGCTGCTCGCCGCCTGCGCGCTGGCAGCAACCGGACTGCAAGCCAGCGCCGCCGAAGAGATTGCCGCGGCACCCGCGTTCACCGTTGACCAGTTGTCTGCGCCGCAGAATGATGGCTGGATTACCAATGGTGGTTCGCTCGCCAACCAGCGCTATTCGCCACTCAACCAGATCAATCGCGATAACGTCAAGCAGGTGAAAGCCGTCTGGCGTGCCGGTCTGGATTCCGCTCTCGATTTTCGTCACAACAACCAGGCACAACCGCTGGTGTATGACGGCGTGGTGTATATCGTTACCGGACAGGACGACGTATTCGCCATCAGTGTCGAGACCGGCGCAATTCTCTGGGAATACCGCTCCGGGCTCACCGAAGACAATGCATTTGTCTGCTGCGGCTGGGTCAGCCGCGGTCTGGGCTTGGGTGATGGAAAGATTTTCCTCGGTCGTATAGATGCCAAGCTCATGGCACTGGACCAGAAGACTGGACAAGTCCTGTGGACGACCCAGACCGGTGATCCGAAGATCGGATACAGCCTTACAGCTGCCCCGCTGTATTACGACGGCATGGTGATTACCGGTAACGCCGGTGGTGACCTGGGCACTCGCGGTTGGGTGCGTGCCTTCGATGCTGATGATGGCAGTGAAATCTGGCGTTTCAATACGATCCCTGGTCCTGGTGAATTCGGTCACGATACCTGGCCTCAGGAAGGAGAATCGAACAGTGAGGTATGGCAGTGGGGCGGGGCCCCCGTATGGCATACCCCGGCGCTGGATCCTGAACTCGGTCTGCTCTACTTCTCCACCGGTAATGCTGGCCCGGTACTCGGAGGCGCTGCGCGTCCCGGTGACAACCTGTTCACTGCCTCAATCGTCGCCATTGATGTCAAAACCGGCGAGTACCGCTGGCACTTCCAGGAAGTACATCACGACCTCTGGGACTATGATGCGCCCAACCCCATCATCCTGTTTGAAGCGGAATATGACGGTGTTCTGCGCAAGGGCCTGGTCCAGGCAGGCAAGACCGGCTGGCTTTACATCCTTGATCGTGAAACCGGTGCGCCACTGATCGGCATTGAAGAGAAACCCGTGATGCAGGAGCCGCGTGTGGCGACAGCCGCGACGCAACCGTTCCCGGTAGGTGATGCACTCGTACCCCAGGACATCAAGGTCGCGCCCGAAGATTGGGAGCTGGTCAACGAAGGCCGGATCTTCACACCTTTTCTCGAAGAAGGCCGTATTTTCTCGCCGATGGCTGCAGTGAACTGGCCACCGAGTGCTTATGATCCTTTGACCAACTATATGTTTGTCTGCGCCACTGACAACGGCAATGGCGCGCGTATCGATGCCACGCAATTTGAAGCGCCAACCTTTGAGGGGCAGTTCCTCGGCGGTGGTTACATGGGGGCAGGCACTATCCGCAGCGGTGTCTACACCGCAATGGACCTGAAGACCAACCGCATTGTGTGGCAGAAACGCTTCAACGACGGCTGTCGCAGCGGATCACTGGCGACTGCCGGTGGCCTGGTGTTCATGGGTCGCAACGATGGTCGAGTGATTGCGCTGGATACCCGCAGCGGTGAACGCCTGTGGGAATTCCAGACGGATGCGCCAGTGAACTCTGCGATCAGTACATTTGAATACAAGGGTGAGCAATACTTTGTCACCTATGCCGGCGGCGGCTTGTTTGGTGGTCCCAAGGGTGATGGCGTGTGGCTGTTCAGCCTGAAGGGCACCATGGACGAAGTGGCGCCAGCAGCACCAGCTGCTGCAACGGGCGGTGGTACCGGCATGCCACCTCCGGGACGTGTTGCCGATGTGGCCAACGGCGAAACCATCTACAAGGCGGCCTGCATTTATTGCCACGGTGAAACCGGGCAGGGCGGCGAAGGCGGCGGCAAAGCCATTGCCAGCACGCTGCGCGTGGAAGGCCTGTTTGGCGTACTAACGTCAGGTCGAAACGCCATGCCGGCGTTCGCGGCCACGATGACAGTGGAACAACGGCATGATGTGGCCACTTATGTGAGGGAAAAATTGCTCGAGAAGTAAACCCTGCACGCACCGGGGGACAGATAAAAACCGGGGACACAATCCAGTATTGTCCATAAGGGGCCGGCCTGTGCCGTGCCCCTCACCAATAGCCGCAAGCGCCTAGAAGCGGTAGCGAAATCCAGCCCATGCTGCGCGTGGTGCACCTACTCCGACAAACAAGGGTCTGGCATCAGTCAGCGCTGGCAGCAGTTCTGTCGGATCTTCGCCCAACAGCCCGAAATTTTCATAGTCCGTATCGAACACGTTGCTGATACGGGCGTAGACGGAGAACTGTTCACTCGCCTGCCACGAGGCGCGCAGATTCATCAGCGCGTAGCCCGCGATCTCCGGCAGTTCGTTGCTCTCATCACCACGCACCACTTGCCCTGCGTTGTAGATCACTTCAGCGCCAAGGCTAAAGCTCGCATTGAAACTGTAGTCGCCGCCCAGTTTGAACAGCTGCCGCGGTTGGCCCGGTATGCGATCGCCTGACTGCACACTGAGTTCGCCTGCCGCATCGGCCGCGGGGTGGTTGGGACTGAGCACCTTGAAGTTGTCTTCAAAGCTCGCCTCCAGATATGTCCAGTTGGCATACCAGTCGAGCTTCTGGAGTGAGCCCTGCAAGGCCGCTTCTACGCCCCTGCGCCGGGTTTTCTCGACGTTGGCAAACAGCCCGGTGGCGCGACCGGTGGTCTGGAACAGGATGTCGTCGTGGTTGGTCGCGTCGAAATACCCGAGTTGGTAGCCAAGGCCATCCTGCATGCCGCGCACACCGAATTCAAAACTCTTGGCGACGACATCATCCAGCGGTGGATCGGCGAGGAAGGCATTGGGCAGCCGGCACTCAAAGTCGATTTCATCCGGATCCTCACCGGCGGCGCTGGCATACTGGCGTGCCAGCTCGAACACCCCTTCATTGCAGGCCAGTTCAATCGGTGTTGGCATGCGATTGGATTCGCTGTAGGAGCCGTATAAATTGGTGTTGGCATCAGCATTGAACGTAAACCCCAGCGAGGGGTTGAAACGTGCAAAGTTGTGATCGCCATTCAGTTCAGGTCTTTCTCCGGAACGGTCGCGTAGCGTAATGTCGCTTTCGTTATAGCGGCCTGCGGCTATCAGGGTGAATTTGTCAGTGACATCCAGTGTATCCACAAAGTACACGCTCCAGGTCCCGGTGGAGGTGTTTACATCGGTTTCGCCCTGTTCCAGAAAGCTGCCTGTGCCAAGGCCCAGGGTGCTGCGAGTCAGGGGATTCATGAACGCCAGTTCCGATACCGACAGGAACACAGCTTCTCCTGCAAACCAGCTGGTACCGATGACCAGCTGATTGGGGCGGTCGAGTAGCGGGTCGAGCAGGGCGCCTTGCAAAGTGAAACCCTGGCTGGTTTGCTCGCGTTCACTGATGTTGTTGATGCCCTCGTCGCTGAGGATGCCCGTGCCACTGAGGTCGTTGCCGGCATTCTCGAGTTCAAATGTTTCCGGATCGAGTCCGGCGAGCAGGGCTGCTTGTTCTATGAGGGTTTCCAGCGCGGCAAAGCTCCTGGTGGCAGGATCGCTGGCTGTGCATATGTCATCCAGGTCAATGGCGAGCGCTGCTTCGAGCGCCTCTCCAATGTCATCGGGTTCTTCCAGCAGCGCCTGGGCACCGCCGGAGAACTCGCAGAGCTCGAATTCGGAACCGTCACCATTGAAGGAATCCGTGGTGTTTTCGCGCTGAAATAGGCTGCCGGAAAGCTGGAAGGTGTCGCTGGCATAATGTGAACCCTGCAGTGTGAACGCCTGCAGATCGTTTTCGGTGATGTCAGGTGCGGTAAAGACGGCGGTTCTGTCCAGCGCCAGCTGACCCACTGGCAGTGCGCCGTTGCCGATCAGTTCGCTGTTGCCCTGCTGGTAACTCAGGTCGAGTGCGGAAACGTCCGCGTTGCGCCAGCCCAGGCTGCCGTAGAAATTCTGAGCCCCGGAATCCGACAGGTCACGCCAGCCGTCTTCTTCATACAGGCTGGCATTCACGTAATAACCCCAGGCACTGCCGTTGGAGAGGGCGTAATTGTTGCCGCTTTCCAGTGTCAAGGTATTACGGCCCCAGGCACCCGTCAGGGCTTCCAGCTGGTTACCGGTGAACGTAAAGCCGTCCTTCATCGTGATGGCCATTGCACCGCCGAGCGTATTAAGACCAAACACCGGATTGGCGCCGCTGATCAGGTCCATGCTGTACACCGCAGACTCCGGTAGCAAATCCCAGTTCACCGCATCGCCCAGCGGTTCGTTCATGCGGACGCCGTTTTGGTATACCGCAATGCCTTGCGGCAAACCCAACAGCGGGGAGGCGGTAAAACCGCGGAACTGCAGGTCGGGTTGCAGCGGATTGTTCTGCGCTGAATTTATACTCACGCTGCCGAGCTTGCTCTGCATGTAATCGGTGAGATCAAGACTCTGGCTGTTCTGCAGTTGGACAAAATTGATGCTCTTCACCGCGAAGGGCAGGCGTTTGACCGATTGGCCAATGCCGGAACCGGGCGCCACGCCGACGATGACGATTTCTTCCATCGGATCGGCTGCTTGCGTGTTGAGGGCGTACAGCGACAACCAGGCACTGATGAAGCTGGCCAGGGTGGATTTTATGAATGGAAACTGTTGTCTATGCATACTGCAACCGGATTGTTCCTGGACGAAGTCCGCGTTTAGTGGTGGCCGCCTTTCTTGTCGTCCTTGTCGACCAGCGACAAGCCACCACTGAGGTCTTCGGATTTCTTGCCACCCACATCACTTTCGGCGAGGGTGATCTTCAGACGCAGGTTGTTCTTGGAGTCGGCATTGCGCAGTGCTTCCTCCAGCGAAATCTTGCCTTCGCGATAAAGGTGGTAAAGCGCAGAATCGAAGGTGCGCATGCCGGCGTTCTCGGATTTCTCCATCACTTCCTTGATTTCCTCGACCTTGCCATTCTTGACCAATTCGGCCACGCGCGGCGTACCGAGCAGAATTTCAATCGCTGCCGCGCGCTTGCCATCTATGGTTGGCACCAGACGCTGCGAGACGATGCCACGCATGTTCAGGGAGAGGTCCGAATAGAGCTGCTTGTGACGTTCTTCCGGAAAGAAGTTGATGATGCGGTCCAGTGCCTGGTTGGCGTTGTTGGCGTGCAGGGTAGAGAGACACAAGTGACCGGTTTCAGCGAAGGCCAGTGCATGCTCCATGGTTTCCTGGCTCCTGATTTCGCCGATCAGAATCACGTCCGGTGCCTGGCGCAAGGTGTTCTTCAGTGCTTCCTCGTAGGAGCGGGTATCCACTCCCACTTCGCGCTGGTTGACGATGCTCTTCTTGTGCTGGTGCACGAATTCAACAGGGTCTTCTATCGTGATGATGTGCCCCGAGGAGTTCTGGTTCCTGTAGTCGATCAGCGAGGCCAGCGAGGTGGACTTGCCGGAACCGTTGCCGCCGACGAACAGCACCAGGCCGTTCTTGTTCATCATCAGCGAGGTCAGGATTTCGGGCAGGCCCAATTTGCGGAAGTCGGGAATGTCGGTCTTGATGGTACGTGCCACGATGCCTACTTCACCGCGTTGCTGGAAAATGTTGATACGGAAGCGGCCGATGCCTTCTTCCATGATCGCCATGTTCATCTCCGGATTTTTGTCAAAGTGGCCGCGTTGCTCTTCGTTCATGATCGCGTAGGCAATTCGTTTGACATCACCCTCCACGAAGCGCTCTTCACGCATTGGCACCATCTTGCCAAAGGCTTTCATGCTGGGTGGAGCGCCACAGGTGAGAAACAAGTCGGAGCCGTCCGCGTCCACCATTTCTTTCAATAACACCTTGATGTCGATATCCATGGGCTGCTCCTTGAGCTGAGTCTTGTTTAAGTTGGAATTCAGGGCGCGGCAGCCAGCTGGCTATTCACTGATCGGCTGCGGTTTGCGAAAGCGCCTGGCTGTGTACCAGTTCACTTCTTCGGAATATTTGTGCACCTGGTCGGCAACACCCAGTGTCAATGCGAACAGCGCCATGCGGATCACCACGCCATTGTCGGTCTGGCGGAAGATGGCAAGACTTGGATGCTCGTTCATGTCGATGTCGAGCTCATTGGCTTCGGCGCGCGAATCGCGCGGCAGTGGATGCATGATGACGGTATTGGGTTTGCAGTGACGGGTATAAATCTCGTGGTTCATGCGGAAGCGGCCACGGTAAATATCGGCCTCCTTGCGATCGGAAAAGCGTTCTTCCTGGATG
>Ga0209354_10001232_pt1 | contig 11323 bp, 10 predicted proteins | sample LauGreSpBDMM15DD_2_FD_187562 | JGI IMG/M metagenome (GOLD analysis project Ga0209354, IMG submission 187562) | Freshwater lake microbial communities from Lake Michigan, USA - Sp13.BD.MM15.DD (SPAdes) (version 2) | ecosystem: Environmental > Aquatic > Freshwater > Lake | place: Lake Michigan...
TGTTTTCGTTCAACCAAGGCATTGTCGAACCATGATAATTGTACATGTGCAACTGCACATCATGAGACATAATGGTCTTCATGTATGACTCAAACGAATCCACTTCTGCATACAAAAACTCGAATGCAGATTGTCTTTTTTGAATGACATCAAAAAGTCGCTGGCCATATTGGTGCACACCACATTCAACCACCTTGTGATTAAAAAATAGTACTTTCATGTTCTCAACAATAAGAGCAGGTGCTTTTAAGTAGTTTTTGTGATCTTCTCAGTCTCAATTATAAAATCAATTATAAAATCAATTTTATATTATAACATACCTTCATAACGTTCGACGTTATGATAATGTCTAATGCCACTACAAGTTATAGTCAAGCGTCTCAAGATCTCTTTGTGCTTTATTCATGTATGCACAAACGAAAGGGCACATTTGTTGAAATAGGGACAAATCATCCTACTTTCAATAACAATACATATCTGTTGGAAAATGTGTATGATTGGGGTGGCATATTAATAGACAACGATAGTTCTTTTGAGGTACTTTATCCTATTTATCGCCCAAAGAGTAGTTACATCATTGCGGACGCATCAAGTATAGATTATAAATCACTTCTACAGAAAAGTAATATGCCGAAAAAGATTGATTACCTACAAATCGACCTAAATGTTGATAACCGGTCTACACTTACGACATTAGAACTCTTGGACGAACAAGTCCTAGACACATATACATTTGGAACATTAACGATGGAGCATGACATATATACAGGCGACCATTTTAACACAAGAGAACGATCACGCACTCTACTCAAAAAAAGAGGGTACATTCTAGCTTTTCCCGATGTAACTGTATTTTGGAATGGTCAACGAAATCCGTTTGAAGATTGGTATATGCATCCAAGCATAATTGATATCAATATGATCGACAATGTCAAAGTATCAGAATCCTTGTTTCATGAAGATGTTATTGCCGTTCTCGAAAGAAACAAACTCTTTCAAAAGTAATATTATTTCATGATATCTGCAATAATGTTTTTAAATGAATAATTTTTTTGCCATCCTAGTGACTTCAGACGTGAGTTGTCATATGTCAAACGCGCAATGGGCTCATAAACGCGATTCTTCGTGCAATCTTCCTCTATTCCCGCATCACACAAACTCTTAAATCCGGCCAAATCAACAGCATGTTCAACCCACTCACGTACGGTATGTGTTTCACCTGTTGCTATGATGCAATCTTGCATACATCCGCTATCTTGATTGATCATTTGGATCAAGGCCGTTGTGGCATCGGCAGCATGCATCCAATCGCGATGAACCTCGATATTTCCCAGTTTCAAACCACGATTTCCACCATTTTGAACATGCTTTAAATATTTACATACTTTTTGTGTGACGTATTCATCGGATCGTAAAGGAGACTCTGTGTTTGTTAGGATTCCCGAACAACAAGCTAGTCCATGGACATCACGGTAATAGCGGACGAGCCAATATGATGCAACTTTCCCAATGGCATAGGGTGTGCGAGGATGGAACGGTGTCTCTTCATTCACGGTCACACCATTTGAACACCCTTTAAACAACTCCGTGCTATTGGCATGGATGAAACGAGCTTGTGGTAGTTTCCGATGAATCACATCAAGAAGAATGCCTGTGAGGGTGCCATTAACATCAAGAGAGTCGATCGGCTTTTCAATCGAGCGAATGCTGCTTGTTTGTGCAGCAATGTGAAACACTTCATCTGGGCGAATAAACTCAATCAAATCTTCCCAACCGACAACATCGTGATGGTCGGGCGTAGGGAAATAAAATACACGTGAATCCTTCACACCCACTCTACGCGATGTGCCATACACATGATACCCTTGTTTAACAAGCTCATCAATCAAATAGTGGCCTATCTGACCGGATGCGCCAGTTATTAAAGCACGTTTCTTATTTGAAACAATTGAGGCGACAGGTAGCGGGAAGATGAATTGTCCGCCATTGTCCAGATAATATGATTCACGTGCAAGAAACTCTTCACGGAAATGCCAAGGGAGCACAAGCATGTATGGAGGGTTCTTTCGACGGACTTCATCTTCGGAGAAAATGGGAATGTTCGTACCTGGAGTTCTGCGGCCAAACTTAACCGGGTTTCTTTCTGCAGCACCCACAATCATAGTGGCATCGAGCCCATAATATTGAAGTAGCGTATTGCCCTTGGTGGAAGCTCCGTAAAGATAAACATCCCGACCTTGTTGCTTCGCGCATTTCATAAATAATTGAAGACGGCGTTTTTGGTCCTCACAGCGCTTTTGGAAGGCAACAAATGGCTCAGACGTATTTATGGCCAAGTTTATTTCAAACCTCATCATTTCATTTATATTCATGAGATTGGTTTCATATGATGCTGTGTTATGACAAATATAAATACGAAAGCTACCGCCGTTACAATCATTTTTAGACACGTCAAAGATGCGAAGCCCCGCTTTGTCCACCATCCATTGGATTTGATGAAGAGCGTAGTATTCAAGATGCTCGTGGCAGATCGTATCAAATGAGTTTTCCTCGAGCATCGATGGTAGGTAGCTTTGCTCCATGATCCATATACCTTTGCTTGCATCAAGAATATCAGCTACATCTCGCATAAATCCAAGAGGGTCGGGAAGGTCATAAAACATCGATATTGTTGTCACGCACTGAGCCTTTGTGTCGGATCCCACCGCTTGGACAAAAGTGTCTTTGCTAAAATAATCGGGAACGAGGGCAACACCAGGCTCATAGTACTGCTCAAATTGGGAGCCAGTAGGATCAATACCGAGACGCTGAAGTTTATTTGAATAAAAAGACAATAGTGTTCCATCGTTGCTGCCAATGTCGAGTACAACATCACCAATACTTAACTCGATATGTTTCGCTACCATTTCGTCATGAATCCCCTTGAGGTGAGTTATCATGGTTTTATTCACGCCGGACCGGTATCCATAGGTTTGAAGGTACATCTCACCCGGAGGGACTGTATGTCGCATTTGAACGAGGCAACATGCATCATGACACTCTTTAGAAGCGCGACATTGTGTTAGGACCATGGGGATGATTGGAGGATCAGGTTCATCGGGAGCCGGGAAGCGGCTTGTAATCGCTTGCTCTCCGACATTAAATATGTCAACAAGATTGTGGTTCCCGCAGATGCGGCATTTAACGATTGAGTGCGGCATCTCATAAGTAGATAAAATGCCATCTCTTTATATACTGTTATTTCCGGTGCATTTACAGGATTATGAATTATATATGCGGTGGTAAGCTTGGTGATCTTATCCATGTATTGTGGGTTGTTCGGCGGTACTACGAGTTACATGGAGTGCAAGGCAATATTTTCCTTACAAATGATTCAGAGCATGGTGGTGACACCTTCTCACGGCCTCTTGATGAAACGTATAATGAATTGATGCCGTTATTGGCACTTCAACCCTATATAGCATCCGTGCAAATGTTGATTGGTCCTCTTTCTGAACCTATCATCAATCTAAACGAATGGCGTCAATTTCTTTCGTATGGCAATTGGTTTGACATCTTATCTGTAACGTACTCATTGCCCTTGCCTCAAAACAAAGTTTCAAAATGGATAGAGTATCCAAAGGAGCCACTATCAAAATGGTCTACGTGTGTTGTAATCCATCGGAGTCTTCAGCGTCACAACGATCAGTTTCCATGGGAAGACATTGTAAGAAATCACGAGTGTGTGTTTGTTACATCCAACGTTGCCGAATATGAAGCTTTTCCTTGGAAACATATGGTTAAGTGCCATGTAGCTAAAGACATTTATGAAATGACCGGGATTATAGCTAATTCTTGTTTCTTCATCGGAAATATGTCTTTTCCACTCGCCATTGCTGTTTCTCTAGGTTATCCTTGTCTAGCAGAGCTATATTATGGCGATGCCGATATGTACATGTCGGCACCCATGTGCGACGGAAAGATGTTTTGGTTCTTAGAACCTTGTAAACTGTTCACAATGGGCATGGATAAGTATCTTCCTCTGAAACTCTTGCATCTTCCTGTGTCGATTGGTGAAGGTCTTGATAAACTATCAATCTTGCAGATAAAGCTGAAGTACATTAAAGATACAAGTAAGCTTGAGAATATAAAAAGAGAACTAGATGCCATTACTCCTACTTTGCAAACCTATGTTGGCAAGGTGCCTCAGCAATTCGCTTTGCTCCAATTGGTTAACGAGTGCATTTGGAATCTTTGCGATGTTGCTCGCGCAAAAGGCACAACAGATGCAATTGTGATGCGGGAAAACGATGCCCGTTTTCGAGTTAAAAAGAAAATTAATTTGCTTTGCAATTCATATCTTCAAGAACAAAAGAGTTTCGACGAAAATGTTGTGTTTATGCGTTATAAAGAGGTTTTAATCAAAGAAACTTGTGAAGAGGCGGTGCGTCGTATGTCAACGTATTATGATAAGGTTTATCTCAATCCCGATTGGCCAACAGAGGTCACCGATACTTTTCGCGACGATCCTTGGATAATACTGAATAAGTCGTAGTCATATACCACTTTGTTCTATAGAACATATTTGCCGACTGACTGTCCACGCCCAACATGGTAGTCTTTAGCCTCAATCTCACTAATTGATCCAATTTGGACTTGTTGCATCCACATACGGGTTGGGCCGATGGTGTAAGATTGCTCCCAACCCTTTGTATAGACAGTATCATCCAATATGACAATGGTATCCTTGTGAGCAAGCATTTTGCAGTTTAACACATCCGCTTGGACGATGGGAAAATCATGGCCGCCATCGATAAAGATGATATCAAACTTAGTTTCATGTGCATCCGTTTCTATGAAGGTAGGAATGGACTTTGTACTGTCACCAATAATAAGTGTGTGGCGGTCCGGATACGTGGCATCGATGTACTCCTTTGCATGCAAGACATAGTCATGGTGACCAATGTCGAAGCTTGTGAGAGATGCAGCAGGATTGCACGAGAGAATGGTGTCCGCACTGTGACCTGCGTTAAAGCCGATCTCCATAATCTTTAGAACATTGGAGGACCCTGCATAATGCCTAATGTCATCTTGTTGCATGGAAACTTGCCCACAATGTCCTTCGAAAGAGCAAGCGGAAAACCCTCGTTCTTCTAGAAATGCATCAAGTCCATCGCATGCAATAGTGGAACACATCTACATCTGTATTATACTTCACTCAAGCCTAAACTTACGCATCATTTGTGGTATCCTTGAAACACCAATCTGATTTATTAAACACTCATTTTTGCCTTGATACTCGGATAATACCGGTACCCCTCCACTTCGAAGTCCTCTAGTCCAATTTTATCCCACGACTTTTCCTTGACCCGTTCCTTTACGATAAACCGCGGGGCCCCATACGGCACACGTGTCAACTGCTCCCGGATGCCATCTACGTGGTCCTTGTAGATGTGCGCATCGCCGATTGACACTATCAGCTCCTTCGGCACCATGCTGCACCTCTTGGCCAATATGTACACCAACATGGCATATGATGCAATGTTATAGGGCGCGCCTAGGAGGCAGTCTTGCGAACGTTGCGTCATGAGCGCGCTCAAGTGTTGGACGCCAACTTCGTCCTCCTCCACGTAAAATTGCACGCTCAAGTGGCACGGTGGCAACGCCATGCGCTCAAGGGCCGAGGGGTTCCACGCTGTCATGAAGTGCCTCCGGCTCATGGGGTCGTTCTTGAGGCTCGTTTCGATGCCCTGCAGTTGATCGACGCCCTTGCCCTCGTAGCTGTCCTTACACGTGTGGTACGTCGCACCCGAATGGCGCCATTGAAAGCCGTAGCCTGCGCCAATGTCGCCCTCTGGCAAGTCGCCAAGGCCACGTTTGTCCAAAAAGGCGCGACTGGTGTTGCCGTCCCATATGTGGATGCCTTGCTCGGCCAGGATCTTGGCGTCGGTCTCGCCGCGGCACATCCATAGGAGCTCGCGCAACACGGTCTTCCAGGCCACGAACTTGGTCGTCAGCAGCGGAATGGACGCCGATATGTCGAAGCGCATGGTCTCGCCAAAGAGGCCGATGGTGCCGGTGCCGGTGCGGTCTGCCCTAGGCTTGCCATCGTCAAGTATGCGCTTGGCGACACGAAGGTACTCGATGTCGTGGATGCTCGGTTCGCCCATAATTTTTAAAATGAAGTCAAAACGCTTGCAAGACCTTACAAATGATGGCTTTAAGCCGGAAGTATTTCCAATGTGCTGGCCATACTTGCCAGAAATGTATGTTCGATATTGTATTGTTTCATGTAGTCTGCCCACGCTTTGTGAGGATCGGATCCTGTGCTTTGTTTATCCTTTGTGTGTTGAGTATACACAGTACCTTGAAAGTGATGTCTTGCGGTCATAAAGTTAGGCATGCCAACTCGAAGACCGAAGCGAACATGCAACAAAAGATCCATTCCCCAAAGCCATGGATTCCATGTAACAATATGATTCGACCATGTCTCAAAGCCTGAGCGTGTCATCAAATAACAAAATAGCTCACAAGCTGAAAGAATGCGCATATGCTTCCTAAAAGGCTCATTCTGCGGTGTCGCAATACCTGACTGTCGCATGTAAGGGTAGGGTGTGGGAGAATCGTCCGTCAAAGCAGGGGAAAGCATGTCGAGCTTGTGTTCTTTTATGAGATCAATTGCATAAGCAAGATCAAAGTTAGGGCTGAGCTCCACGTCATCTAGCAAAATGAGTACATAATCCACATCCTTATTGAAATGACGGTGGCAATAAAGAAAGTCACCCACAATGCCCTTTCCTCTATGAAACGTTATGATGATGTCTCCGAACCAAATATTCTCGTCCAACCGTTCGAGGACTGGATTGGGTGTGTCATCGTAAATATGTACATTTACTTCAATCGACATGCCTGCCGGTATATGTGTTTGCAAATGGATCAAGTTCCATTTCAATATTTTAGTCTTAATGTCCACGTAGGGTGCTCCAAATCCTGGAATGATGACTTTGAGGAGCGTCATGTTGTAGTGCTCCATAAGAATCACGTCTTTAAGTGTACTCTTTTGTTGATGATGAGTAGCAGTCCAACAAAATGGGCGCCCAATCCATCCCAATGATCGCGAACGCCATCGTTCTTCTATTCTCCTTCATCACGAGTATTCGCTTGCTTTTTAGTATTCACTCATCCAGCTCAAGTATGGTTTCCGTTCTGAAACTGGTCATTGCCGTCGTGGTCGGTGTTGCCGCACTCTGGCTAGGTCTGCGTCGTGACACGTACCTGCCGTTCCTAGGCTATGCTGCTTTGCCGCCGACGCTGATCAAGGACCGCCATGCCCCAGCAAACGCCAACGTCGAGGCGGTCCTAGAGGTCCCTGACGCTGCCGACGGTACCAAGGTGCTCTACTGGGGTGCGCGTCCCAGCAAGGTCATTGCGCCCAATCCGTGGCGTGCCTATGATGACTGGAGCAACGCAGGTGTTGCCGAGGTCAAGGGCGGCGCGGCGACCATCATCTTTGAGTGCCCGGGTGAGTACCAAGTGCGTATGCGTGGCTCCCTCGAGCGCCACGTCCACTACCGCGTCGTAAGCGACAAGGGCATGATCGGCCCGGTCAAAACCACGTATGTAAAATGTTGAATGATATGCCGAACCGTAAATCATCTTTTTTAAACGCTAAATGTAACATAGTCTTGTTGCAATGCTACGCTCAAACGTGCGCTTTACGGCCCAAGAGTTTGCGGATCTTCGCAATCAAGTGAAGGCCGTTCGAGAAAGTGGCGTACATCGCACCATGTTTGTTTCGCCGCCAAGGCAATTATATACATGCACGTGGGCAAACGGTTTTTACATGTTGCATGACACGTTGGGTAATCAAGTCATGCAAAGCAGCATGCCCATGGATGTGATAGGCTACTTGCGCACTCGGCCCGGGATATCGTCCCTTGGATTTGACGATGGTGTGCGGGCCATGAGTGTAAGTGCGAGTAAGAGCAAGAGTAAAAGTATGACTCCGACTCCACCGTCTGTACAGCCGCTCCCTATTGCTGTTGCTCGGACATCAAAATCAGTTCGGACTACTCGGACGTCAAAAAGAGTTCAAACAGCTCGGACATCAAGAACAGTTCAAACAGCTCGAACAGCTCAAACGCCTCAAAACATTGCGAAGACACATCGGCGTAAGGGCGTCCCTCAACAAGCTCCCGTGAACTAGCCCGACTTAAAGGATAACATTGTAATTAATACATGTACAACAATGGGAAACCAGGCAAGTACCCAATCTGCTTTTTATGAGCAGTGGCAGCGAAATGGCAATGCGGATATTAAGGATGTGGACCCGAAAGATGTTTTTGGACTTCGAGCCAATTTTTCATGGCAAGAGCTCAAAGATGCATATAGGCGAACTGCACTCTGGGTACATCCGGACAAAGGAGGTAGCGAGGCCATGTTCAATTACGTTACAAAATGTTTTAAGACACTTGCCCTTGAGGTCAAGTCACGCGAAGCAGAACGTCCACATCATGATTTAAAAAAGGCTTCGGAAGCCTACTATGCAAGTCAACAACCGCCTTCAGAACAAGGATCCCAACCAACACGTGGCGCACGAATCGACCCAAAGTCCCCAACGTTTGGCGTAGACTTCAATACGTACTTTGAGAAAAACAAGATGCAAGACGACGATGATGAAACAACCGGGGGCTACGGAAACATGATGGAGCCGGGCGGCAAGCGTGTGGAGCTCGAAAACCCTAAACTCGTATCGATGAAGGGTAAGTTTAATGCGAAGACTTTCAACCGGGCCTTTGAAAAGGAAACAACACCTTCTTCAAAGGATGTGACGATATACAAGGAACCAGAGGTCCTCACATTAACCAAGAGGCTCGAGTTTACAGAGATCGGCGGTGGTCGGCCCGATGATTACACTCACGCTCCGATTCCAGGACGCGGGGGCCGACGTGGTGGAATGGCATACACCGACTATAAAGTTGCGACATCATCGTCGCGCCTTGTGGATCCGCGTTCCGTGCAATCTCGACCAGACTTTAAGACGGTTGAGGAGTATACTGCTCACCGAGACAAGGTGGTCGAGGGGCCTCTCACGCATGAAGAGCTCGCGTGGAAAGCAGAAAAAGAACGCGCCGAAGAAGAGCGCGAGGCGTCTCGGCGTGCACGAGCAAGGGAACAAGATGCGCGGTACACGACACATTATGGGGAGCTGATGCGGAACTTCATTGATAAATAGGCAATTATGTCTCTTCGTCCGTGAACTCCGCGAAGCATTCCAACATTGCATTCGGGCAGACGCTAAACCGAATCTGGTCAACAACCACGTCCGGCTTGTTATGCTCGACGAGCCCGTTAAGCCCGCCATGCAATGTCCACCACGCCATCGGCTCGTACACAATCGACGATTGTGCAGATGTGTTTTCTTTTTCGAGCCGTACAAAGGCGCTTTGTGCTTCGCTGCTAGTGTAGGACCAGTCGCCTACAAATACGTATGAGTTGTAGGCTGCAGGGTGGCGTTTCAAAAGAAACCACATGCGCTCAACATCTTGAACATTCATTGAGTCCGAGAAGATGCGAATTGGGGGTGGCGGAGGCGCTTCATCGTCGCCGTTCTTTTCGCCGTCTTCTTCGCCGTCTTCTTCGCCGTCTTCATTTTCATCGTCTTCCTCTTCATCATCACAATCTTCCTTTGGAGGCACTACAACACTCTCTACTCGGCCGTACATACAGTCTGCCACCATGATGCCTCCAAGCTTATTGGAGGCAATGAGGTCAATGAGTGTTTTTTTATACGGGCGCCACGTTTTACCATCCATCTTACCAATAACGAGTATCACCTCGGGATAAATCATGCTGCTTGAAGCTATGCTCGCGCGACCCATTGCGATCTGATGTATTTTTTTGGTCAAGTAGAGAGCCGCGGTCACTTTCTCTTCAAACATAAGACCCCCTGTATCAATTGAGACGTTTGTGCTTTCAAGAGGCTCGTATGAGTTTGCATCAACATCGACATAGACACCCCATTCGAAACCGGCATGTAGCTTAGGAGGTGCAGCCCCTGTCCATACAAAGAGCGTCGGATGTGGCAAGTCCACGTGTTCCGAGAGCCATGAGAGCGCCTTCATGCTTTTCAGCAGCTGAACATTGCATCCCGTCAATTCCTCGATGGCGAGCAAAGATGCAAATGCACCCGGTGTAATGTACGAGCCGTTTAGGTGCACAAGATCAACATCGGGCATATGTACCAAAATGGCATGAGGCATCGGTTGTTGCGAATGTATAAGGGTCAGCGTTGTGTGAAGTCGCTCTTTAAAGATGTTGAGGGCCCCATGTTCTTTATAGATTGTAGACAATCGAATCAGATCGGGTGCGACCCACATAAAATGCGTGGGTGGCGGCGTCAATGGGTCATCCTTGGCAATCTTGAAGGACAATGAGAAGCCTGACATTGTTGCCTATTGGGAAGTGTACATGCCATTTCTCTAAACGATGTTATCGGGTGGGCAAAAGAACAGGTGCAACCCTATTTAGAGACATCACGTAGTAAAGAGGTACTATACACACGCAATGACTTACAAGCTCTATGATCTTCTCGGCATCCAAAAGGGCGCATCTGCCGAAGATATCAAGCGAGCCTACAAGAAGGCTGCCGTACAACACCATCCTGACAAAGGCGGGGATCCCGAGGTATTCAAAGAGGTATCGGCTGCCTATCAATTGTTGAGCAATGGCGAGGAACGTCAACGCTACGACGCCCTTGGCGATGATGACTACAAAGCAGCAACAGAAGGGGGTGGTGGCGGCGGTGGCTTTGACCCAAGCTCCATTTTCGAGCAGTTCTTTGGTGGCGGTGGAGGCTTCGGTGGCGGATTCGGAGGTGGCGGTCGCCCTCCTCCTCGTGGACCACGAAGGTGTCCGGACTACAACCACGTCATGCACATCAGTCTAGCCGAGGCATTCAAGGGCATCAAAAAAACCATAAAGGTATCAGTCCAGCGTGTGTGCAAGTCTTGTGTGGCGACGTGCTATACATGCCAAGGTGTTGGTCATGTCACTCAAGTCCACCGCATGGGTGTTTTCACACAGATGATGCAACGTCCATGCGAGACCTGCTCAGGGCGTGGCATGACATGTGGAGGAAAGAAGGATTGTAACAAGTGTGGAGGCAAGGGTCCGAGAACAGAGGATGTGCAACTTGAGCTCGATCTTTCTCCAGGTGTCGCTAGCGGCTACTCGAAGCGATTTCCGGGATACGGAGAACAAGGATGGAACTCGAACGAACGTAGTGGCGACCTTGTCATCAACGTGCAAGTTGATCCCCACCCCACCTTTGAGCGGGTTGGGG
>Ga0209354_10001238_pt1 | contig 11308 bp, 20 predicted proteins | sample LauGreSpBDMM15DD_2_FD_187562 | JGI IMG/M metagenome (GOLD analysis project Ga0209354, IMG submission 187562) | Freshwater lake microbial communities from Lake Michigan, USA - Sp13.BD.MM15.DD (SPAdes) (version 2) | ecosystem: Environmental > Aquatic > Freshwater > Lake | place: Lake Michigan...
AACTGTTAGGCAAACCATTAGGAGTGTTAGAAATGGCAGAAGTTAAATTTGGTAAGAGCATCACGCTCAAGCAAGCGGCAACGCTTATCGCAACCAACCCAACGACTCGGTTCTTGCTGCAAGGCGAGCCCGGCATTGGCAAGTCATCCCTATTAGAGAGTATTGCTAAGAGCTTGGGCTATGACCATGCGTATATCGATGTGCCGAACATGGACTTGGGCGATATCGCCATGCCGGTGATTGACCATGACAGCAAGACCACCCGCTACTACCCCAATGCGCGGTTCAAGATTCATGAGAAAAAGCCGCTGGTCATCATGCTCGATGAGTTCACCAAGGGCGCTGAGCCAGTAAAAAACATGTTGCATCCCATGCTTGAGAAGTCTAACCCTCGACTCGGTGACATCCCGCTGACCACTGAGCCGATGACCATTGTGTTCTTGACCGGCAACTTATCCACCGATGGCGTGGGCGACAGCCTGAAAGCACACAGTCGTAACCGGCTAGTCCCCGTAACAATACAAAAGCCCGATGCTGCGGAATGGCTGGAGTGGGCTATCTCTAAGGATATAGCGCCCGAAGTGTGTGCGTGGGTGAGTCGGTATCCGCACGTATTGGCAAGCTACACCGATGCAGGCCAGAGTGAGAACCCGTACATCTACAACCCCAAGCGTAGCCAACTAGCATTTGTTAGCCCGCGCTCACTTGAGACTGCCTCCAACATCGTTAAGAGTCGCAAGCAGAACGACCCCGATGCTGTGATTGCGGCGTTGACCGGTGCACTTGGCGAGAGCGGTGCGCGAGACATGCAAGCCTACATCGAGTTTGCCGACCAACTCCCAACGTGGGAGGAGACTATCAAAGACCCCAAGCATTCCAAAGTACCGACAAGTCCGGGCGCTTGTGCGATTGTGGTGTTTGGTGCTATCTCACGTGTAGAGAAGGACACCATCGTCCCATTCATGGAGTACTTGGAGCGGCTTGAGCACGAGTGGCAGTCGGTGTTTGCCATCAACATTGCCAAGAACACGGCCAAGCAACCTATTGCGTTCTCGTGCAAGGCGTTCGCCGATTGGGTTGCCAAGAACCAAGACTTACTTTAATAGGAGCTAACAAATGTTAGAAGAACGAAGAGTTAAGAAGGCCAAGATTAGTTTGATGCGTGACCCGCTGTTCGCACTGCTGTCTGGTGTATTGATGGTAGGTACAACGCAAGTTGATGAGACTACGCCGACTGCCAAGACCGATGGGCGCAACGAGGTGTATGGCCGAGCGTTCGTAGCCAAGCTACGTGACACAGAGCTTGCGTTCCTTGTGGCGCACGAGGCTGGACACAAGATGTATCGCCACTTGAGTACATGGCGTAAGTTGTACGACGAAAACCCTGCACTGGCGAATCAGGCTTGTGACTACGTCATTAACCTGATGCTCACAAACCTTGATCCGAACGGGCTGGTCATTGCGATGCCTGTGCACAGAGAAGGTCCGATGATTGGTAGGCCGATAGGTCTGATTGATAGGCGGTTCACTGGCATGAACAGCAAGCAGGTGTTCGACATTCTCAAGGAGGAGCAGGAAGATAAGGGCGGAGGCGGTAGTGGCGAAGGTGATGGCGGGCTTGATGACCATGATTGGGACGGAGCCAAAGACATGTCCGAGGAGGACAAGAAGGCACTGGAGCGTGACCTTGACCAAGCCATTCGACAAGGACTGATGGCACAGAAGCGTGCGGGTAAGGGCGCTGGTGGTATTGACAGAGAGCTAGAAGAGTTGATGGAGCCGAGGGTCAACTGGCGTGAAGTATTGCGTGAGTTCGTCAAGTCTACTTGCCGAGCTAAAGACGCATCGTCATGGCGCAGGGTGAATCGTAGGTTCTTATCTACTGGAGTCTACTTGCCGAGCCTGATTGGTGAGAAGGTGGGGCACATCGTCATTGCTGTGGATACGTCAGGTTCCATAGGCGGCAAGGAGATAGCCGAGTTCTTATCAGAGGTGAAGGGTGTAGCGGAGGAAGTTAACCCTGAAGTCGTTGACCTTATCTATTGGGATTCTGAGGTAGCTGGACATGAGACATACGAATCTAGCGCAGTGGAGAGCATGGTCGAGTCTACTAAGCCGAAGGGCGGGGGTGGCACTTCACCTAGCTGTGTATCCACATACCTTAAAGACAAGAACATCAAACCGGAGTGCATCGTGGTACTTACGGATGGGTACGTGGGCGACGATTGGGGTAGCGAATGGACTGCGCCTGTACTGTGGGCGATTGTCGGAGGCGGTGACATGGTGGCCGAGCATGGCAAAACCATCCACATTAAAGAGTGAACTAACAACTGTTAGGAGAAACGAGATGATGATTGTTAGCTTGGGGTATGCCCACTACGTGATGCCGACTAAGGACGTGGTGCAGTTACTGGAGATTCTTGAGAACGCCGAGAGGTACGTGTGCAAGTACCGCAAGGATGACCAGAGCACACACCATGTGTGGCCGAGCGATACGCTTTTCGAGGCGAAGATGATGGGCGCTGACTTGTACCGCATGGCTAAGCTGGCGGGTAAACCTGAAGACAACTAAGGAGAAATGAAATGAGTACAGATAACTGGATGAGTGAAGAAAACGGAATCCCACACAAGAACGGCTCGGTGCGGTTCTACCTTATAGGCTATGAAGAAGATGTGTATGGCTACCTTGGTTGGCACGACATGACTGATTGGGATGAGGGTTGGAAAAAAGTGTGGGCGGCGGCAGAAAAACGTAGCCCTAATGAGGCGTTCCAAGTGTTGCGCCACGACCAACTGCAAGACTTACAAAGGAATGTGCAGTATGCGTTTGAAGAAGCATTAGAAGACAAAGACGAGACCACGTGGTTGTGGTGGCATAGAAAAGAAACAGCAGAAGCTAAAGCTAAAGGAGAAATGAAATGAAATTAGAAGCTATTCAGTCCGCGCTGTTCGCAGCGTACGACTTACAGAACGCCATGACATCGGCAGACAAGCGCCGCCCTACGGCCAACGAGAATTTCGGTAACAGCCTTGCCGAAGTGGTTGGGTTTTTAGTAGAGCTTGAAGAAGAGTTTTTAACAGCAGAAGGAGAAGCATCATGAGTATCAGCGCATCAGCAGTGTTAGTTGAGTTGAACATCAGCGTCTGGCCCGCCAGCAAGATTGACCGAGAGATGACCGAGCAGGTCAACACAGGGGCATCAGCCACGCGTGACGCATCACAGACTAAGAAGAACCTGTTTGCGGGAACGTCCCTACGCAAAGACATAGAGAAGTTTGCGGCACGGGTCCGTCTGTATCACAACACGCACACCTTGCCGTGGGCAGACAAGGGGCAACGACTGTTGCCGACTAAGTTGTTCATGGAGTACAAGCAGACGATGAACGGCTACGCGCAGACGTTCGACTTCATGTGCGATAACTTCTTTGTGGAGTATCCCCGTCTGGTTGCTGAAGCACCGACTAACTTGGGCACGATGTACCGAGCCGAGGACTACCCTGACTTAGATGAAGTCAAGTCGAAGTTCGGATTCCGTCGAGCCGTAGACCCCATCCCTGAGTCCGGCGACTTTCGCTTAGACGTATCAGCAGATGACCTGACGGAGTTGAAGAACCACTACGAGCAGCAACACAGCAGTAGGTTAGCCGATGCTATGAAAGCGCCGTGGGACAGACTGCACACTATGCTGATAGGCATATCGCAGAAGCTCACCGACAAGGAAGGTGAAGATGATAAGAAGCGTTACTTTGATTCGCTGATTACCAACCCGCTTGAGTTGTGTGAGTTGCTTGGCAAGATGAATGTAACCAACGACCCCAAGTTGGAGGAAGCGCGTAGGCAGTTAGAGGTAGCCATGATGGGCGCGAACATGGAGTCAATCAAGGAGAGCGCAGTGGCGCGTGAAGAAGTCAAGGCCAAGGTCGATGCGATCTTGAGTAAGTTCCAGTGGTAACAATTGTTAGGAGTAATGAAGAATGAGCAATCAAAATATCCCCGGTAACGTAGTGATCGATTCGGAGTTACGCGCCAAGTATCCCGACTACACCATATCGTCTAACCCAAGAGAATTCTTTTCCTTTATGGTTGAGCTTGCTAGGGCGAATCCGTTATGGTCACTACACGCCGACACGCGCATTGCGGCTGACTCAATCAAGATAACGCGATTCGTAGTCAAGCAAGACGGCCTTGATCTAGGCGTAGTCGCTCTTGACTCTATGCGTAACGGCAAGTATGGGTTCAGAATTTCTAACGAGCGCATACGCTCTACGATGAGCCGTAGCAGTGCGAAGTTTACGTCCGACCCCAAGAAGGCGTTGCTGCTTGTCAAGAAGATGTTCTACAAACCTGACACAAATGAGAAGCTAGAGAAGGCCAAGATCGAGGCTAGCAACATATTGAACCGAGCAGCGCGGCACAAGCAACGGACATGGGAGCAAGGGGAACATACGCTGAACCAGAACATCATTGCGTTGGTACGTCTTTCTGGGGTTGAGACTTTCTTACAGAATCTAGGGGAGCTAGGGTATGCCGAAACCGCTACGATGTCAGCCCTACTTAGGGAAAACACCCACGCCCAAGCTGAGCTACGTACAGTCACAGATGTTCTTAACGCATTTGAAGACAAGAAAACATCTATGGTTGTCATAGTTGATAAAAATTATATCGTTAAAACAGGTGACAATGTACAACTCTATGATGATAATACACTTCCCGAACAACTACGTGGTGGCTTAGGAATGTTGAAACTTGTCGAGCCAGAGCAAGTGGTAACTGGCATAGGGTGTCGGGTCAGCATAGAGGCTTTCGTTTTGCTGCTGCCTACGCAGGAGAGCTAACAGTTGTTAGGGGCTGTATGAAAGTGCCTACAAATTTACGCAAACAATTTAAAGAGTACGAGAAGGCTGGATTTCGTATCGTTGACTTGGACCTGCTCAGTGGGTCTCATTGCAAGGTGAGGATTGAGGGTATCGACACACCACAATTCCTCACGCGAAACGCAGATGAGCCGAGAGCAATCAAGAACAACATAGCGAGGTTTCGCCGACTATCTAAGGAGAAAGACGATGTTTAAATATATGTGGACAGAACTAAAGCTCATGATGAAGACGGTCACGCCAGCACAGGCGATAGCACATGAACTAATCCATGCCGAGCACGATCTGTTGAAGGCTGAGACTGGTGTTGAGTACGCGCAGTCAATGGTGACGTACAACAAGAATCGGGTCAAAAGACTGAAGGCGTACTTGGCTAACGGCGAGGAGACGACATGAACAGAACATGCGATGCAGGGGGAATCTGCCCACACACGCCACAGTGTGCCAGCTTCTGCCAATTTACGGATGCGGGGTTGGAGACGGAGACCCGCAAGGTCAAGCCGTGGCCCATAGTGCCTGACGACATTGAGCCAGTGTCAGACCAATGGAACAAGATCGGCGCGGTGATGCTCTGGTGTATTTTTGTAGTGCTGGCAGTGATCTGTCTGTCGCTGTTTTTTACTGGCGTTTGGGTTTGGAGCTTACTGATATGACCCGCGAAGACATCACATCTGGCATGACCCTGAGTAAATAACCAAGGAGAAGCGCACTTGATGTGCCCAACCTGTAACGCATGGACGACAGTCGAGCAAACAAAAAGTATTGGGGATTGTGTAGAACGCAGAAGGAAATGCGCTAACAACCACACATTCACAACGGAGGAGCGAGCCATACCACCAAAGAAGCGTGGACGTCCCAAGAAAACTAAGGAAACAAATGACAACCGGAATTGAATTTTTAAAACCAGATAAAAAACGTAAGGGACGAGGCCCCGGTAAGAAGCCTACGCTCCACTACATGAGCTTGCGATTGCCCAAGGAGGTGCTGGACTATTTTGCCCAACATCACCCGCATTCAAAGCAAGCCAAGATTAGAGAAATTCTTGCTGACTACATCAACCACGAAACTAAGGAAACACACAATGGCTAAGAAAATAAGTGCATCGGAGAAGGTTCGCCGCTTTATCAAACGCAACCCTACCATGTCTACCAAAGACGTAGCAACAGAACTTGGGTGCAGGTACGGACTCGCTTACGCCGCTAAGCGCAAGGTGCTAGACACCGTAAAAAGCACAACAGAAGGAGTGCTCACAAAAGCTGCCGAATCAATTTTTGAGTTTACGAAAGGGCGTGACCGTACACCTGTGGATATTGACGTAACACTGACTGACCGTGGTGTTCGCTACGGCATGTTTGGCGGGCAGTCTTTTGTAGCCTACACACTTAAGAACACCTTGCGTATTCACGCTAACAAACACAATAAAGCGTTTTCGTTTGACCAAGCCGAGGCGCTGGACATGATCTGCACCAAGCTAGGCCGTATCGTGAACGGTGACCCTGACTACGTTGACAATTGGGTTGACATTGCGGGCTACGCCAAGTTGGTCGCCGACAGACTCCAAGGTAAGGCGGTCTGACTATGAAGAATGTAAAGCACCCGAACCACACCATGTTACCGGTACATCTGCAAAACATGCTGATGTCTGCGGCAGCGTCAGGACGTGCAGAGGTCGTAGACCGGGCGATTAAAGATGTGTACGAAACAATGCCGCATAAGTTCCACACCGAAAAGACGGTTTCCGAGCGTAGGTTTCTTAACGAGCCGCGCCGACTTGTACCCAACGCAGGGTATGAGATACCGTTCCCTTTGGGTGGGGCAGCACGCTCTACGTAAGTTTCGGGGGGAAAGCGGATGCCGTAAAGAAGGTGCAGCGAGTACCCCCACCTATTGACAAAGTACAATTAGAGGTTAAGATGAACAACGAAACGACTTTAGAACAACTGAGGCTCAATTGGGAAGCGATGAAAAAAGGGGACGGCGGGCATTGTCCCGTATGCCGTAGATGGGGGAAGATTTATCCGAGAGGCATCAACAGCACAATGGCTAAGTCGCTGATCTGGATTGCGTCAAAGAATAGTGATGAATGGATTGATGTGCCTAACACTGGCCCTACGTGGGTACTGCGTTCCAATCAACTGCCGACCCTACGTTGGTGGGACATGGTAGAGCGCAACGACTCTAAAGCGTCCCCTGAAAACAAACACGCAGGTATGTGGCGGGCGACAGAGTTTGGCAGGATGTTTGCACAGAATAAAGCCACGGCCCCGGACAAGGTGTTTACCTATAACGGCGACGTGGTAGCGAAGAGCATTAGGTTTATCCCGATTACGGATTGCTTTGGGGTTAAGTTCAATTACCGAGAAGTTTTTGATTCTTTTGGGAACTATCAAAGCAAATCATGACACCTGAAGCCAAGGTCAAAGAGAAGATAAAGAAAATTCTAAAGGCACACGGCGTGTACTACGCCATGCCTATCGGTACGGGCTATGGCAACAGCGGTGTGCCTGACTTCCTGTGTTGCATCAACGGGCACTTTGTGGCTATCGAAGCCAAGGCTGGTAAGGGCGTAGCAACCGCACTGCAACTAAAGAACCTAGCCGCCATAGACCTTGCCGGTGGGCACCCAATGATTATTCGTGAAGACAACATGCAGTACCTACTAAACGTAATCGAGGAATGTAAAAAATGAAACTGATTGAGAAATTTATGCTCAAGCGTTGCTCTACTGAAGTACAAATAATGCTCACACGCATGCGGGAGCGACCCGAAGACTTTAGCTACCACACAGGTTGGAAGAAGCTCGTTGAGATTGCCGAATCCAGTAGCAGCCCGTATACAAAGATAGAGCGCAAGATGATACGTGCGTACTGGAGAGAGTGTCAGTTGCAGCGAGATCGTAAAGCATTGCTTGCCCAAATTATGCAGCAAACACTCAACCCGACTTCTAGGGAAAGCGTAGAGGACGGAGTAATGATAATGTCCGCAGCCCAAGCAAGCCTATACGCCAAACAAGCGCAGATGAACAACCAAGCGCAGCAAGCAAGTACATCGCTGTACAGTCAAGCCACTCAAGCGCAAGGGTTCACTGACCCTCGGTCAACGTATGCAAAAATAATGGGGACACTAGGCCCATGAAAATTTTAACGATTGACTTTGAGACGGCTTATGGGGGTGATCTTGGCTTTGCTAAGCAGACTACCGAAGAGTACGTACGCGACCCACGCTTTGAGGTTATAGGAGTCTCAGTACAAGTAGAAGATGGCGAACCCGAGTGGTTTACGGGAACCATGATCGAGACTGCGGAGTTTTTGAGTAGGTATGAATGGAGTGAGTCCCTTGCCCTAGCCCACAACGCTATGTTCGACGGGTTCATTTTGTCTGAGCACTTTCAGATCAAACCGAAGGGTTGGTTAGACACGCTGTCTATGGGCCGCGCACTGCATGGCACTGAGGTTGGTGGTAGCTTAGCTGTACTTGCTAAGCACTACGGTGTTGGCATCAAAGGAGAGCAAGTCAAGCAGTACATCAACTACTTTCGCAAAGACTTCACATCTGAAGAACTCGCCGACTACGGCAGCTACTGCAAGAACGATGTGGCTATGACATGGGATTTGTTTGGGCACATGAGCGAGGGGTTTCCCGCAATTGAGTTTCGGTTGATCGACCTGACCATACGCATGTTCACAGAGCCAGTGTTGCAGTTGGACAAGAAGGTGCTTACTGCCCACCTAACAAGTGTTAGGGACAAGAAGGAATTGTTGATGAGCAAGATGCTGATTGACAAAGACGATCTAATGAGCAACCCCAAGCTAGCCGACGTACTCCGCTCTTTCTGTGTAGAGCCACCGATGAAGGTTAGTTTGACCACGGGCAAACAAACTTACGCATTCGCTAAGAGCGACGAGGATTTTAAGGCCCTGCTGGAGCACGATAACGTCATCGTACAGGCAATTGTGGCTGCGCGGTTGGGCGTTAAGTCTACGCTGGAAGAGACACGAACCGCTAGGTTTCTGGGTATCGCTGATCGAGGGTCAATGCCAGTTCCGCTGCGCTACTACGCTGCTCACACAGGACGTTGGGGCGGTGCTGACAGCGTAAACCTCCAGAACCTACCACGTACCTCACCTCTTAAGTACGCCATCATTGCGCCGACTGGCTACGCAATAATGGATTCGGATTCGTCACAAATTGAAGCGCGTACTCTGGCATGGTTAGCTGGACAGGAAGACTTGGTCGCGGCCTTTGATCGTGGCGAGGATGTGTATTGCATCATGGCATCGGCTATCTACGGACGGCCTATCACCAAGGCTGACACTCGTGAACGCTTTGTGGGGAAGACCACAATCCTTGGCTGTGGCTATGGCATGGGCGCAGGGAAGTTCATGGCCCAACTAAAGAATTTTGGTGTGGCTATTACGCTAGAAGAGGCGACGAAGATTATTGATGTGTACCGCAGAACTTACCCAAAGATCACAGCCCTGTGGAAAGCAGCGGGTACGGCGCTAGACGCAATCATGAGGGGCCAGACGACAACGTTGGGCCGCAACGGTGTGCTCAAAGTTGACGGTAAAGACGGTATCAAACTGCCCAACGGCCTGTACCTCCGCTACCCCAACTTGCGTAGCAGCCAAGACGATGACGGCAAATTTGAACTCATATACGACACCAAGAAAGGCCGCTCCGTTATACCAAATCGGATATATGGAGGCAAGTTGATAGAGAACGTGTGTCAAGCCTTGGCTCGGATTATCATTGGTGAGCAGATGCTTGCGATCAACCGCAAGTACCGTGTTGTCATGACGGTGCACGATGCTGTGGCCTGTTTAGTGCCGATTAAAGAGATCATCACCGCGATGGAATACGTTGAAATCTGCATGCGAATCCGTCCCTCATGGGGGCTGGAATTACCCCTTAATTGTGAGACAGGATGCGGAGATAGTTATGGCGATTGTTGATTACGCACGGCCTTGTATGCTAGCCGAGAACGCGTTGAAGGCGGCGCACGAAGCAATGCTAGAGAAAAAGTTTGCCGAGGCAATTGAGCAGGGCTTCATTGCGATGGCAGAAACAAAGCTGATGATTAACTCGATTAGAGACATGCAGGAGCGTCAAAGATGACCGCCAAACCAATCGTCTGGTCTTTCAGCAGCCTGAAGACTTTTCAGCAGTGCCCGAAAAAGTACTATCACACGAGAATTCTTAAGACCGAGCGTGAGCCCGACACCGTAGCGACTCTGTACGGCAAGTCAGCGCATACAGTTGCGGAAGAATACATACTCAACAAGACTCCGATCCCTCCCGAATTTGAGTACATGAAGGACATGCTTGACCAACTCAACGCCATCCCCGGCGAGAAGTTGTGTGAAGTGATGCTCGGCCTCACCAAAGACCTAGAGCCTTGTGAATTTAATGCCGACGATGTTTGGTGGCACGGTATCGCCGACTTGGTTGTGCTTAATGAGGAGAACGGCATAGCGCACTCCGTTGACTACAAGACTAGCAAAAACTCTCGGTATGCTGACGTAAAGCAACTCGATTTGGTGGCCACGGCTATCTTTGCCAAGTACCCTAAGATCAAGACGATCAAGTCGGCCCTGCTGTTTGTGGTGAGCAAAGATTTTATCAAGGCTACGCATCACGCCGAGATGAAAGACAAGTACATTGAGAAGCCAGCGCAGGATGTTGCGCGTATCGAAGCAGCGATAGAGAACGGTGTGTGGAACCCGATCACCGGCCCGCTATGTAGGTTCTGCCCCGTCAAAGTTTGTGAACACAATAGGAGTTAAACCATGCCATACGTAAACAAACCCCGTCCCTATAAAAAAGAGTACACCCAACAAGTTGAGCGGGGCGAACTACCCACACGGATGGACCGCCAACGTGCCCGTAACGAGATGGATAAAAAAGGCATCGATCGTACGGGTAAGGACATCGACCACACGGTTCCGCTGAGCAAAGGCGGCACTAACGCGCCGAGCAACTTGAAACTGAAGTCTCCTAGCGCCAACCGTTCATTTAGTCGCAACTCTGACCACACAGTCAAAGTCAACAAGCCAAAGAAAAAATGAGCCTTGATACGTATACGTGGCCTCGCCCGCATGGATTTACGCCGTTCGATCATCAGAAGGTAACCTCAGAGTTTTTAATTAGCAACCCCAAAGCATTCTGCTTTAACGAGCAAGGTACAGGCAAAACGGCGTCGGTCATCTGGGCGGTAGATCATTTGATGAACCTCAACGTCGTTAAGCGAGTGCTTGTCATTTGTCCGCTATCAATCATGAAGTCAGCGTGGCAGCAGGACTTGTTCAAGTTTGCCATACACCGTACGGTTGATATCGCTTATGGAAGCGTGCGTAAACGCAAAGAGATTATTGGCGGAATGGCTGAGTTTGTAATCATCAACTTCGACGGTGTAAGCATCGTGAAGAATGAAA
>Ga0209354_10001240_pt1 | contig 11305 bp, 24 predicted proteins | sample LauGreSpBDMM15DD_2_FD_187562 | JGI IMG/M metagenome (GOLD analysis project Ga0209354, IMG submission 187562) | Freshwater lake microbial communities from Lake Michigan, USA - Sp13.BD.MM15.DD (SPAdes) (version 2) | ecosystem: Environmental > Aquatic > Freshwater > Lake | place: Lake Michigan...
TACACAATTGATTTGACTACCACCATACATTGAAGATCCAACGTGGGTTACTCCTAAACCATATTGATCTATATAACGTGATGCAAAATCAAAGAATGATTCTTGCGATATAGATGCGTACCCTGCAGGTAGTATATCAGTAATCTTACGGGTTGTAGGATCTACTAAAAGTGTAACGGTTTGATCGTTTGCGGAAGACTTAGCACTTTTCATCATTTGTACTAATTGGCGAAGACCGTCGTTACCGAAGCCATCAGAGAAACGTTTAGCAAATGCCTTTGGTATACGAAGGCGGCCAAGTAGTTTAGCGAATGCTTTATCAGTAACCTCTATTGCGGTACCGTCGATTTGAATGTGGTTGTTATCTAATACGTTGAATTCACTAAGTGAAATTTCTTTACGTATAAATTCCTTGTTAACTGCTTCTGATTTTGCCAGGTTAAATGCCTCATTTGATAATGTTGTAAGTTTTTCCATTTTTTTTATTTGTTTTTATTTATATTGTAATAATAAACTATTGTTTCAGTTTGTGAAAGAGTTTTTCACTATCGGTGAGGTTTTTCTCACCTATAGTATTTATTCAATAACTTTAAGCATTGAAGCAGTAATAGTCCATTTAGCATGGTTTCCATTAACTTCTCTACAGATAACATTTTTGATGTTGATCTTTTCAACTCGGAATGTTTTACCGTATGCTTTAGGGTGGTCTACTTTACAAATGGCACCTACATAAAGTGCAGATTTTGCGTGGTGTAATTCTGTACTACGGCGATAGTTGATTTGATCAACGATTGCAGAGTGGAGAGCTTTAAGGTTTCCCATTGTCATTGTAGGGATTTGTTCTCTGATTGAATTAATTGTTGTTGTCATGTTTTCCATTTTTATTTATTTGATTAATTAATTATAGTATAAATATAATCAATTTAATTGGGATAAAAAAATATTTAGTGAACTTTTTTCTAAAAGTTATTAACAATTTAAAAAGAGTTAAGGGAATTATAACCGACTATTTCTATTAATGGCAGACTCACCTCGGTTCGGATTTTTTTAACTTCCCTTAACTAGTTTTAGTTATTAACAATTTGTAAAGAATCCACCACAGTATAGAAGGGTAATAGCGATACCAGCATTAATCAGTGTATAAAAGATGTTGTGTTTACCATAATCCTGTCCGTGTAAATGAGCGGTAATTAATAAGTTAAGTCCCATTGTGACGATTAAAATAATTTGTGGAGTTCCCATGTTGTATATTATTTAATTAATTATAGTATAAATATAATCAATTTAATTGGGATAAAAAAACTTTTCTCTAACTTTTTTCAAAAAGTTATTAACAATTTATAAATCGTTTAACTCAGTAGCAATTTCATTAAGTGCCTGGTCTGTAACATTATTGCTATGGCCACCTATATGCCATTCTATTATTTCAGTTTCTTCTATACTTCGGTATTCTTTCCAATCATAGATGGTAAAGACATCACCATTATCAGTTTCCATTATCCATTCAAAATTTACTTTGTCATCTCCTGAATTATCCTCCCATGCAGGTTCTCCGCAGAATTGTTTAATATCAGCAACTGATGCACGGAATGTATCGCTGTAGAAACTGGTGCCATTTGAACTTCGGGTAGTCTTTTTCATATCTCTTTTATTTTTAAGTTTTCTTTAGATGCCAAGAGTGCATCAGGGTAAGACATTTGCTCGTAATACACATAGTATCCAACTGAACCAGGTACAGCCCATCCATTAAAATTTTCACTTAACACAATGTACAATGCTTCTTTACCACCTTGCCAATAGTTTCTGTTATCGCGATCATCCCAACAATCTTTTACTCTCTGTGTAGCCTCAGCGTACTTTTTGATTAAATAATCTCCGTTTACCATGTGCGTATAGTGTATAACCTTTGATCTGTTTTGTATAATCTACGCGAATCGTTCTTTGATGGATTGTACAAGTAATTGTTGGTTCTTCCATACTTAGTGATTCCGCATGCATAATACCCTCTATGAACAGTGTGATCGTATTCAGAAGCATCACTTATAATGTTCTTAACTATTAAGGCAGCAACAACGATATCAGTATATCTAAATGTACCGGTTGTACCAAAGGTGTTTTGTAGTTGATCAAAGATCAATGCTTTTTTAGTTACTTTAATTTGTTTTTCCATTAGTCTTCTATTGTTTCTTTGTTTTCTTTGTTTAATCCGAATAGTTTATCAAATTCAAGGCCTTGTGTTTTTACCAAATCCTTTTCCTTTTTCCTTAATTCTTTAAGGCCTTCGCTTTTCTTAAATCGTTCAGTATCGTATGTAACATCTCCGGATGCACTAAGATCAAAAAACATTTGTTTTCCAACATGTCCACGGCGGTTTTTACTAAATACCACGAATCTTTCATCCTGTGATCGTTCATCTACGAATCGGATTTCCATCATACCAGTGGTCATATGTTTTAACTTATTACTTCCAACGAATGTACCACCTTTATTAACCTGTTGTATATTAAGGAATGATGTATATTTACCTGATTTGTTATTACCAAGGTTATGGCCATACATTAGATCCAATAACCACTTCTCTGAACCATTTGAGGTCATGTGTGCGTGTTCACGGATTGTATGTTGTAATTCAATTAAGGAATCTATTAGTACAAGATCGTAACCTTCTTGTAAGATTTCCTGTAGTACACGGCGAGGATCTTCGGTATCTAATAGTTCTTGTGGGAAGAAGATATCCAAGTTACCAAACTTAGGGTACCTTTGAACATAAAGGTAAAGATCCACTTGGTTCATCTCTGCTGATATAAACAGTACCTTACTTCCATTACTTTGTGCGTTTGCAATGATATCCAGAGTAACTGTACTCTTACCAACACCAGGGTCACCAACCACCATCCAGTTGGTTGCTTTAGGTACTCCCCCATCGATACTAAATAATCCATCTAAAGGAGTTCCTGTTTTGTGTGCGTCAAATAGACCTTTGGCGTATTTAACATCTTTGATTTGTTTTAACCTACTTTGCAATTTTTCCGTTTTTGTCATGTTTTTTTATTTACCAGATTTAGTTTCAGACTCTTTACATTTTTTAACCATTTCTAAGAACTTATCTACAGCGTTCATTACTGGTACGCAGAAGGCATGTATTAGATTACCTTCTAGATCTTTAATCATAATAAGATCATTGTTTAATTCTACCTGATACTTTTTTGTTGTTTGTTTCATAATTTCCGTTTAGTTTAATTAATTATAGTATAAATATAATCAATTTAATTGGGATAAAAAAACTTTTCTCTAACTTTTTTCAAAAAGTTATTAACAATTTGGCAATGCTTGGATAAACAACATATTTTCAGTTACCTCATCCGGTGTTAAATAGCCTAGGACGTTATCAGTCACTGGTGTGTCGTATGTGAGATCACCATCTTTACCTAATACCGCTAGTTCATATAATCCGTCCGGTCCACCGTATGAATACTTATGACATACTATTGATGCACCATACCCATTGTCAAACGTTATGCGAGCCTGCTTTCCATTCATGAATGAATCTGTGTTTTCAAATTCTAAATCTTTAAACTGTTTCTGTTTCATATTGTATCTATATTATTTAACTTAAATGTTTGTCTTCTTCTTGCTATTTTTCGTATTAGATCAATTGTCTTTTCTCTAAGTGGTTTGTACGACTCATGAGTCATTTCTTCAATTCCTAGTTCAGTCTTTAAATCATGTATCGTTTTCCACTTCTCCTTAAGACTTTTTGTATAATCGCTATTTCTACCGTACTCATACTCTGCTTCTTTAAGTCTTAGAAAAAGTTGAGCTTCTTTTAACTGTATTGCAGTAATCATTTGTTGCTTTGTCATTATATTGTTTCTTTTACGGTTAATCCAGTTCTACTATAGAATTCTGCTTTTTCGTAATTCATACCTTCATAGAATACGTAATAACCAACAGTACCTTTATCTGCCCAGCCCGGATAAAACTTTGCCAACAGTGTATGGTAAGTATCCACTATACCGGTCCAATATTTAACTGTGTTTGAATAAGTTGATTGTTTCTCACGTGCGAATGCAAATTGCTGGATGAGATGAGTTTGTGTGATGTGCATTTCTGTTTGATTTAATTAAAGGTTGACATTAAGTTTCTATAATCAGATGGAGTTGATACCCTAAAGCTTTTGGTATCTACTCTAAGACTGGTTTGAGTACTAGGATGGCCATATTTGAATAGGGCTTGTTCGATGGCTTCCTCTTCATAGAATGCTCGTTCACTATTCCAACCACCACCTATAAAGTTAAATAGGAATTCATGTTTAGTATTTTTAAGTATTACAATGTTATCAAGTTCGGCTCGAGCTTCTGTAAGAATGGAATCAATGGTACCACGTAGGTCTTCATCGAATAGGGATACTGTGTTTTCTTGAATTGTAGTTAGATCATTTATTCTGTTGTGTAGAACTGTGTAACGTTGTAATAATTTGTTTCTTTCAGCTTTTTTCATAATTTCCGTTTTTCCGTTTAGTTTAATTAATTATAATATAAATATAATCAATTTAATTGGGATAAAAAAATATTTAGTGAACTTTTTTCATAAAGTTATTAACAATTATTTCTACTACCACAGTTACCAAGTTAGTGGGTGAGCAGCCTTAAATTCTTCTGTGTACAGATGATCATTGTCATTATACCCAACCACGTCTTCCCACCAACGGATGCCCATCTTCAGACGCGGAACCGAGAAGGCGCCAATGTCTTCGGTGTGGACATAGAAGAACATGTCGTTACGGCCGCCGGTGTCTGGAACCGCGTTTCCGTTTTCATCAGCGTCAGGCTGGGTTTGCACCTCAGTATGAAACTGGATTCGTGTATTCATTTCAGTTAGAAAGAAACTTTCCAAATCTGCTGGTGTGCTACTGCCTAGTTTAGTTCCAGGCCAAACGCACAGTTGTGTGTATTCGCTTATTGTCTCAGTGCTCATGATTATAGTCTATTTAGTGTATAGCCGTGTGGTGTCATTCGATAGTTTTTGCGCAGATTGCCTAGGTGTTTGGCACAGCGATTAAAAGTCCAAAACTTTTCCACGCTTTGACTCGTTGAGTTGTTGTAGAATTGTGAGGCCCGAGCTCCCCACTCAGTTACCAGGCATTGAACCACGTCCTCCTTGGTAAGCAGTTCAGCAAAGGGTTTAGGCATGTTTTCGTTTTCCATGTAGTTTAATTATTTTTAATTATAGTATAAATATAATCAATTTAATTGGGATAAAAAAATATTTAGTGAACTTTTTTCTCAAAGTTATTAACAATTTGCGAATAGATCTAATTGGCGTAGGTTATCTACACGGTAAGCAGCTTTTACAGTACGACCAATATGTTTTACCTTTGCGGACCAATCCTGGATTTGACCATCAATGATTGCGAGGGCATGTCCGCTTACCAATACCAGGTAGTGTCCTTTTCCATAGCGGTTGTAGAATCCACGGATATTAAGGCCATGAACCTGACCTTTACGGTTAACATAAGTATGGTTAACTCCTTTGATCTCCAGGCCTATGTGAGATAGATGGTTTCTCTGGTTTAATTGGTGGATAGTTCCTCGTACACCTTTAGTACCGTTGCGTTCCTTACGGCCAAATTCGGCGGAAGCAATACCGTGGGCTTCAGTATAGGTAATCCCTGCGGCGATGGCCAAGGCACGTACGAAGCAGTCGTTAGTTTCTTTTAGGTCTTTTGCTAGTTGGGGTTGATCAGTGTAGTTTACCATAGTTTTCCGTTTTGTTTTATTTAATTAATTATAGTATAAATATAATCAATTTAATTGGGATAAAAAAATATTTCGTAAACTTTTTTCTCAAAGTTATTAACAATTTAGATTTACTATAATTATAACAAGTTTAATCCCATTCTGAAAGATTCTTGCTTCGCCAATAACAGACAAATTCCTATCAAGTGTGCATCTAGCACTGGATCCTACCATCACGTTGTGGTTACTAGTGGCTCGTGAGACTCTGGTGTACTAGATTATGGGACACGCTTCACGGAATGATTTGGATAGACCTTCTAAACATTACTAAACATTAGAGATCTAGAGGGTAACATTAGAGATCCAGAGAATGGCCAGATACCATTGATCCCTAAAGATCACCTAAGGTATAGAGAGTACGGCTAGATAAATAGGGTCCTGTATGGATAAAATAACGGTTTTATAGATAGCCAACGATAGAGTTACTGGAAACATTACTAGAGAGCCAGTTTAAACCGCCCATACTAGGCGAATCGCCAAACCGGTATACAGGATATCCAGACTAGTCATGACAGAATACCTTTATAGTTATAACAGTAATTATTGTTATATTGTATACTAGATAGATTTTCTAAATGTAGTAGGGATTGATTTATTGTTTTTTGTTTGTTAGTGTTTTTGAGAAGCGGTAGTGTAGACCTATTGTTATGTTGTATAGTTGTTTTTGGATGCTCTCCGTTCTATAATTTAAGAGACCTTGTAGCGTGAAGCTTAGCGGATTTTTAGGAAGAACATGCACTTTAAACGCACCTAACCAGATTGCATTTGAGGGAGTGAGGATTGCTGGTTGATAGAAGACTTCTAGATTAACTCCAATATGCTTTATTTGGTATTTGGTCTTAAGCCTTACAGAGTGTCTAGAAAGGGATGTTACTGAATAGTTAAAGAGTCTCTGTTGTTGATAAAGAGTTGCATAAGATAGAGATACCTTTCCACCGGTAAAAGACTTGTTTAATCCTGCGCCTATACCTATTTGAGTATCTGATAGAAGCTGTCTTACAAGAGAGTAATTGTACTGCTGGAAAACAAAGGTATTCCACTGGTCTTTATGATAGTCTAAGACTTCGCGCTGTATAAATTCATTTTCTGTTATTTGCTGGCTAGATCTAACAGAATAGTTTGTTGCTAAATCAAAGGAAAGGTGTTTGGTTAAGTCTATAGAATTAGAGCCAACATAATTAAATCCAATTGTAGATACGGATTTTGCTTTTGAATAGATTCCTGTTATAGTATTATCTAGGGAAAGAGTTCTTTGTGCTTCTGCTGTAATACAAAATAGAAAACATACTACAAGTAAACTAAAAGATTTCATTATCACTAACCAACACGATCTAATATAATGTCAACCGTTTTTGCAGTTGGATCTAATGATATACTAAGTGTCTCCTCACTCATAGCTAAGATGTCTTTGATTTTTGTTTTCATTGCAGCTTCAAGTTTAGCTACAGGAACTTCCATAATAGCAAACCCATACTGATCATTATCGGTAATATATTTCTTTAACGCTGGGTTTTTTATAAAGAGGGCTGCATTGGATTCTACTCTATCAATTTTATCTGAGTAATCTTCTTTAATATTAACACATTCAGGATATTCAATCTTTTCATTAGTAAATTGTTTTAATAGCATTTTGTTAGACTTTGGATCTTTTATCAAATCTCTAATATCATACTTCTTTGGCGAATTTATATTTTGTTTAAGATAGGCAATTAGTTTTTCAGAATCGATGTTATAGTCATCAATAAAGTTTTGTGCAGCATCTTGTCCACACTGTGTTATAGAATGAATCCTGTATGCTTCTGTTGAACTGCCTTCATACAGACCAGATTCTTGGTCAAGTCTCATCATTTCAATAAGGGCAGATTCACGAATAAATTGTGTATAGTTTTGTAAACTCATTACTTTAGCATTTTTTTGATGTCAGCAATAACTTTTGCTCTACCATCAATTATTTTTTGTATGTTTTTTGGGTCTTTCTGAATAAGATCATTTGTACTTCTTCCCCATGCTTCAATCTCATCTGTAAGATCTAACGTATCTGCCCATGTTGAATTATTGACTACATCAAAGTCTGAATTTCCTTTTAAAACCTCAAGACCTACTAGAATTTTGCCATCTACAGATACCCATCGGCCTAGCCCTCTTGCGTATATTACAGTTCCACTAGGTATAGTTATTTTTTTACCTCCAATTCCTTTAACCTCCGTGTCTGCTTTAGCAATATAATAGTCAAAAAACTTGTCATAGGATTGCTCTTCATTTAAAAAGTTTTCAAATGTTTGTATGCCTTTCATGTTTTTTATTTTTTTTTATTTATTTACTTCAGTTTATTTAATATTGCAATAAGATCATCTATATTATCTTTGTCGATAATTAAAGAAGCCATCTTACCGAATGATTGGTTGTAATACTGTATCTTTATACCACCTCCGTAACTCTCGGATATTTCTAGCTGATTTAGCTTATCTCCTTTAGCGACGAATTGCGAAGATTCATTTAAGAAGTCTTCGTATGTGTTTAGATTTTTCATTTTTCTTTTTAATTAATTTCCTCTTACTATAAAAACATCGTTCTTGTCGTTATCTATTGTCCAAAATCCTATAACTCCAGCATCTTTAGCTCCTCTCGTAATAGTTTTTACGTCTTTAGGATCTTTAGCTGTTAAAACAAAAACTCCCGATATACTTCCAAAATGTTTTGCTGTTTTTTCAAAGTCCTTATTTGTTTTTTTACCCTTTCTAAAGTTTTCGATAGTTGAAATAGGAATCTTATCCATTCCTGTTCCATAACGAAAGTTCAAAAAACGTTGATCTTCATTAATAGCTTCGTTTAGAAACTCTTCAAATGTGTGTATATGTTTCATATCAATCTTCTTTATCTTGTTGGTATTGCCATAATTGATCATAATCAATCATCCAATCATTTTCTTTAGCTAATCTTTCGGTGTTACTGCCAGAGGTAAGAAGAAATCCTATAACAACATCAAATGCTTTCTTAAAATCTGCTTCTTTGACTTTATCCCAGTAGCCTATATCCATGTAATCTTTAATCACATAAAAGGGATATGCAGAATCTTTTATGCTTTTCGTCTTACGAGTCTGTAGATGTATCTGTTTGGGATCCTTTGCCTCATTTAAGAAACTTTCAAATGTTTGTATGTGTTTCATATCTATGATTATTTTTTACCAAACATATCAGTTTCTCTAGTACTTGGGCGCTTTGTTTTTCCAGCTTGTACAATTGATTCCAATTCATCGTAAAGGTCTTCAGCCTTTGTGATATCTTTTTTGTCTACTCGATAGAACCCTTTATTAGTGTTCATAAAATAGTGATCATCATTAGCTTTTACAAAGAAGGTGGATTCTGGCGCAAAGCCAAAAGATACGTTAACGCCTCTTACTTGATTCTTAGTAACTTCTATTTTTCCTGACGGGCTATTTAGAAGTTTTGCCAGCTTATCGATAATCTTATCACCAGAAGAAGTGTCTCTATCTGGGTATGTAATCTTTTCATTTAAGAAACTTTCGAATGTTTGTATGTGTTTCATATCCTATAGTTTTTAATTTACTGCTACCAAGTCATCTTCCAATTTCTTGATAGAAAACTCTATTTGCATTGAAATGTAATACTCTTTAGTTTTACCATGCGGTGCAAGAAGATATCCTTGAGGGTTAGAAGAGTTGCCTATAACCTTAGTAACCATCCATGTTTCACCATCCTTAAATGTTAATACAGCGCCTTTTGGTAAATCCTTAACATTAAATTTTTGCGCCTCGTTGGTACTTTCCAATATCTTCACCTGTACGATGTCCTTTAACTTTATGGTATCACCATTAAAAACCAAGTCGTTGTACATTCTGCCTACCTCCCCGGTAATTCCTTTTTTGGTCTTGGTGTCAATCAATAATTTTTTATTGGTTCTATCAAAATAGTCTAATACAGCATTCGTAATATCTTTTGCCAATACCGTTTCACCTGGGCCTGGAAAATCTTCATTAATTACATGATCTGTTTTACCTTCTTTTAAATTTTCCTTTTTAATATTCCAAAATTCTTCGGCTTCTTTTTCTGAACCAAAATGATGTTTAAATGTCTTGTGTTTATTTTTATAGACAAGAACCCAGATGTTACCTGCTTGAGTAATTTCATGATCTTTATCTTGCGGCATTTTGTTTTCACTTAAACTTTCAAATGCTTTTACTTTATATTTTTTAGCAAGATCTTTGTACTTGGTAATTGCAATTTCTAAATCTTTATCACCTTTATCTTTGGCTAATTTTTCAAGCTTTTTCCAAGAAGTACCAGGAATATCTTTACCATATTTTCCTAATATGTTGTTTGGACCGCCATAATAGAGTTCATAGTAGTTAGATTTTATGTAATTTTTAACAGCATCGCCTAAAGCCCCTAATTCCATGGCCTGGGTATAGTTTAGTGTATTTTCTGCTAAGAAGTTATTAAATGAGTGTAGGTATTTCATGTTCTCGTCTATCTTTTTAATTTTGATGAAGCTTTAGAATTTAATGACTTAAGAATAGTACCAAGCCAATTATTAATATCATACATTTCATCGCTATCCATACTTGTGTTGTCAATTGATCCAATCGATTTCATAAGGTGATTAGTGAGTGCGATAGAAATATCAATTGCATCTTCGTTTCTTTCTAGTTTTTTTACGACATTATTTAACTCCGACTCCGCTTGTTTTGCATTTTCATTAACTGATTCGTTTAAGTTCTCGTTAAGAAAGTTTTCAAATGTGTTTATGCGTTTCATTTACTTTTTGCTTTATTTGTTTTATTTAACCCACTCAAAGGCGTTTTTAAAGATACGAGTAACGGCTTCAAGCGCTACTTCTTTAGATAAGCCGTGATTTTTCATCATCAATTCAACGGCTTTTTCAGCATTACCTTCCTTATCTTCTTTTGCTAATTTAATAATGGTAAGAACGTCAGCTATTAGTTTAGTGTTCATTGCCATTTTATTTAGCAAGTCATTGAGTATTAATCCAACCTTGGATTCGTTTAAGTTCTCGTTAAGAAAGTTTTCAAATGTGTTTATGCGTTTCATCTTATTTATTTTTTTAGAACGTACTGTCCATAATGATTTTTGCAATGTCATCTTCAATACCAACCAGTTGTCTATCAGCAGCTGGTGTTAAATGTTTTTCTTTTGAAAGAAACTCAAGTATAACTTTAGCTAATACCATAGCGCCAGAAGGCTTTCCTTTGCCAGCAACTTGAACCATTGCTTCGTCTAATTCATTGCCTTCAAGTAATTCTGGATATAGACCTTTGATGTCTTGATCATCTAATTCAAGGTATTCACTTTGAAGATATGCAATAAGATCTTTCTTTGTTCCAGTTAAATCATGACCCATGCCACGATTATTGCCATTCTTCTTAGCTTTTAAGTCAAAACTTTTGATAGCATCCATGATGTCTTTATCATCACCGGCCAGGTCTACGTCAATTGTTTCAATGTCATTAGGCTTTTTTGCTTTAACA
>Ga0209354_10001243_pt1 | contig 11289 bp, 8 predicted proteins | sample LauGreSpBDMM15DD_2_FD_187562 | JGI IMG/M metagenome (GOLD analysis project Ga0209354, IMG submission 187562) | Freshwater lake microbial communities from Lake Michigan, USA - Sp13.BD.MM15.DD (SPAdes) (version 2) | ecosystem: Environmental > Aquatic > Freshwater > Lake | place: Lake Michigan, USA...
CCAATTGATTCGTACAAATTATGCTGATGACTTCTTAGATGGTGTACCTGATGGAGTTACATACAAGCAGCCTGCTGCATTGTACAACAAACTATTAGCTAGCTTTGCTGGTGTAGACGAGTTAGGATCAGTAATCCCTAATCCAGACTTACCTAAGCTATTGCAAATCGGCGTTGGCGTAAGACCAAATCAAGGGTTGTTCATCAACAGATTTAAAGCACTAGAAAACTATTTGTCATACGCTAACTACGTATTGAAACAATACCCAATCAGTGAGTTCAGCTCTATCACTTTCTTAAATACTTACGGTGATGATTTTGATACTAGAAACTACTGGGAAAATATATACTGGTGGGCAGATGGATACGACAACCGTGTACGTACTGCATTCGAAGTAGACAAATATTATGAACTAGCTAAATTACCTAACATCAAAGAAGGTTTAACTGTTGGCGTTAGTCAAAATAGTCAAGGCAAGCGTGAAGTATACAAGTATACTAGCGGTGCATGGGTGCGTATTGGTTTAGAAGACGGTACGATTCAGTTCTTGCCTAATCTATGGAACTACCAGCAAAACACTATCGGCTTTGGTGATGTGTTCTTCGATACCGTATCATACGATTCATATCCTTCTGTCGAGACAAGATACATCATTCGTGCATTGAACGAACAGATTTATGTTGGTCAATTAAATGAGTATCGCAACAAGTCATTGGTATTGATGTTCGAGTACATCCAAAGTGAAAACGTTGAGTCACAAAACTATCTACCATGGTTGAACAAGACTAGTTTAGCTGACGTAAGCTACAACATTAGAAGTTTGTTACCATACCAAAAGTATCAAAGCGATAGCGAGAAGTTGCTTGACGGATATTTGAATGAAGTTAAACCATACCACGTAGTGTTGAAAGAATTCTACTTTACATATGACGGTAAGGACACCTTCGACGGTTACATTACTGACTTCGATGTACCATCTACATACAACGCAAAAGTTCGTAAATACACATCACCTCAATTAACATACGGTGATCCAGTTGATTACTATGAAAATTCAACGACTGATGCTATATGGAAAACTTCTGATTACCAATCTTGGTTCGCAAATTACGGTCTAACATTAGACTCTAAGAAAAATCAACCAGTTGGTATATTGATGAAGTACATCACTAACGTAAGTCAGAAGCTAGTCGTAGACAACGCACGAGGATTGCCTGTAACTGGATTGATTACTATCGACAATGAATTGATTGCGTATAATCATGTAGACCGCGAAACAGGCGTATTGTCTGGAATCAGTCGCGGAGTTAATAACACAACGATTGCTAGTCACTTCCCGAACACTACAATTTACGCAGACTTGCCGGGTGTGATTGTGCTAGACAGTGGACGCGGTTACATCGACCCTCCTGTTGTCACTGCATACATTGATACAACTAAGTATCCTGCACCGAAAAGAGCAGCAGTACTAAAAGCAGTAATGTCAGGTGACAAAGTAGCCAGTGTTACTGTAGTTGATGCGGGTGACGGATATGTAGTTTCTCCTGAAATTAGATTCGAACCAGCGTTTGAATACAACATCACTGACATAGATTTGAACTATCAATCGAACTTGTTGACCATGGACATTAGTGGTCTAACAACAGGCGACTTGATTAAAATCGTATCGTTGTCATCAGTATCAACTAACAATACATATTCTATCGATGAAGGATACTACTACGTTAACGTATTAGGCTTCAACCAATTCTCTGCAAGATTATTGTCTGCTGCTAACTTACCAGTTGTATCATTACATTATTCATATCGTGCTGCATTATTAGGCGAGCACCGAGTTGTGTTCAATGATACTGCTACTAGCTTAAAGTCTGACTATGCAGCACAATTAGTACCAAGAGCAGTTGCGGTAACTGTTAACACTAACATTCGTGAATTCCAAACTACTATTCGTATGGATAGAACTAGTTACAATTCTAAGATTGAAGAATGGAACTCAGGCGTGTTCTGGCCAAGTCCGTTCAACAGTTTAGGTAACGACTCTAGTACTGGTACTAGCATGAGTTATGGTGAATCATTCATCGAACCAGAGTTCTATCAAAATAGTGCTCGTGGTATCGGTGCGAAGTTCACCGTGTTCAATGAACGTTTAGTTGGCATATACGCAGCTACATTCAGTGCACCTGGTACACGTTATGCAGTAAATGATACTATCACAGTAACAGGTGACTTGTTAGGTGGAACTACTCCTAACAACGATTGTATTATCACAATCACTGAAGTTATCAACAACGGTTCAATTAAGTCATTCACTGTTGCAGGAACTACCCCTAAGGTCACTTCTGCAAGCTATCAAGGTTCAGTGTTGCCTATTACAGGTGTTGAGAATGACAATGACGAAGCAATTGTTCGTGTAAACTACGGACCAAGTACATTGAAGCCGGGTCAAATCAAAGGCTTGAAGACATACTTCTACAAAGTGTTTGCCCCATACGTGTACGATGATACCGGTAACGGCGGAGCAAGAATTGAAATCTACAGACCTAAATTCAACCCATTGACTGTTACGAATCAGTACTACATCAAGATTACTGACTACGGTACTATCTACCGTGATGACGACCAAATTATCGTAGCTGGTGCAAACTTAGGTGGCACTACAGGCACTAACGATGCAGTTATCACAGTTCGTTATGCAGGTGATGCAGGACAAATTCAAATTGCAAGCGTTGCTGGCGTAGCAGTCGGCGAGTTCAAACAGTTGTATGTACAGCCAATCAGTGCTACACAATTGAAACTATACGATGATAGTCAGTTGACTACTCCTACATTATTCAGTAGCTTCTCATTCAGTGCAGGAGACTTCGGTTATTTACCTGAGCCATTAATCTCAGGCGGTGGCTACAAGTACGTTGCTAGTGCTATCGTGTCTTACGATAGTAAAGTATGGCGTTGTATCGAAAGTAACAGTGATGATTACTTCGATTACAACAAGTGGTTAGAAATCAAGAGTGAAGATAGAACATTGAATGCGCTAGACCGTATCATGGGCTTCTATAAACCTACAGCGAACATGCCAGCTAAGAACTTAGCACAGCTTGTTGAAGGTATCACATATCCACACAACACATACTACGGTAACAAGTTTGCTCCGGAAGATGAACTTCCACTAGACTTCGTTCTACAGGATCAACCGTTCTACCCAAGAGACATTGATGTTAAGGCTGTCATATTTGACGGTACTGAATACATTGCTGTTGGTGAATCTGCAACTCACTCAGTTGCATTGATTAGTAGCAATGGAATCGATTGGAAGATTGTAAATCTATCTGACCAAGTACTAGGCGTTACTGATATTGTATACTCAGGTGTATACTATATTGTATCTACTGAAAACGTAGCTACTCCTATCTTGCTAAGTCAAGATAAAGCGAACTGGACTACAGTTGGGTCGAACACTGCATATGACTTCACAATGTGGGATTACACTGGTTACGATACAGTTTCAATCAGTGCTCCTAAAGAAGGCTTGTACTCATTGACTTATGCTAACGACAAGTTCTTTGCTATTGGTAAAGACATTGTTACAAGTGATAACGGTATCGAATGGAATGTAGTATTTGACTTTGGTAGTCAATTGTACAATCAAATCAATAACCTAAGATATGTAAACACAACTCACTATGTTGGATACATTGCAGTAGGCGGCGGCGACCAAGTTATCTCTGGAGCAGGCACACCTGCCCCGGTAGTTCAGTTCAGCACTAGAGTATTGACTAGCTTAGACGGAATCACTTGGCAAACATTCAATCCTTCGTTCACTACTAGAATGATGAACACTGTTACCTCATCTGATGAAACAATTGTTGTCGCTGGTACAGCAGGCGAGATTTGGACAAGTAGCAACGCAAGAAATTGGATGAAAGTCGAATCGAATGTAACATCAACATTACGTGATAGCGCATACGGAAACGGTGTGTTTATTATCGTAGGTGATGACGCTACTATCTTAGTATCAGACGATTCAAGCAACTGGACACAAATCAGTGCACCTATCAGTAACAACTTGAATGGTATCACGTTTGACGGTTCAATGTTCTACGCTGTAGGTGACGGTGGTGTTATTATCTCTAGTGACACTAACGGCGCAACATGGGTTGACTTGACATTCGTAACGACTGACAAGCCATTCTATGATATCAAGGGTAGCGATTACTTATCAGGCTACGGTCCTGAAGAATTAGTACCCGGTGTTATCACAGACCAATTGACAATGAAAGTCATTAATGCTCCTGGTTCATACTGGGATAATGACACATTACAACAAACATTCATGTATGGTTATACTGGCTTTAACATGAAGTCTATCGTGTCTAATACTAAATCAACATACTTCGGTGACTTAGTATTGAATCCTGCGCAAGTTGCAGTATTCATCGTTGACAAAGAGACATTGTTGGGACATAGAATCTATGAAGATGCAGCGATTGAAGGATTGACTTATACTACTGATTGGATTAACAAGACAGTAACACTAAGCTCTAATGTTCCTTCAGACAAATCATTACTAGTAGAAGTCTACGAAGTAGGTAACGGTCGTGAAATCGTAAGAAGTAACAGTCAATTGACTCCATTGTCAATCGATAGTGACACCGGTAACTCTCAGGTTCTATTGAATCAAGTATACCAATACTTAGAAGAACCAGTAGTATATGTTAACGGAACAAAGTTAGCATACCAAACTGATTATGACATTGTAACCATCAACACACCTAACGCAGCAAGCACATTAAAAATCTTGTTCAACCAGACTTATGATGAAACAGTTGATTATATCACCTACGCTATCTTAACAGACAGCACAACAGACTATAACGACAAGCATTATGGTTTCAGTATTCCTGAAACTGAAGTGTTTGTTTACGATGGTTCTTCTAGTGAGTTTGACTTGTCAAACTTTGTAGGTGGTGATAATGAAACCAATGCAATCGTAGAGATTAATGGTTACAGAAGAAGTTCTACTGATTATTCAATCGACACTGTAACTAACAAGTTGACTGTAACTGTTGCGATGACTACAGATGATGTGGTTTCTGTAACTACATTCAATGATACTCAACGTCAGTATTTGAACACAGACAACTCTACCTCAATCGTAGTTAAGCCTATCAATACAATTGATAACTCACAAGAAATTGCGATAGTCGTACTAACATACGACTTGGGATTAGTTAACGGTGACAAGATTAACATCGACGGTTTAGTTGGTTCAACTCAGTTGAACGGTAATCATTACTACGTAAACGTATTACAGTCCTACTCAGTCGCTGGAAAGACATTCTACCCTTATCAGTTATTCTCTGATAGTGGATTGTCATTGCCGGTATTGAGTTCACGTGTTGATAGCTATATCAGCGGTGGATATGTTTGTGAAGATTCAAGTCTAATGAACGTTTCTTCTACTGTAGTTACTATCGAGATTGACGGCAGTGAGTTTATTGTTAAACCAACTGACGCTTCGAGAGCATGGGTCACTGTTAACGGACAACGTTTGTACCCATCTAGTATCAGATATGTCGGTGACAATATGTTCATCTTGACTGATATCACAAGCGGCGACGGCGTCATTGTTACTACAATGGTTGACGGTGCAACTCCTAACGAATCATCATTCATTATGACTGTTGACAAGAACGGTGCCGGAGAAATCTACAAAGCGACTCCGTCACAGAGAACATGGTTAGTCCAAGACTTGTTATCAGGAGATGATACTATCTATTTCCGTGACGTTTCTCTAGTTTCAGCAGGAACTAAGATTCTGAATATCAACGGGGAAATGATAAGATTCTCATCAGTAGACATCGAAGCTAACACAGTCTCTGGATTAGTACGCGGCGTTCTAGGTACAGGAGCTAAACCTCTACACCAGAAAGACTCGTATGTATTCGGTATCTCTAATGACAAGAAATTGTCCAGCTCATTGTACTTTAAGACTTGGAATAGCAAAGTTATCACTAACAAAGGTGATCCATTACAGCTAAGTACAAACCCAGCTGCTCAATTCTTAGAATTGGGGACTTTCTGAAAGATAAATAAATCATTATGAATGAAAATCCCCAAGTAGAGCAACAAGCGGACGTACCAGACACTACCCCTGCCCCAAACGAGCAGGGAGGGTTTATTTTCAGTTCAGCTATTAAGATTACTGATCCTAATACAAAAGAAGTTATATTACACATGCGAGGCGACGATTAATGTCACAAGTTCAAGTTCCAATCTCAATTCAAGGCTTTCTAAAAGTCTATGATCCAGAAACAAAAGAAGTTTTCTATGATGGCCACAACGCTATTCACTATGAAAACATCTCAGTTGCTATCGCTGACGCACTTTCAAGTCGCGGTTTCGGCTCTATCTTAAAGATGGCTTTCGGTAACGGTGGCGCATCAGTAGACGAGACAGGGGTTATTACCTATCTTCCTACTAACACAGTGGGTCAGAATGCTAGTTTGTACAACCAGACTTACACTAAGATTGTAGACGATACAAGCGTATTGAATACAGACCCTACACGTAATAAAATGCTAGTTAGTCACACAGCAGGCAAGGTCTACACAGACATTATCGTGCAGTGTTTACTAGATTACGGCGAGCCTCCTGGTCAATTAGCGTTTGACAACGGTACTCAGCTACAATCCGCATTCGTTTTTGACGAAATCGGACTATTAGCTGACTACGGATCTGATGAAAACGGAAACGAACTGTCAAAATTATTGACCCATGTGATTTTTCACCCGATCCAGAAGAGTTTAAACCGTCAAATCCAGATAGATTACACTGTTCGCATACAAAGTCTAACCAACTTGATAACGGTTTAAAGATAAATACTAGAATACTGCGGAGTTAACAGAATGGCATATACAATTATAAGAAGCAATGGAACGACCCTGACTACAATTCAGGACGGAACCATTAACACAACTAGCACAGCACTTGGTTTACCCGGTCGTAACTATGCTGGTTACGGTCAAACATTGAACACAAACTTTGTTAGACTAACAGAACACTTTGCAAACGATGTTCCTCCTCCAAACCCAATCAAGGGTCAGTTGTGGTACAATACTACAGCAGGAACATTGAATCTTTGCCCAGGTGACGGCGTAACTAGCGCAAGTGCATGGTTAACCCTAGCTAGCACAAACTCAGGTGGTAATACTACTTTAGGTAATGCTACAATCACTGGTAATGTTCATTCAAACAACATCACTACTGACAACGCAATCATCGGTGACACTATCACTGTTCGTTTAGCTACTGTATCAGACACTATTTCAGCTAACATAGCTGAGATTACTACTGCTACAATCGCAAGTCTTAATACTCAAACAATTGATGCAGGTAGTCAAACTACTACTGGAACAATCAGAGGTGATTGGTCGGTTACTGGTAACAACGCATCAGGTGGTAACGCTTTTAACATCCAAGCAGGTAACATTGCATTCGCTAGTAACGTATACGGTATCAGAACTGACCGTTACATGTGGGCTAACGGTCAACCGTTCACTCCATCTGGAACATACAACGATTCAAACGTAGCAACATACTTGAGCGATTCAGTAGCAGGATTTGCTGGCAATATCTACCCAGCAAGTATCACTACAAGTTCAATCAAAGGTGGCGGTAACGTTTCAGGTATCTGGACATTAACAGCTGGTGCAAGATTCCAAGCTACATACGCTGACTTAGCAGAACGCTTTGAGTCAGATAAACCATACGATCCAGGCACAGTTGTCGAAATCGGCGGCACTAAAGAAATTACTGCTGTTGTAGACGAACTAAGTGAGACAGTATTCGGTGTTGTTTCTAACACAGCGGCTATGTTGATGAACGGTGCAGCAGGTGATGACAAAACTCATCCACCAGTAGCGGTATCAGGTCGTGTACAAGTTAAAGTCACTGGACAAGTTAAGAAGGGTGACCGTTTAGTATCAGCGGGCAACGGTATTGCTCGTGTCGCATTGACATCAGAACTAACAGCATTCAACACAATTGGACGAGCATTAGGAAACAAAGACACAGATGGTTTAGGTACAGTAGAAGCTATCGTAATCATCAGATAAGGAATAGAAATGACTTATCAAGTAGGCGGAAAAATCGAAGCGGCTGACATTAACAGCCACATCACGAACGTTAACACTATCTTAACTGACAAGGGACAAACCAATCTGTCCCCAGTAAGTGTAGGACAAGTTGTTACGGCTAGTGATTGGTCAGCAATCACAAATAGAGTAGCAGCACTAGGCGCATTTCATAGCGTTACTCTTACGTCAATGGATACGCCTACGTCAGGTGGCACAGCTAGATTTATTAGTGTATTAGGAACTAACATTGCTAATATTAATACTAATAAACGCAATGCCGCAGCACAAGCTGCTTACGGTACAGGCGTAGCTGGAACTACTACTAGTTCTACTGCAACACGCTGGGCAAGAGCTATCACGCATACACAAACTGTTACATTTGCTTCCCCTGCCGCAGCACAGAACTTTTTCAATGCTGGTGGTCAAATTACTGTACAGTACAGTCACCCAACTGGTACTGGTATTGACGGTGTGTTTAACGCATTGGCAACAGCATGCGGTACATTAGTAATCAGTAGCCCTAACTCAGGTTCTGTATCTATTGCAGGCACTACTTACTCTGGATTCCAGAGAATCGGTGGTTCAGGCGGACCCGTACCATACGCAACTAACTCAGGTTACTATGGATTAACATCAACAACTCAGACTATGTTTAAGTTATTGGGTGGTACATATACAAACCCTGCCCCAGGTGGCGGTTCATATAGTGCTAACTTCATCCAGTTAGACGCATATACATCAGCATCCGGTGCAACTATCAACTTAGTTTCAACGTTCAGTGAAAGCACAACAGGTGGTTTGTTAACTACTGCGGGTTCTAACTCGTTAGTAACAATTCGCCCACCAGCAACTACGTATATCTCTAACACATGGGGCACCCCAACGTTAGCGTCCGCAGCAATCACAGGCAGCTAAAAATTCGGGCAAGACTTGTATTCATTAAATACTTTCAGGAGTATTTATGGATACAAAACAGTTACTTACAGAAGTCAAAGCCCGATTCAACCACAACTCAGCTAAAGCATACTTAAAAGACAAGTATGAGAGTAAACTTTGTGTCGCAGACCAAGGTGGTCTTTGGAAAATAACCCCAGAACTAATCAGCGCAGTTAACGGCCTCTCTACAGATACAGTAGTGTTGCTTGATAACTACGGCAACCCAGTCAAAGTCAATCGTGCTAACTTGTTACTCAAGCTAGAGAAGACTTACAATGACGTTATGGAACAGTGGCACAGTGAATGGGCTACACTAGAGAAAGCACGATGAGCAAGGGCGTATTACTATTCGCTTTTAACTCAGATACAGTAGATTATATGGCAATGGCAGTAGCAACTGCTAAGAGAGCGAATCAATATTTGAATCTACCGGTTACTGTAGTGACCGATGAGTCCACGGACATGTCAAATTATGATTACAAGTTTGACCAAGTACTACGTCAGACAGCAGACAAGACTAACTATACAATCGAAGACAACGTATGGATTAACAAGGGCAGATTCAATGCTTACAACCTAACTCCATATGATGAAACACTATTGATTGACACAGACTATCTAATCAACAGCGACACATTACTAAAGCCCTTTGAGTTATACGATGACTTTATGTGTCACAATAGAACAAGCTATCTAATGATACCCGACCATAGTCAGGAACAGATGAGTGACCATTCGTTCCCTACACTATGGGCTACGGTTATCTACTTTAAAAAGACAAGTAGAACAAAGAGTATATTTGAATGTATGCAAATGGTTCAAGAGAACTATATGCATTACCAGCAACTATATAACATGACAGTGCCTTCTTTCCGTAATGACTTTGCTCTTACTATCGCAGTAAGAATCGTTCATGGACAAACAGAAGATGTATCAGTTTACATCCCATGGAACTTAGTACACGTAGGAAAGAATACACAGGTCTATAGAGAATCAGACACAAAATACACAATTCTCTATGATAACTGGAAGTATGGAAAGATTAAAAAAGAGTATATGATTGTAGAGGGTACTGACTTTCACATGATGAATAAGAAGAACTTTATGGAGCTTATATGAGTAGAGGCTTTGTAATTATGGCTCAGAATTCAGAGCATGTAGACTATGTAGCCTGCGCTAAGACACTAGAGAAGTCTATCAAGCACGTGATGCCCGATGCTAACGTCACTATCATTACTAGTGATATGTTACCTCACGGTGACTTAGGTGGCTTCAACAATGACTGGCAAGTATACGAGTGTAGTCCATACGAGTACACAATCAAGCTAGAAGCTGACATGTTCATACCCAAAGACATTAGTTATTGGTTCGATGTATTAGAACCACATGACATTATCGTAAGTTCCAAGATTAGAAACTTCAAGCAAGAGATATCCGATATTAAAATGTATCGTAAGTTTATTGTTGACAATAAGCTGCCTGATGTGTATAATGCTATTACTTACTTTAAAAAATCAGATAAAGCAGAACAATTCTTTAACACAGTTAGGAATATCTTTGAAAACTGGGAAGATTACAAGAAAATCTTAAAGTGTGACACTGATGAGCCAGCAAGCACAGACTATGTTTATAGTATCGCTTGTCATGTTATTGGAGTCGATAAGACTACACTCCCAACGTTCGACCAGATGAGTATGATTCACATGAAGCAGTATATTAACAATACACTGTTAGAAGATTGGACAACTGAGTTCGTGCATGAGTTAGATGACACTGGGTTACGCATTAATACGATTAGACAAGAGTATCCATTTCACTATTACATAAAGAACTTTAGAGAGGTATTAGATGCAAGATGATACAACAGCCGAAGAGTTTCAGCAACTATTCAAGCAAATGCAAGTAGTACCTAAAGCTCCTGAGTTTAGACTGTACTATGATGAAAACGGTAGAGTAATGTTCTACACTAGCGAGAAGCCCGAGGGTAATTATATCGTTGTTGACAGTCTAACATATAGTGAAGGCAGACAAGATATCAGAGTACTAGACGGAGTAATTCACAAAGCTAGTGAGTTTGCAGTAGTGACTAAGTTAGAATTAGCTAATGAAGGAACAGTGTGTGCTATTGAAGACGTATCTATTATCGTAAGTAATGGGTATACGGGTAAGACACAAACATGGAAAGCAGAGACACATGAGTACAAATATCATTGACATA
>Ga0209354_10001245_pt1 | contig 11265 bp, 8 predicted proteins | sample LauGreSpBDMM15DD_2_FD_187562 | JGI IMG/M metagenome (GOLD analysis project Ga0209354, IMG submission 187562) | Freshwater lake microbial communities from Lake Michigan, USA - Sp13.BD.MM15.DD (SPAdes) (version 2) | ecosystem: Environmental > Aquatic > Freshwater > Lake | place: Lake Michigan, USA...
CAAGGCTGCATCACTCAAACGCTGGAACTGCAAATGAAAAAAGGACTCTATTCTAACATCGCAGCTAAACGCGAACGCATCGAAGCTGGCTCAAAGGAGCGTATGCGCAAGCCTGAATCTAAGGGCGCCCCTACCGCTGCCGCATTTAAGGCATCAGCGAAGACTGCCAAAAAGAAGTAATGCAAATCCCCATCCTCAACGGAATTTACACGAGCACCGCTGGGGATTTTCGCGTGGAATACCCGCGCAACATGGTGCCTGTTATCCTTCAGTCAGGCATCTCTGATGGGTACTTTCGTCCCGCTGACGGCATCGTGAGCCTGGGCACAGGCCCCGGGATTGATCGTGGAGCTATTGAGTGGCAGGGACTGCTGTATCGAGTGATGGGCGCTAGTCTTGTGTCAATCTCTAGTACAAGCATCGTCACTGTCATAGGCAATGTAGGCGGCACGGGACAGGTTACGTTTGACTACTCCTTTGACTACCTCGCTATAGCCTCAAACGGAAACCTGTTCCTGTATCGTCCCAGCACGGGTCTTCAGCAGGTCACAGATCCTGATTTGGGAACTGTCGTCGATGTCGTTTGGGTGGACGGCTACTTTATGACGACTGACGGAGAGTTCCTCATCGTCACTGAACTCAATAACCCGTTTGCCGTCAACCCACTCAAGTACGGGTCGTCTGAAGCTGATCCAGACCCTATTGTGGCCCTCCTGAAGGTCCGTAACGAGGTCTACGCGCTCAACCGGCACACCATCGAAGTCTTTGACAACGTGGGAGGCTCGCTGTTCCCATTCCAACGTGTGGAAGGCGCCCAAGTTCAACGTGGCACCATTGGCACTCGCACCTGCTGCGTGTTCATGGAGTCCATCGCGTTTATTGGCGGAGGCAGAAACGAGGCTCCTTCAGTCTGGCTGATCTCTGGCAGCAACGCACAACGCATTGCCACCCGGGAGGTTGATTTGCTGTTGACCCAGTTTACTGAAGAACAGTTGTCCAGTGTGCTGGTTGAGGCTCGTGTGGACAATGGCTACCGACATCTGTACATCCATCTGCCCAATCAGACGCTGGTCTTTGATGCCGCTGCCACCACTCTGGCCGGCGCCCCCATCTGGTTTACGCTGGCTACCAGCCTCGTTGGAGACGGTCAGTATCGTGCTCGCAACTTAGTGTGGGCCTACAACCGCTGGAACGTGGGTGACCCGGCTAGTACTGCTTTTGGTTATCTGAGCGATTCGTTGTCCTCGCACTGGGGAGTGCTGAATGGCTGGGAGTTTGCGACCATTATCCTGTACAACGAAAGCCGGGGCTTGGTCTTCCATGAGCTGGAGCTGATTTCCTTAACCGGCAACTCGATCTTTGGCACTGACCCAAGTATCTGGACTTCGTACACCGAGGACGGCTTGACCTGGGGACAGGAACGAGTCTGCAAGGCTGGCATGACCGGCGTGCGTGGCAAGCGACTATCGTGGCTCCAGCAGGGTCGTATGCGCCAGTGGAGAGCGCAGAAGTTCCGGGGCACCAGTGACGCCCAGCTTTCTGTGGCTAGACTTGAGGCTAGAGTTGAACCGCTTGCAGTATGACCGGGCCATTTAAGATCACTCGAAATGAACTGGCTCAGTTCCTGCCATCGCAACGTGCGATCCGGGCTTTTGAGCAATTATTCGATCTCATTCCGTCTAGTCTGGACTCAAACACGACGTTAATTGAGGAAGCCTCGATAAACGCACAGAATGCCGATTCTAGGGCACAGCAGGCAGTCTCGGCTATCGCTAGGTTGGCTGACGCCGTAGAGCTTCTTGCGCTGGCTCCTGCGAGGCCGTCAGAAAACCAGAACGTAGACATTGCTCCTCCGTTTGTCATTCAGCCAGTTCAAGAGCAAATCTTGCCTCCAGTCTTTGAGCAGAACAAACGAAAGCGCTATGGGGCCTTTCAATCAAACCTGACTCAGACTGCTGCCGCAATCAACACGGCGTATGGAATGACAGTTGATGTCACTGACTTATCTTTTGGAGTCAGAGTTGGCACGCCAACATCTCGTGTGTATGTGGACACTGAAGGCATTTACAACATTCAGTTTTCTGCTCAGTTACTAAAAACAAGCGGTGGAGTTGGGCTTGTTTATATTTGGCTAAGAATCAACGGAGTTGACTTGCCAGATTCGGCGGGTAAGATCCGCATTCAGGGCAACAATGGAGAATCCATTGCAGCTTGGAACTATGTGATCCAGCTTGGGCTGGAAGATTATTTTGAGATCATGTGGTCCACAGATGACGTTGATTGCGAAATTCACGCCTCGGCAGCGACTCCACCAGCTCCCAGTATTCCCTCGCTGATCCTTACTGTTACCGATAACATTTCCTAACCATGGCCGTCACAGTTAAAAACATTATCCCGCCCAAGCAGGCCGAGGCCACTCAGACTGCGCAGTACACGGCTGTGAACTGCAAGACGATCATTGACAAGTTCACTGTGACGAACACAAACACGTCTAACGTCACGTTTAGCACGAACTTGATTGCGTCTGGTGGATCAGCTGGCAACTCAAACCTGATCCTCAAGACTCGTACTATTGTGCCGGCAGAGACGTATCAGTGTCCTGAGCTGGTTGGTCAAGTGCTTGAGGCCGGCGGGTTCATTTCGACGCTGGCAGGGACTGCTACGTCTTTAACCATTACTGCCTCCGGGAGGGAGATCACCTAGTATGGTGTGTGAACTCACAGCGCCAGTTGATGCAGCGGATCAGATCGAGGCTAAACTCCTTGAGTTGCCTCAGATTGACTGCCCTGTTTTGCATCACTTTGGCCCTGGAGTTTACATCCGCGAAGTGAGAATGCCGGCTGGCTCGCTGATTCTTGGGCACAGGCACAGAAACGCACACACAAACATTTTGGTTTCTGGACGACTCAAGTTCCTCAATGAAGGAGGAGATGTCGTTGAGCTTGCAGCTCCCGCTGTTATTAAGTCGAATCCGGGCAGAAAACTGGCATTCATTCTCGAAGACACAATCTGGCAGAATGTCTATGCCACAGAGGAGCGTGATATTGAGAAGCTGGAGGAGACTCTACTAGACAAGAGTGATGCATGGCTGGAGCACAAGAACAGGGTGTTTAAGCTGCAACAAAGTCTGCATATTGAAGACCACTCTGACTTTCAGGATGTGATCTCTGCTTTTGGAATGGACGAGGAGTTTGTGGATTCCATCTCTCGCGCAGAAGAAGACCAGATTCCGTTTCCAGAAGGATCGGCTCCAAAGGTGGCACTTCATCCTAGTCCAATTCACGGCACTGGAGTGTTTGCTTCGTTTCCGATTAACGCATTCGAGGTTATCGGCCCTGCTAGATTGAACGGAAAGCGCACTCCGCTTGGTCGCTATGCGAATCACTCTGCAAATCCTAATGCTTTTTTCGTGAAGCACGATAATGGAGACATTTGTGCTATGGCATTCAAAGACATTCGTGGATGCTCTGGAGGCGACAACGGAGAAGAGATAACCGTGGACTACATGCAGGCATTAAAGGTTAATGGCTATCAGATAGAAGGAGGCATCAAATGAGTGCAATTGCTATAGGAGTTGGAGGACTTGTAGGGGGCGGCCTTGCTCTTGGTGGGGTTGGAGCCGCGACTGCGCTTGGAGTTGCTGGAACAGCAATATTGGGTGGAACCGCAGCGGCTGGAATTGTTGGATCTCAGCTGTCTGCTGCCAAGGGTGCGGCAGCATCAAAACAAGCCGCAGCACAGCAGGCAGCCGCTCAGGGTAGTGCAATCGATGTTCAAAACGCACAGTTTCAGCAAATTCAAGAACTGCTCCGTCCATATGTCGAAGCAGGCAAGCCTGATCTAACACAGCCATATATTCAGGCTGGACCCGGTGCGCTACAAGCCATGCAGGGACTCGCTGGGCTTCGCGGCGCTGGCGAACAACAGGCTGCTATCAACCAGATCCAGCAGTCTGCTCAGTTCCAAGAACTAGCCAAACAGGGCGAGCAGGGTATTCTTCAGAACGCTGCGGCTACAGGTGGCCTTAGGGGTGGAAATGTACAAGCTGCACTTGCACAGTTTCGTCCCGCTCTTCTAAATCAGCTTATTGAATCTCAGTATGGCAAGCTGGCTGGACTGACATCACTTGGTTCCACTTCTGCGGAGAATCTACTTCGCACTGGTCAAGCTGCTGCTGCCGGAACTGCCGCTGCTGGCACGCAGTCTGCATCCAATATCGGAAACCTTCTAGTGGGACAAGGACAGGCGCAGGCAGCAGGCACCATTGGCGCGGCAAACGCCTATGCACAAGGTATGTCTGGGGCAGTTGGAGCAATCGGTGGAGGACTACAGAACTACATGTTAATGCAACAGCTTAACAAGCCAAGCATGGGATCAGGAATTGGTACTGGTGGATTCTATGGAAACTATGGTGCGGCACAAGCGGCATATGGACCTGGAGCTAATATACAATATCAAAATCCAGTTGGACCCGGAGCACCCGGAGGCTTTTACGGAACACCTGCTTAACATTTTATGGCTGGACCTTACGACTACACCGTCAATATCCCGCAGCCTCCGGCTCAGAACTTCCTTCAGAGCCTGATGGGCATCCAGCAGCTCAAAGGGCTCCAGCAGCAGGGAGAACTTGCGCAACAGCAGGCTGCCATTCAGCAGCAGCAAGCGGCATTTCAACAGCAGATGCAGCCTTACGAGGTGCAAAAGGCAGAGGCCGCGATTGCAGCGGCAAAGGCCAATGCGGCACAGTCTGGAGTGGCTGCGGACATTGGAAGAGAAAACCTTCGACAAAGTAAGCAGACTTTTGCTGAGCAAGAAGAAACAAAAAAGCAAGAAAATCTTCTTCGTGAAGATATAATGGCCGTTGTGAAAGACCCAACGCTTGCAACTCAAGAAAGGTTAAAAGACATTTCATTTAGAACAGCAATTTTTGCATCGAAATCTTCCGAGCCTCTTCAGAGAATGTTTGAAGACTTTCCTAGGGCTGGAAAAGTTCTTGAAAACACTGCTTCCGACGTAATCTTTGCGGTTCAATCCGGTCAACCTAAAGTTGCTGTTGCTTCTGTTAATAAGCAACTAGAGGCCGCCCAAAACTCATTACAGATAAATCCAAATGACAATGAGGCTAAAGCGACAGTGTCGCTTTTAAAGGGAGTAAAATCTCAGATGGATGAGGGGAAGTATGGTGAAGCAATGGTTTCTGCCTCAATCTTTTTGAAAAACCAAAATTCAAGGAAATGGAATGCTGTTACAGGAGACTTGCAGGAGCTTGGTAAGGCAACAAAGGCAGTGGCTGAGGCTAAAGAGACTCAAGCAAAGGCAAAAGTAGAAGAGGCCAAGCTAACTCCCGGTGGAGAAAAGATTTCTGACAAGCAACAGTCAGACATCAATGCGCTTACAGATGAAGCGGTTACAGCAAGGATGAATGTTGCTGGGGTTACTGATTCTGTTAATGAATTGCTAAAATTTGCTCAACAGAATCCAAAGGAGTTCAAGTCTGGAGTCGAAGCCTCTTTTCAAAACTTTTTTTCTTCACTTACTGGAGACACTACAAGAGCACAAAACTTGCGGGCAAGCATTCAGCCATATGCAACTAAAGAGTGGATTGCAAAGGCCGCTGGATTGAAGGGATCGCTATCCGAAAAAGAGGGTGCTCGTCTGGATAAAGGCGCTCCTGATGTAATGAAGGCCGGCCCACAGGAACTTCTTAGTTGGGCTAGGTTGGTTCAAAAGGTTGAACTCGCAGACGCTGATAAAAAGGAACTCAACGCAGCATGGCAGCAAAATGCTCGCTCATTGCAATCCAAGGCTCCTGTTGGGTTTGAAGTGGCCGGCATAACAGTGAAGCTAGGAGAATCCTATCAACAGGTTCTTACAAAGCTCCAAGCTGGTTACAAGAAGAAGAGTGAGCAGGATGTGCTGGATGACGCCATCAGGCTGAAGCGCATCAAAGAGGCTGAACAGACAGGCAGAACTCCTGTTCCAAACATGTACAATCTGGGCGGCGCTCCACAACAGCCTAGCCCTGTTGCTCCAAACCAGATTTCTGGCACGCCTGAGAGGCAATCACTTCTTAACAAGTACCGCTAATGGCTACTATTGATGAGCTTTTTTCTGCTTTAGAAAAGGCAGATGCCGCCGGCAATACGGAGGACGCTAAAGCGTTAGCTGATTGGATTCGTGAAACGCAGGCTCAACAAGCCTCTGCCGGCGCTCAAATGCCAGTTGAGCGTCCAGACATGCTGGTGACTCCGATTGAGTTTGCTGGCAAGTCTCCTGAAGAAGTTGGCGCTACTCTCGACAACACTCCTCCTCCAAAGGAACTGGCTGCCGACATCCTGAAGGCTGTCTCGCCTCAGGCAGAAAGCATAACTCAGTCTGAGGTCGATGCGATTTACGGCACGATGTCTCGCAATCCCTCGATCAGGGATTACTTCAACCAGCAGGTCGCTGCCGGCAACATCAATCCTAGCACGCAGTTCGACGCTGAACGTACTCCTGTGCTTGCTGGCCTGTGGAACCAGTACAAGTCAGAGATGCAGAGTCCGACAGGGGCGTTTAAGCAGGGTTTTGTAGAGGCTATTGGACCCACTATTGGAGGGTATGTTGGCGAGGCTGCTGGCAGTGTTCCTCTTATTGGAGGACTTATTGGCGTTGCTACTGGAGCCAAACTTGGCTACGAACAAGGAGGCATTCCTGGGGCAATTGGTGGAGCTGGACTGCTTGGCTTGACTGGGGCTACCCCTGGCGTTGGCACAGTTCAGACAGGACTGATTGGAGGCTACCTTGGGGGCAAGATTGAAGAAGCAGTCACCCCAATGACCACAGAGGAGCGTGCAAGGGCTTCTTTTGCGGAGCAGGATCGTGCAAGCAGGTATGCAAAGCTGACTGGCGAAACGCTTCCAGCCTTTGTAACAGGAGGAAAACTTGGAGTTGCCAAGGCAGTTGGAGGTGCTGTTGTTGGGGCCGGCATGGAAGCTGTAAGGCAGGCTCAAGAAGGCCGCCTGAATATCTCTGGATTGGCAGAGCGAGCCATTCAGGGCGCAGTTGCCGCACAGGCAAGGGATCTGCCGGATGTGCTTAGGTCTAGGGCCCTCAGAACCGAGGCAGCAGCAATCAAGCAGCGCAACGAGGCTCTAGGAAATTTTACAGCAGACCCGACGGCAGCCATTGATGCTATTGAAAGGGCGGCTGAAATCAGGACGGCAGGCTTCGAGCCAATGACTGGGGAGGTGACTGGGCAAAAAGGGCTCATCAACCTACAGCGCATTCTGACCGCGAGAAATGAGGCACTGCAAACACGGGACCAGCAGAACATTCAGGCCATTTCTACGGAACTGAGCGCAAGACTTGCACAAGCAGGCGCGTCTCCAGAAGAGATTTCAGGGCGAATTCAAGCTGCTAGGCGCGAGTACATTTTGGGGAAACGCGCAAGCGTAGAGCAAAGAAAGCAGACGGCAGAAAACGATGTTAGCGAATTGATTAACGCGGCAAATGCAGCCGCTGAAGAGCTTAAAGCAAACGGAGAACAGCAGGCTTCTCAGATCCTTACTGAAGGCATGACGAGGGCAGATTCCATCATGCAGGGAGCCAGAAACGGGCTTCTGAGTATGGAGCAGGCTGCAAATAATGTTCAGCTAGAACTTCAGGCAGCATACGAGGCACTGTTTTCTTACAGGGATCGTCTTGGCCGCGAGGCAAAGCGTTCCGCAAGAAATGAGTTAGCAAAAGAGGTTCTTTCAAAAAATCTCAAAAAACATCAAGAATACTTTAATGAAGGATATTCAGATGAGCGTTTTGGAAAAGTAAAAGTACCAGTAGACGATACGCTTGCTGCTGCAAGTGAGTTTAAGGCGAAGGCAAGACAAATTGGAAAACAAGAGTCTCGTGTTGTAAATGCAATTATAAGCTCTTACAAAAAGAACAAATCTGACACTCTTAATATTCTAAAAGAAAGAAGAACAGAGCTTGCAGGAGAAATAGGGGAGGCAATTGAGTCTGGAAACCGATCCAGGGCGGCTTCTTTGGGCAAGGTAAAAGATGCAATCATGCGTGACATGGAGAAGGCTGGAGAGGCAAACAGTGCTCTCAAGGCTCTTAACGCTGAGTACAGAGTATTTGGAGACATTTTTCTTGATGGGCCTACTGCGGCTGTTCTTCGTGCTGATAGTCCAGTCCCTGCGAGCCAAACACTTGATCAGTATTTTGGCAGCAAAGAGGACTTGCTAAAACTAAGAGCAGCTCTCGAGGGCAGCCCCACCGGCATTAAGGCGACTACAGACGCAATGGTGGAGCGCATGTCTTCTGAGCTTGGACCAACACCAACTCAAGAAGCCGTGCAGAATTGGCTTTCTGAAGGTAAACCAGGCAAGGCGACTGGAGCAGACTGGACAACTGCATTCCCTGAACTAACTCCGCTTGTGCAGTCTTTGACAGGCCCGATTGAAACTGGACTGGGTAGGGTAAAGGCAGCCGGTCTAAATGTAGAGCAAGCGAAGGCAGGAGTGCAGGCTGCTGAGAGGTCTTCTAAGGACATTCTTGCAGAGGCTGACGCAGCAGCAAAACAGGTTTTGGACAACGCTCAGGGCCAAGGCGCAGAAGCCATAGCAACAGCCAAAGAGCAAGCCAAAGAGATCAGAGATACGGCAAAGGCAGAAATCAAGGCCATCAACAAAGACGCTGAAAAAAAGATAGATGCCACTGTTGCCAAGAAGTTCATCAAGGGCAGTCCGGCTGAAGTGGTTAAAAGCATTGCCGACAAAAACGATGCCCCAAATCGCTTCCGTGAGTTGATGAAGCTAGCTGCAATTGATAAGTCTGGGCGCACAAAACAGGCTGTTCAAAACGCATTCAAAGAATACATTGAGCAAAATAGCCGTCTCTCAAGAGAAACAAAACTTGGGTATAAAGAAGGTGATTTGACACCTGCTGATCTTGCTGTGTCGCTTGCAGACACAATTAATTTTATTACAGTAAAAAAGAACCTTGAATCTCTTGAGGCTGTTTTTGGCAAGAACTCGCCAGAGCTAAACGCACTTCGCACTGCTCAAAAGAAAGTTGGCCTGATGTCTGCAAGGCTTCAGGCAACTCCTGGCGAATCAGTAACCAGCTTCGCGAACATTCTTGAGCAGCGTGTTGACAAGGAGCTTGAAGACAATGTGCTTGGAGTCATCGAGCGTGTTGTCAGCGGCATCGAACCCGGCAAGGGAAAGTTGCTTACTAGCACCTTGTCCTTTATAAGGAAACAGTGGACTGGAGACACAAAGGATCGCGTGATACAGCTATTGAGTGATGCCATGCTCGACCCAGAAGTGGCAAAAATGGCCCTTAAAAAGATCACTCCAGAAAACCTTCCAAAAGTAAACGAGTTCGTGCGCATGTACCTTGTCGCACCACCACAACCTTTCGTTACACCTCAACAGGAGTCCCAGTAATGTCCTCTTCCATCGTATCTCCATTCCCATTCTTCACTGACACGACAGGAGCGCCTTTAGAGGGCGGTTACCTCTACATCGGCCAGTCTAACCTGAATCCTGAGACAGCCCCTGTAAACGTGTTCTGGGACGCTGCATTGACCATTCCTGCGCCCAACCCGGTGAGGACTGTTGGTGGGTATCCTAGCAGACAGGGAACGCCTAGCAGGTTCTACTCTGCGACTGACACATACTCGATCACGGTCAGAAACAGGAACAGTGTGCTCGTGTTCTCGGCGTTTGACCAGTCTGATGCACCTACATCGGTCTTCGACATCTCCACGCAGCTCATCACTGCGACTGCTCAACAGGTTACCTTTACGCTGACTGCATTTCAATATGCAGTTGGTACAGAAACACTGGACGTTTACAGAAACGGTCTGCGATTAACTTCTGGAACTGATTACATCGAGACAAACTCGACAACGGTCACATTGACTGCTCCGGCAGCTCTTAGTGACGAGTTTTTGTTTCAGGCTGGAACTGTGATCCGTAACGGCAATGCGCTGGTGCCAGGAATATCACTGGGAGACTTTGCAGACGACACAACAGCAGCAGCCGGTGGCATTCCGTTGTACGGCTATTACAGAACCTCAAACACGGTCAAACAGAGAATTGCCTAACCTATGAGCAGCAAATCTTTTCAAAACGCAGACAAGTTAAATGGCATCGTCTCAGTGCTCCAGTTTGGGGCGGTGGGAGACGGAACGACTGATGATACGGCAGCGATTCAGGCGGCCATCAACAGTGGTGCAAAAGCTATTTTTATCCCAAAGGGTAAATACCTTTGCACAAGCAAACTTGTTTACACATTCTCGCCTTCTGCAACTGGGCCAGCGGACAACAAGAACTCAATCGACAACATCAAAATTTATGGTGATGGTAAGAACTCAACAATCTTGCACTTTCCTAGTTCTGATGGCCTTGAGTTTAATGCGTCTTCGTTCCAGCACACTGTTCACTTGGAACAGTTCACTGTAACCACTGGCGGAACAAACGGCGGCATTGGTATTCACCTAAAGAACACGTTTGCGTTCTTTGGCAGCCACACGGCGCAGCACATCATTAGGAGCGTCTCTGTGCGCGGCGGTGATGGCTACGGTGCTGTCTTCTACTGGACCACTGGCGTCAAGCTCTACAACATGACTGCCGTCAGCTTTGATGACGTTGAGTTGTACGGGCCAGTGCTTGCGACTACTGCCAACACTTACGGCACTGGAGTGTTTATCGAAAGCACACCGACTCCGGGAACTGGGACATCCACTGAGCCGGGATGTGGAACAAGCTACAACTTTGTCAACTGCAACATAGTGTTCCAAGGCCAAGGGATTGTGCTTGGAGACTGGTGTCAGGCGCTAAAAGTTGGCACAGGCACAGCGATCTTGAATGGATATGACGGCATTGTGGTCCCTGCTGGCCTTACGGAAGTCCGCCAGATCTGCGTCACTGGAGCTGAGATTTCAGTTTACGGCACTGGTATTCTTGTGCGCACTGGAACGTCTGGCTGCGACATTACTGGGTCTTACATCGCGGTTGCTCCCGGAAAGAATGGCATCCAGCTTGAGACAAACACTGGAGCGCCAAATGGTGGTGGCACAACGATCAGCGGGAACACGTTTAATGCGTTGTCAGGAACAGCAGGTGGCGATGGTGTTTACATCAACACATCATTCAATCCAATTGCAGTAATTGGAAATACGTTCAACGGAGTTACCACAGGTATTGAACTCGCATCAAGTGCTGGAAACGTAAAGATCTCAGGAAATAAGTACACAAACTGCACCAACACAATAGT
>Ga0209354_10001248_pt1 | contig 11257 bp, 7 predicted proteins | sample LauGreSpBDMM15DD_2_FD_187562 | JGI IMG/M metagenome (GOLD analysis project Ga0209354, IMG submission 187562) | Freshwater lake microbial communities from Lake Michigan, USA - Sp13.BD.MM15.DD (SPAdes) (version 2) | ecosystem: Environmental > Aquatic > Freshwater > Lake | place: Lake Michigan, USA...
TCTGGCTGGATGTCCATCTAACCATCTTTTTATAACGTGAGCCTGTTTGCATATCATAGGAGCAGTAGTGTCGCTCCAGTAGAATAATTCTACATGAACATTAGGATGCTCTAATGTATCGTTGTTGCCTGTCAGATTAGCTGCTGCGTCATTAAGAAACAACACGAACTCGTTGTTCTTGTTAATGTAAACTCTGGGCTTCTCGACACCGACAACGATTGCGATAGTCAAGTTCTTGTCGAATGTTTTTAAGAATTCACCTATATATGAGTAATTGAATCTGTATGTTGTAGCTATGCCTAACGGGTCTTTACGTTGACTGATCCAATCACCGTCATTACTGTTACGGATACCATCTAGCATTACATCAGTCATATCAATCTCAGTAATCTTGGTCTTAGGTAACAACGCATGAAGTTCCTTTAGTCTCGGGATAGCCTGCAAGTAATGTTCTGCTGCGACATTCCATGCGTCTTTGACTTTTGGGTCTAGGACAGTATAGTCCTTTGCGGCAGTTGATACGTGATTAGTTACGATTTCATCAACGTGTAAGTTCTGACGTATAAAGCTCTGTAAGAGATTATGACTATCACTGCCGCCACTATAGTTAATCATCACGTAGTCGTACTTCTCTCGAATCTCTCTTGCCCGACGGTCATACAATTCATCTAGTGATTCAGTTGGCTCGATGTGCCAGGGGTATGCAGCAAATATCTCATTGAAGAATACCCATTCTACTTTTTTCTTAGCAGCTTGTGCATATATCAAAGCGTCAATCTTCGACCTAAATGAGATACCGTCACATACGTAGTAACCTAAATTCTTGTTTTTTATCATTGAGATATTTATAGACTACCATACTCAATGTAAAATAACACTACTTTTTACAACAGCCGGTCAACCGTTTAGTGTCGCATAGTGTGCAACCTTTGCATACCCTAAAGAAAGATACTGGTTCGTTTTTACCGGGCTTGTCATCAAAGATGACCTTTTTGATACTGATTGTTTGCATAAGAATTCCTTATACATATACAACGCCTTTGCCTTACATTCCGTTGACAAGAAAGAGAAAAAGGTCACCGAAGTGACCTTTCCTTGAGTTTCTGTTACGAGGTATGTCTTACCCTAAGCTGCCTTATCAGGCTGCTAATGCGTAAACTGAATCGTTTGCGTCTATAGTGTTTTACTTTTTACGACTATCTGTGTCGTGCTGTCCACTCATGTACTAATTGCTCAATCGAATGCCAGAACTGGCCCATTATAAAGAATACTGCTAGTGATCCATAGTCTAGAACTACGCCACTATTTTTTTCGCAAATATTTGGTGCGAACAATACTCTTTATGGTGGACCAGGCGGGAGTCGAACCCGCGTCTTGCTCACATTTCTAATCGCTTCATACAGCAATAACTTTTACTCACCGTCTTCATGTTGGTCATGCCAATCTATTAACCAATAGATAGAATAAGCAACTAAGAAAGCGATGAATGTCCAAAAGTATATCATAAACGTATTTATCTAGATAGTCAATTTGGGTGAATCTTATCGAAGTATTCTCGCAACCATGCCCAATCGTAACTCTTACGTAGTTGGTCGAACTCTCCGTTCACAGTCTCATAGTATCTACATGCATCGAGGGCACCCATAGTGCTATATTCCCCGTACTCACCGTCACCCAGATTGAGCCATGAACTTAGTCTGAACTTAGCTTCTAGGTCGTGATTGTGTTCGTTGTAGTACTTCAACTTCAATGTTTCTCTAAACGCAGTACGCCATGTGTCCCATGCACTAGAGTTATACATAGCAACGCCACTGTTGATATCAACAACTTCATGCTCACTATCCATAGTAAAGTCTAGACCTACAGGGTTAGTGTTCAACGTTAGTTTCTTGTTGTTAGCTACCATAGCCATGTGACCGTACTCTAATCCGTTGACTGGGTTAGTTGCTCTAAAGATATAATGCTTGGGTATCTGTAGTCTATCAGGTTGCCAGTCAAAGTCGAACTTGGTATTGACTTTAAGTTTAGCGTTAACCAAGAAGTACCAAGGAGTGTTGCTACTGTTAGCTGCTGCATGTTGACTAGCTATACGACCCTGCACCCCATCTACTCTTACTACTCTGTTATCAAGTGAGGCTGTTAAGAACAATAGATGCTCATAGTTCTCGTCGGCACAACTTTCCCCGTTGCTAAAGAACACAACGTCTAATGGCTTACTGTGTGATAGTTTGTCTTGTACTTTGATATACGGATAGTCGTATAGTTCTTTCTTCACAAAGCCTTTTACTTCCCTAGGAACAACAATACAGCTTGCCCCAGAACTTGTAACGAGGATTGATTTCGTCTCTGGTTCCCATAGATTAATGTCTCTAGTTCCTGCATTGTACGTACTCTCGGTTTGGAATATCGCATAAGGAAAGTCAAAATCAGTTTGAATGGCAGAACAATGAGTGTCATCCTCAACCATAATAACCGGACAAGGGACTCTAGTAGTAATCTGGTGATTGTTAAAGTTAATTTTGTCATAGTCTTCTAGCTTGTTCATTCCGTTAATCAATGTACGGAACTTGTTTACATTCACTAAGAACGTATCGCCGAACTTCTCTTTGTTGCTAGGGAACACATGTAGTTGTTCTTTTGCATATGGGTCGCACATGTATGTGAAGTCAAAGTTTGTATAGTCACAGATTGAACTAACAATCCATACATACTGCTCACGTGTATCAGGTAATAGTTTCAATAATTCTTTGAACGTATTCAAATAGCTAGTGTCGTACTTAACAACATAATCACCTGAGAGTGCGTGACTATTGCCGTGGTCGATAACTACAGTTGGGTATAGTTTCTCAACTGCTTTAGTTCGCTTACTCTTTACAAAGTTAAGTATGTTTAGATGCTCGATGACCTTAACGTACTTTGTGCTTTCTTCAAACGTTTCTTTGTTCACTAGATAAGTATTGCCCCAGTGACTCCATTGTGTCCCGAACACATGAACCATTTCAGTTTGCCATGGGCTAGGGTAGAAGTCAAAGTTAAACTCACTATAGTCTAGTTCGCTATTCAGTACCCAGAACAGTTTAGTCTCTGATTTGTTACAGCAACGTTGGATAGTCTCTACCCAACTGTTAAGATAGCGTGTGCGTTGTAGTTGTGGATAACGTAGTTTTAACTCATCGAATCTATCTCTACCTAGTCCTCTGTCGATGTAGAACATTGTTAGATTAGATTCAATAGCTATCTGAGTTCCTTCAACATAGTTGAACTCACGATATCCCATAGTATGCATAGGACCGTTAATGAAATACGTTTGTGTGTTCTTACTATACTCATTACCGAATACGTTAATGTGTTTGAAGTTAGACTCGTCTGGCTTCCAATCAAAGTTAAACTTATCGTAGTTCAAGTCACTGTTCAGTACCCAAAATACTTCGTCTTTGTGTTCGTTAATCAAATCATCTAGACTGGTCTTAATGTGATAACGTGGTATATTTTTTGCTACAGGGACTTCGTACTCTTTGTACACAATCTCAGTAGCACCCGGCATAGTGTAGATAGGTCCGTTGTTTTCCCATTGATACACATAGTCTGGGTCTCTAGGATCCGGACGCCATGTATAGTCGAACGGTTCAGTAAACGTTGCAGGCACATGCCAGCGTTCCCACTGAGGTGTTAGCTCAACTATACCCATGTATTTTCTATCTGTTGCACCGTCTGCATGATACTCTAGTGCGGGTTGCAACTCTCCCGGAATGAATCGTGAGCCCCATGTATAGATGTAAGGTGGTTCATTCATGTCAGGCATCCAACTAAAGTCAAACACTTTCATGTCGATTAGTTCAAGTAGTTTCCATCGATGATTTTTAAGTCCAACGGGCTTTTGCTCTACACGATATAGACAAGTATCTTCACCTACAGTAGGACACAACCAAGTACCGCTATCCTTGTCATACTCACTAGGCCAGACATTGACAAAATCTTTTATCCAGCTATCTTCATCGGGTAAGAAATCGAAATCAAACTCCCAGTCAAAGTCTCTGTAGTCACAGTATTCATTGATGACCCAGAAGTGTTCTGTAGTGGCTAATGACCTAGCATGTTGTAGGTCATTCGCTTGTTGTTCTCTAGGGTGACAGTTAGGTTTACTGCCGAAATAAAATACATCACGTAGCATTAAGACATTACTTTAACATTGTATAGATTTTCGAATCTATCGGCATCACTTCTATCATTCACCATTGGCTCGCCTCTGATGTTTAAGCTAGTGTTTAGCAACATAGGACACTCGGTCAAGATGTACCACTTTTCAAGGAGTTCTCTGATTCCTGATCCATCATTCGGCACAGTTTGAACACGAGATGTCCCGTCGTGATGAACGATAGCAGGAAATAAGTCAGGATACCTGCAAGTACAGATGACTTGCATATACCTACTGTCACGCCAACCACTAGGCATAATAAAATACTTGTCAACCATTTCTTCCAGAATAACTGGCGCAAAGGGTCTGAATTGTTGTCTACGTTTAATGTCATTTACTTTTTCCTTAATATGTATCCCTCTTGGATCGCCCAAGAGACTACGGTTCCCCAAGGCACGAGGGCCAAACTCGGCATGTCCGGATGCCACTCCCACAATAGACTTAGTAAGTAACTCATCAAGTATATCATTAACAGGATAACTGCCAGGAATAGAATGCCCGAGAAAACTGTTATCATAGTTAACTCTACCCCGATAACCCAGAAGGGCACACCCAAGACTAGAGCCAGCATCACCGGGATTAGGCATAATCCATATATTATCATACTTCTGACCGAGGAGTCTGTTCGCACTACAGTTAAGAGCGACACCACCTCCATAAACAAGATTTTTACTTTTTCCATATACTCTAGCCTTCTGCATTACTTGCATAATCAATTGTTCAACTAATAACTGACTGCTAGCTGCAATGTCCATATCATTAGCATCGGGTAAGTAATCGTCACCTACGCCTGTGTGTAAATTATCTTTAAACACCAAGTCGCTACTCGATTCTATCATATCTATATGCATTTGTGCATAGTGTTTGGGTTCACCGTATGCAGCCATACCCATTAGAATGTATTCTTCGTCTAGTGGACGTAACCCTACTCGTTGTGTCATTGCACTATAGAACAACCCAATACTGTCGGGGTATTTAACACTATACAACTTCTTGTACTTGGCTACACCCTTTACGTATCGTGCGTCCCATATACTGATTGTATCGAACTCTCCGATAGCGTCAATCACTACAACGGTTGCATCATCGAAGGTACTTGTTTGAAAGCCTGCTGCTGCATGACTTAAATGATGATTATGTGTATGAATCTTTCTGTTATCTAGCAATGACATAACGCCAGGACCAATGATGTTCTTAGCTGATAGATTGCTCAGTGGGGGACGCTCACCCGCACGTAACTGACGTAAGAACTTGAGCACGGGCTTCTCATAGTAGTGAACTTGATAGTCGCCGTCAATGTAACTAAGAGCATCCTTCACTAAGTCAATATGTAGATGCTTATCGTGCTTGTTTTTGCTATAGCGTTCACTGTGCCCAGCAAACAACACAGTACCCTTATCGTCTATTACGCTGATAGCGGCATCGTGAAACCCACAACTAATTCCCAAATAATACATTAAACTCACTCGCTATCTGTTTGTGTGCATCTATACTAGGATGCAATTTATCTATTGCACCGTTATCGTTTTCCATTGGTGCTACAATCGTGACATTCTGATTCTTTGTTAGTCTAACCAACAAGTCGTGTACTCTTGGCACCCAACTAGAAAAATACAATGGAATATTCTTTAATTCACTTATATATATAATCGCTGCTAATTGGTTCTTAAATTTATCCATGAAGTATGAATCGGGTAGCTTATAATATGTGTCTCCGAAGTCACGTATTAACTCATGCCCGGGGTTAGTCTTATGATAGTTAGGGAAGATATTGTAATGTCTATCACTCAGTGGTACAGTATATCTATAGATGTTAGGGAACATAAACACAGCACGTTCAATAGTAACAAACTTACTTGTAGCCATATATAACCATAACATCTCGTCTACCCCGATACCACACAACCCAAAGTTGTTGCTACTACCACTGATAAGACTAGTAAAACGTTCATCACGTTCTACCCCGTACCCGTATGTAACGCTGCACCCATAGTAGCAGGTCTGTGCATGAGTTAATATCTCACTGTCTCGGAACCCATGCTTGTTAACATCGGTTGATTCAACTGTAGGATATCGTTCATGCAAGTTAATTGCAAGTTCGTCTAACGTACTTGACCCAACAATACCCAGCATATTAATAGATGAATGGGTCTCGCTTACGTAATTCTTTAATACGCTGACGGTGCTTGTATTCTCTGACTAGTTTCTTGAAGTAATTAATTATAAACATGATTCATGTAGTGTTTAAGTTTAGTTGAGTACACTTCGATTTCTTTCAGTGTAGTATTATTAATAGTATGGAACGGGAATCTACTTTTCATAAATTCAACAGTCTCCTGACGTTGCATAATATCGTTAAACCGTTTGTTCAACTCACGTACTTCATCATCGGAAACACTATTGTTTACGTAGATTACCGTATGTGCTATCAGATATTTAACGTTGTCGTTTCTCTTGTATAGATTCTCACTCTTAGACACATTCTTGGGACTAATGTGCGCTATCTCTTTGACTTCTTTCATAGAGTCTAACACTGGCTTGAGACTTCCACCGTCAATGTAAATGTCTAATTGCTTATCTGTTAAGCTGGGTAGACTGTCACTAGGTTTCTTGTAGGCAATCACTTCGTATGCTACTTTCTGTTCGTCTAAGATAACAGTAACCAATTTCGATGCATGTTGACTAATCGCCCCTACAGTAATCTTTCTACCTGTTCTTTTACTATCTCGTATAATCTCGTCTAGTGTATCTCCGGTACTAGCATAGATGAAGTATCCAAACGTTGAGGTTATAGCAACAGGCTTAACTAAGTCAGGACTCAATGTAATGTTTGGGTTTAGCTTCTGCACTACACCCATTACACCGTTGCCGCTACAGAAAAATCCTTTGTCAGACATACCAGTAAACTGCTTATAGCCAATCAATTGGTCTGCTCCCGGCATATTAATGATAGCACTTGATGTACTATATAACTTGTCATATACATCCATGATGTGTCTACATTGAATATCAATAGTAGTGCCCGCTGTCCATGGAACAATAACGGTTAATTTCTCTGCAAATACGTTATTACATAGTAATAAAAGTGTTAATAATAGTTTTTTCATAGTTTATAAAATCTCGTGTGAATAGAATTGAATCCATGTGTGTGGATGTTGTTGATGAAGTATGACTTGTCGATAGATTGACCCATCGTATCAATAGCATACTCATAGTTGTGTAGTAGTTTGCCGCCTACGCCCTCATAGAACCAACGGTTTAGTACTTTGCCCGCATTCTGTCCAGGCTTTCCCGTCTGAAACTCCGGAGTATGCTCTGTGTCGTATATGATATGTTGCATCACATGACGAAAGATACCCACTTCCTGCTTTAATGTACTGTTGAATAAGTTCTGTACTTGTTTATTAAGTTCACATGCCTGTTTAATCTCTTGTGCTTGCTTAACAACAATCTCGGGCATGTCCGGTGTCCAGTAAAAGAACTCTGTGACACTTACCTCAAACAAGTCTTTAAGTGTATTATCACGGGGTTCAATGTGATATGCTGACTGGTCACTGAATACACAATAGTATCCTGACCCATCATAGTATACTAAGGGCTTGTCGATGCCCAACAACTGACAACTACGCTTACCCTTCTCGCTTACTCTAAGTACATCAGTATCCTTATACTGACACATAGCTCTACTGATAACACCTAAGTTATATGCAGCGTTGGGGTTGATAATTTCAGTCCAGTTATCATGTTTGAATGTATCTAATGTAGCTACACTCATATCCTGCACGGTGATAGTAGTATTCCGTAACTGATGCTCATGTTTCTTTAGATAGGGCAATGCTTGAAACTCAATCTCACCCCAGTAATTCTCCCAGCTTGTATCACCCTCTATCATATGCTGTTGCATAGGCTTAGGCACTTGAATGATAATCTGGTCTATATGAATGTTATTGTCTATAAACGAATGCAATACATTGTTGCTATCCTGACCCCCACTGTAATGTAATACAATGTGGTCATAATTGTCACGTAATTGTTGAGCCCGTTCTTTATATAACTGTTTCAAACTCTTATTAACGGGAATAGTCCAGTCTATCTTACTATAGACATTATCGTTGAATATCCATCTTACAGAGAAGTTATACGTAGAGGCATACTGTAGTGCTTCTACTTTGTTATAGAACTTTTTAAAGCCTGCAACATAGTAGCCACGCTTATCCTTGTCTAGTATTGCCATAATGAATGACTTTGATTGAAGTATCATCCGTAGTGTATCTACGCCACGGGTCAACTACGATACTGTTTTTTGCAATAGTACAATATAACTGTTGCTTCTTATTGATATCCACATAGTCGTATGTAATCTCAGCACAGTGGGCTAATAATACAACCCCGGACACAATAGATGGGTTATTATCTACGCATAATGGATCAATATAGTTAACGTTGTAACCTAGCTCACTGCAATAATGTCCAATTAACGTACTATAACTTCCGTCTGTATAAGATACGTTGGGTTTAAATGCTTTACCATGAATAAAGATACCTAGTCCTGATTGTTCTGCTTCTTGCACTAGTCTCAATGCAATGTTCTTAGCTTGAATCTCACGGGCACCCATGATGCTATCGAATATGTCGTAGCCTAATCCTAATGATTGAGCCATGTATCGTAGTGCAATGTTATCTCTAGGGTGACAACCACCCGCATCGCCCATGCCCGCTGTCATATACTTAGGTCCCATGATGCGCATTGTACTCTTAGCTAATGCGTCAGTGACGATATCCACATTGATGTTACCCTGCTTCTCTGCAACGTCTTGTATCATATTGACTAAGCCAATCTTTGTGCTGATGAATGTGTTATAGAATACTTTGATACACTCACATTCGTCCCATGTTCCTACTACTGTACGTGGATTGTTCTCCATGATAGTATCATAGAAGTCTGTTAACATCTTGGCATCACCCGTTGTACTACCATCTTCGGTACCAATCATTAACATCTCTGGGTTAACCATGTCCCATTTAACACTGCCCATAGCAATTAAGTATGGATTATAGATAAAGCGTGTGTTATTAATTAATGGTACAAACTCTCTACGTGTAGTGCCGGGTAATACTGTACTGATAAGGACTAACAGTTGATCCTTATTCATATACTTGTTAGCTTCAGTGATACACTCTTTAACGATAGTGTAGTCAAAGTCTTTGGGGTTTAAGTGACTACTTGGGATAGAACCGTCATATTCTTTATCATGGGGTGTGGGTACTGCGATGAATACGATATCTTGACCTTTTACTACGTCTTCTATCGTAGGGACGACACATACTGTATCGCTAGTGCGGGGTAACACATCATACCCACATACTTTGTGCTTTGTAGCCATTACTTCGGCTGCATCCATGCCCAACTTGCCTATACCAATAAATCCAATATTCATAACTACCCTCTTAGAGAGATATTTATATATTAGACTGTTTGAGGTTATATTTCGACACTACTTGGCTAGATTTCTTGCGTAACGTGATGCCATCGTCTTCTAATTTAAACACTTGTCTGATTCCATCATGTATTTCATTGAACATCTTCTTAGTACTATCTTTAAGTGTGTAGCCTAACTTAGGATAGATAACAGATTCAACATATTTCAAATGTTCGTTAACGTCCGGATGCGGGTCGTGACAAGAGTTACTAAATTGACTATATGGAGTTTTAGTCAGATTCCAGCACTCGGGCATCTCTAGCTTGTCTCTATAGAACTTAGTGATTGGGTCATCTAAGTGTAACACCTTATTAAGTAACTTCATCAATATAATGTCTGTGTTGTTATGTAATGTAGGAAACACTGTCATTGACCCTTGAAACTTGATGACATCCTTATATGCTTTATTGGTCATGTGAATAGCGGTTGAGTTTTTAATGATATCATTCTCCCAGCTCCAATATCTATTGATAAAGTCTTCGTCATAGAACGTATTATTGAATACACTACCACCCGTAGCCCAGTGATTGTCTAAAAATCTATCTTCGCGGCTCCATGACGACCAGAATATCAATACAATATCGTCACTGGTTAAGTTATGTCTCATGTCAGCTTCTACTATTCTAGACTGAATACCTTGATTACCCAGACCCGAGAACCCATAGTTATAGTATTCAACGTCTAAATCATTAGCAATCACATCTGCCCATGTAGGCCAGATATAGCTAGTATAAGAACATCCGAATGTGAATAGTCTCATTAACTTAATTCCTTTAAAACTTCATGTGAATTGATTAGAGTTTGCATGGGCTTTAACCAATTATTATGTGTTAAGTGTCTCATATTATGTTCTAGTATAGGTTTCATCCTTAAGTACAGTCTAAACCATTCAGGCTTAGATAGTTTACTAAGGTCTTTGAGTAATAGACAAATAGCTTCCATTCTTTCTGTATTGTCTATGATATCATCATAAGATTCGTCCCAGAACTCACTGAATGTCTTGAAGCCTTCTTTTTTAAGCATGGCTAGACTATTATATTGCCCTACCATTATGAAAGGATGACAAGCACGAATAGGCTTATATATCTTCTCACTTAAAAACACTGTGTCAGTTATAGGCTCTACATAGTATGTTTCGGTTATTACGCTTACCCATGATTCTAAATATACTTCCTTAAAGAAGTGATTAGCTTTATTGATTTCAAACTGGTTAGTATCTAATACCAATGGTAGTTTACTATTGACTGCTATCATGTTGTTATTCTCAAACGCGGCGTGTGGGTTAAAGTACTTAGAATTAAACTGTTCTTTATATTCAATAGTATATCTATCCTGACTTACTAAGTTATCATCTAATAAGTCATAATAGTTCAGCATACTGGTCATTGCTACTCTGTGTTCGCGTATTACCCTGTTTAGATTATTAAAAACTTTAATGTCGTTCTTTAACTTATACTCAAAGTGTTCTATATATGATAGCTCAGATGCCTCAGAGGTAAAGATATAACTACATGAACACATATACGCAAACATGTTTACCCCTACTACTAACATGCGGTCAGTAATAGCATGATTATTGCAC
>Ga0209354_10001249_pt1 | contig 11253 bp, 16 predicted proteins | sample LauGreSpBDMM15DD_2_FD_187562 | JGI IMG/M metagenome (GOLD analysis project Ga0209354, IMG submission 187562) | Freshwater lake microbial communities from Lake Michigan, USA - Sp13.BD.MM15.DD (SPAdes) (version 2) | ecosystem: Environmental > Aquatic > Freshwater > Lake | place: Lake Michigan...
TGTTTTGTTACTGAGGATGTGACGCGGGACGAATATGAGCGGATGTACCCTGATTCGGCCCCCATTACGACCCTCCAGTCGCTGGGCGTAGGCGATCAGTCGATCTCCAACTGGCTCAACGAAGACACGGTGCGGATCGCTGACTACTATTACATCGACTACGACAAAGCCACGCTGAATTTGTACCCTGGCAACGCTACGGCCTTTGCTGGAACGCCAGAAGACAAGCAACTGAAGGCGTTTTACGGCAAACCCATCAAATCTCGTGAATCTGACCGCCCAAAGGTCAAGTATTGCAAGATCAACGGCTATGAAATCCTTGAATCCCGCGAGTGGGTGGGTAAATGGATTCCCGTTATTCGCATTGTCGGCAATGAGTTTGAGGTAGATGGCCGTCTGTACGTCAGTGGTCTGGTTCGTAACGCCAAAGATGCCCAGCGGATGTACAACTACTGGGTGTCGCAGGAGGCTGAGATGCTGGCGCTGGCCCCCAAGGCACCGTTTATCGGTTACGGCGGTCAGTTTGAAGGCTACGAAGACAAGTGGAAGACTGCTAACACCCAGAACTGGCCCTATTTGGAGGTCAATCCTGACGTTACAGACGGCCAAGGCGGCGTCTTGCCACTACCCCAGCGCGCCCAGCCGCCAATGGCCTCCAGCGGGCTTTTGCAGGCCAAGGCGGGTGCTGCTGAAGACATCAAATCGACCACCGGCCAATACAACGCTTCTTTGGGCATGGGTTCCAACGAACGCTCAGGAAAAGCGATTCTTGCGCGCCAGCGTGAGGGCGATGTCGGGACTTACCACTATGGTGACAACCTAGCCCGTGGCGTTCGGCACATTGCGCGCCAGTTGATCGACATGATCCCCAAGATTTACGATACCCAGCGTATTGCCCGGATCATTGGTGAAGACGGCGAGACAAAGATGGTCAAGATCAACCCTGACCAGCAGCAGCCGGTCAACAAGATCATGAACGAGCAGGGCATCGTAATCGAGAAGATTTACAACCCTGGCGTCGGCAAGTACGACGTTGTTGCAACCACCGGCCCTGGCTACGCGACCAAACGTCAAGAGGCGCTTGAGGCAATGGCACAACTGTTGCAGGGCAATCCTCAACTGTGGCAAGTGGCCGGTGACCTGTTTGTCAAGAACATGGACTGGCCTGGTGCGCAGGAAATGTCCAAGCGCTTTGCCAAGACCATCGACCCCAAACTCATGTCTGATGGCGAAGACAACCCAGCATTGGCCGCTGCACAGCAGCAGATGCAGGCTATGGGCGCTGAAATGGAGCAGATGCACAATATGCTTCAGAACGTGTCCAAGTCTATGGAAGCCCAAGACATGAAGCGCAAGGATTACGAGGCGGAGATCAAAGCCTATGCTGCTGAAACGCAACGTATCTCTGCGGTGCAGGCTGGTATGAGCCCTGAACAGATTCAGGACATTGTGATGGGTACACTCCATGCGGCAATGGATTCTGGGGACATTATTGCCGGATCACCAGAAATGCGTGGAATGGAAATGCCGCAAGAAATGCAAGAAATGCAACCTGACCAACAAATGGGAATGCCACAATGAAAGCCTGTGACTTTGTAGGAATGCTGTTCTTGGCTCGGGATGTCACCCATTCGGTGCATCTGAATACCCGCAGCTACTCCAAGCATGTAGCCTTGAATATTTTTTATGACCGCATCATTGGTGCGGCTGATGATTTTGCCGAAGCCTATCAGGGGCGGCATGGCTTATTGGGGCCAATTACCCTACAATCGGCAAAGAAGACAACCAACGTCATTGAGTTCTTGGAAGATTCCTTGAAGCAAATTGAAGCTGGTCGTTACGAGGTGTGCGATAAATCTGACTCATCTTTGCAGCAGTTGATTGACAACATCATTGAAATTTATCTGCGGACTTTGTACAAACTGCGCTTCCTAGCGTAAAGGAGAACACCTTGGAACTCTTGAATCCTCTTTCTAGCACTGACTTTCCCGCTAGGCTCATTACTTACACCGGCACCGCTGGTGTTACGGGTACATGGCCCGCTGGCCCCCAAGGTGTGGTTGTCTGGTCTGACCAGTCTTGCTACATCTTGGTAGGTGAAGGTGTTACGGCTACGACTGCCGCTACCCCTATTCCCCCGTTCACCCCGATTCCATTCAAAGTGCCTGCCGGTACTGGTGCCCCGTGGCGCGTGAGTGCGATCCAGGTGTCTACGGGTGGCACGATCTACTGCAAACCGATTAACATCCAATGAGCTTCTTTGGCATACCCATTCGCAATGGTGTTGCCATCGGCCTTGGGAGCGTAATTTCGTTCCTGTCTGGCTATGCCGATGCAACAGTGCAGGGCAACCTATTAACCGAGATCGGCGATAACCTCGTTCAAGAGGACGGCGGTCTGATCCTGTTGGAATGATATGACCGTTAACCTTTCCCTTCTTGGCGGTGCTGGCTGGCAGTTCTCTGACAACAATGGTTCGCCATTGTCGGGTGGCCTGCTGTACACCTACCAAGCGGGAACGGCTTTAGCGGCCAACACGTACACCAGCGCCAGCGGTGTCACACCCAACAGCAACCCAGTTGTTTTGAATGCTGGTGGTCGTGTTGCTGGTGAAATCTGGCTTACCCAAGGCCAAGCCTACAAGTTTGTCCTGAAGACATCTACAGGGGTTACTCTGGGCACCTATGACAATGTGCCTGGTGCCAATGACATCAACATATTGGCTGAATCATCTGGATCATCCTTAATTGGGTATCAGCCATTAGTAGGTTCAGCTATTACGGTGCAGACTGAGTTGCGAGCCTTGGATGCCTCAGTTGTAACTTTGACCGACGCAGATGCCACGTTTGCTTTAAAAGGTGCTAACACTGACATCACCAGTTTGGCAAGCCCTGCTCTTGGGGCTGCTACTGCGACAACTCAAGCGGTTGGCGACAACACTACAAAAGTAGCCACTACTGCCTTTGTAGCTGCAAATAGCCTTGGGTATGGGCAGACTTGGCAAATTGTTGTTCGTACTGCCGGAGCAAACTATACAAATTTAACTGGAAAACCGATTGTTTTGCAAGTAAGTGCATTTTGCACAACTGGGTCAGCTATAGCTATATTTTGTGACGGCTTGACTTTGGCAACATATCAAGGTGCAACTGCCTCCCCAATATATGGAACTATATCCGCAATAGTTCCAAATGGCAACATTTATGGATATACATCAACCGGCGCACCTACTTCATTTAATATATTTGAATTGCGCTAATCTTGCCCCCAAAGGAATAAATCATGGCTGACTTAAAAATCTCTGCTTTACCGGCATCAACAGTTCCTCTTGCTGGTACTGAGGTACTTCCCATTGTTCAATCAAGCGCGACCAAACAAGTTACCGTTGCTAACTTGACTGCTGGACGGGCTGTTGCTACGGGTGCATTAACAGTAACTGGTGATGCCACGTTATCTACAGGAAATCTTGTCATTGGCACATCCGGCAAAGGCATCGACTTTTCTGCCAACACCCCAAAAGCGGGAATGACAAGTCAGTTGCTAAATTGGTACGAGGAGGGGACATTTACAGCAACTGCAACCCCATTAACACTTGGGTCAATAACTCTTGGAGCAAACACACTTTCATATACGAAGGTTGGGAGAGTTGTAACAATAACAGGATCACTTGGGGTTTCATCAGTTAGTTCACCAGAGGGAAGAATTAGAATTGGCGGACTTCCGTTTGCTTGCAAATCTGGCACTGCTTTTGATGCTGCTTGTATTCTTCCAACGCAAGGTTTATCCACTGGGGCAACATTAATTTCTCAAATACCTACAACGCAAAGTTTTATAGATATATATCGTATGAATGGTGCTAATTGGGATGATACTGCGGCAAACATAACAATTAATGGTACTACATTTTGGTTTAGTATTTCATATATTGCTTAGTTAATTAGGATAATAAATGTCGCTTACTAAAGTTTCATTTTCAATGATTTCTGGCGCAGTAGTTAATGTGCTGGATTTTGGGGCAAGCCCAAGTGCATCTGCTGCTTCAAACACCGTAGCTATCCAAGCGGCTATCGATTATTTTGGAAATACCTACGGAAGCAACGCAGGAATCGTGTACATCCCAAGGGGGACGTATAACGTATCAGGGGAAATCCTGATTAGTGACCAGACAGGCTTTGTTTTAGTGGGGGACGGAAAATCATTAACTACGCTTCAAGCCTCTGGCTGGTCTGACATCACAAAGTCAATTTTTCGCTTTGTAAACGGGGCTTATTGTTCTGTTAAAAGCATGACAATTAATGCACAGGCGAGTGGTACACAAGTCAAGGCTGCTATTGAAATACAAGTTTCTGCGCCTATTCACCCAACACCACAGGGTATGGCATTTGAGGATTTGTATATCAACGGCACACAGGTTAGTGGCTTTTCTTGCGGTATTCGATTCTTTGCTGACGTAGGACAAGATAACAACAATGAACGTGCTTTTTTCAAAAACTGTGATTTTAATAATTGCGGTAGCGGCATTTCTATTGAAAATTACAATTCATTGCTTCATCAGATTTTTGGTGGAGTGATTGGTTCTTGTGGTGTTGGTATTAACACATCAATTGGACTTGGTGGATCATTTAGCGCAACAGGTGTTTCGTTTATTCAAAACAGCATAGCCGATTTTAAACTTGCTAATAATGAAACACATCCTATTGACATTGTTAATTGCAAATCTGAAGCAACCACAGGCTATTGGATATGGACTACAAATGCAACGACCAGAGATGACATTAACGTAGTTAATAGCACATATCATGGTACAACGACAGGCGCCGGATGTATTTTGTACGCAGGTAAGGGACATTTAAATTTAAACAATTGCGACATTTACACCACAGGTACAGAAAACACCATTATTACCAACAATGTTAATTCTTCGCTAAATATTATTGGTTGTAATATTTACGCATTGGCTAGTATTAATTGGTCAGGTAATTTATTTATGGCCGGTAATAAATATGTTGAAGGGACAGCCCCATCACTTATTCCGGGAACACCTAAAAGTCTGGTGTATTTGGATAAAGATCGTAATATTTCTACTGGTATGTACACAATTACCACAGCAAATTATGCGTGGAACAATAATGTATTAATCAACTCAATTGCGGCTAATTATGCTGGAACAGTTACATTAACGCTTCCAGACCCAACATTGTATTTTGGCCTTGTTTTGAACGTAAGAACTTTTACAGCAAATTCTGTTGTTGCATCTGCTTCAGTTGTTATTTCCATTACTGGCGGTGCCTCCGGTACTGCAATTCTCCCCGCAACAGCAGGTGCATGGGCTACCCTGCAATCCGATGGGACAAATTGGATCATTATGTCTCGCGGTACTTAATATTAATTAAAATTAAAGGAACAATCATGAATTTCAAATGGTCAGTTAATAAAGTCACAGTCGCTGAAGACAACTTGGTTGTCAAGGTTGATCTGACAGTCACCGCTACCGATAACGAAAACACAGCTTCTGCTGCTTACACTCGCACTCTTGCCCGTGGGGATTCGTTTACCCCTTACGACCAGCTTACTGAAGATCAAGTCCTTTCTTGGTGCTTTGAACCTGAAGTTACTACTTGGAAAAATCGGGATGATGTTGATCAAACATCTACTCGTCTTATCAAGGACGAGGGTGAGGCTCAGGTGGCTGGACAGATCGCTCGTCAGTTGGCACAAGCCGCTGCTGAACCTGCTTTGCCTTGGGTGACAGCATGAATGCCATCATTCAGCGCCTCAAGTCCAAGACCTACTGGGTAGCCCTAGTAGGTGCGCTGCTGACTGTTGTTGAGGCCAACAGCGGCTTCATTGGACAGTTTGTGCCTGCACCTTATCGCACCTACATCATCATGCTGTGGCCCGTGCTGATGTTGGTGCTGCGTGAACTTACTACATCTGCACTGGCTGAAAAATGATTTACGCTCTATCCTCCTTCGCTGGCGTAGGCTGGCAACTGTTTGATGCCAACGGTGTGCCCCTAGCCGGTGGGAAGATTTACACCTACGAGGCTGGCTCCAGCACTCCAGCGGCCACGTACACCACCTACACGGGTGTTGCGAACCATACGAATCCCATCGTCTTGGATTCGGCTGGCCGGGTGCCCGGTGGGCAGCTATGGGTAAATGCAGACCTGAACTACAAGTTCATTCTAAAAAACTCGGCTGACGCATCTATTGCCAGCTATGACAACGTGCCAAGCATTGGGTCAACCACAATGGCTGTGGATGACTTTACCGGCACTGGGTCAACTTTGGCATTTACTTTGAGTAACAGCCCCAAGTCTGAAAACAACGTTCAGGTATACATCAACGGTGTTTACCAGAATAAATCCTCGTTCACCCTTAGTGGTGCTACACTAACCTTCTCAGAAGCGCCGCCACTGACATCTTTGATTGAAGTGACGTACTTCTGATACATTAAATGTACTGGCGCATTCACCAGGGAATCTAAGGATTCAAGACAATGACTGATGAAGTCGAAAACCTAGCGGTTACACCCGTGCCAGAACAGGACGCAACGGCTGCACCTGAAACTGTAGTAGAAACGCCGGAAGTAGCACCCAAGACATTCTCGCAAGAGGAACTTGATGCTGCAATTGGAAAACGCCTCGCAAGAGAGCAACGGAAGTGGGAACGAGATCAAGCGCAGCGCCAAGTGGAAACACAGGTGTTGAGGGCTCCATCAACTCAGACGGTTGACCAATTTGAATCACCTGAAGCGTATGCCGATGCACTGGCATATCAGAAGGCAGAAGAATTGATTGCCAAACGGGAAGCTGCAAAGCACCAATCGCAAGTTCTCGAAAGCTATCAGGAGCGTGAAGAAGCAGCGCGGGATAAATATGATGACTTTGAACAAGTCGCATACAACCCCAAACTGAGCATCACAAACGTGATGGCTGAAACGATCCAGTCTTCGGACATTGGGCCTGAGTTAGCTTACTACCTCGGTTCCAACCCCAAAGATGCCGACCGTATCGCCCGTCTGACGCCCCTCGGCCAAGCGAAGGAAATTGGGAAGATCGAAGCCAAATTGGCTGCTGAACCTCCCATGAAAAGAACGACGTCTGCGCCAGCACCGATTTCACCTGTTACTGCACGAGCCTCTGGCTCGTCAACTCAAGACACTACTGATCCACGGTCTGTGAAGACCATGACGGCCAGCCAGTGGATTGAAGCTGATCGTGCAAGGCAAGCGAAAAAGTGGGAAGCACAGCGTATCCGCTAATTTTTTATAAAGGACTTTATTGTGTCTAACTCAATCCTAACCATTGACATGATCACGCGCAAAGCGCTTGAGATTCTCGAAAACAACCTGGTTCTCACGCGCAACGTGAACCGCCAGTACGATGACAGCTTCGCCGTGCAAGGTGCCAAAATTGGCTCCACGCTGCGTATCCGTCTGCCCGACCGCGCTCTGGTAACTGACGGTGCCGCCCTGCAAGTTCAGGACGACAACGAACAGTTCACCACTTTGTCTGTTGCCAGCCAGAAGCACATTGGTGTTAACTTCACCTCCGCTGAACTGACCATGCAATTGGACGACTTCGCAGAACGTGTGTTGAAGCCTCGTATCAGCCAGTTGGCCTCCAGCATTGATGCTGACGTAGCAAACGCTTACCGTTACATCGGTAACAGCGTCGGCACCCCCGGCACGACTCCTTCGACTTCTTTGGTGCTGTTGCAAGCCCAGCAGAAACTGAACGAAAACGCTGCTGTAATGTCCCCTCGCTACGCCACCGTCAACCCAGCCGCTAACGCTGGTTTGGTCGAAGGCATGAAAGGTTTGTTCAACCCCACCGACACCGTGTCTCGCCAGTTCAAAAACGGCATGATGGGCACCGGCGTTCTGGGCTTTGAAGAAATCAACATGTCTCAGTCGATCAAGCAGCACACCACTGGTTCGCGTGACGCCTCTGCCTCCACCTTGGTGAAAACCCCAGGCGTGACCAGCGAAGGTTCTTCCACGATCCTGTTGGAACAAGGCTCTGTGACCACGACGATCAAAGCCGGTGACGTGTTCACCATCGCTGACTCGTATGCTGTGAACCCACAAACCCGTGAAACCACTGGTTCGTTGTTCCAGTTCGTGGCTTTGGCTGATGCCACCGCTGTGTCCGGCACTTGGACTGTGACCGTGGCCCCCATGTACTCCGCTGCTCACGCACTGGCTACCATGACCGCACTGCCTGTCACCGGCAAAGCTGCAACCTTCTTGGGCGCTGCTTCTTCGGCTTACGCTCAGAACTTGGTTTACCACAAGGACGCTATCACGTTCGCCACGGCTGACCTGTTGCTGCCTCAAGGTGTTGACATGGCTGCTCGTGCTGTGCATAACGGTATCAGCTTGCGCGTTGTTCGTCAGTACGACATCAACAACGACCGTATGCCTTGCCGTATTGACGTGTTGTACGGCTACAGCACGATCCGTCCTCAAATGGCGGCTCGTATCTGGGGCTAAATTGAATGGGGCTTCGGCCCCTTTCTCCATTTCATTTTTCAAAGGAAATTATCATGGCTATTCCTAATGGCGCAGGCGGTTACCAAGTCGGTGACGGCAATCTCTCTGAAGTAACTCTTGGTGTTCAATCTACCCCTGTGGCTCTGACTGCCGCTACGGTGCTGACCGCTGCTCAATTGACCAACGGCATCGTCACCTACACGGGTGCAGTTGCCAACATCACTTTGCCTACGGTTGCTCTCACCGAAGCTCTGGTTTCCAGTGCTAAAGTGAACAGCTCGTTCGACTTCAGCATCATCAACATCGGCGGCACGAACACTGCTACCGTGGTTGCTGGCACGGGTTGGACTCTGGTTGGTGTGGTTACTGTTTTGGCTCTGGTGTCGTCTTCGTGGCGCGCAGTCAAAACGGGTGACGGCACCTGGTCTGCTTATCGCTTGGCCTAAACCTAAATGGGGGCTTCGGCCCCTGTTTTTAAAGGAATCATCATGGCGAACAATAAACCTGTTGGCGTTGCATACGCCGATCCTGCATTGGATAGCGCTCAATACACGCTGTACACTGTCGCTCAACTGCCAGCCGCGTCTACTGCCTTGGCAGGAACCCGTGCTGCTGTAAGCAACTCGAATGCTGCATACACTGCTGGCATTGGAGCTACTGTTGTTGGAGGCGGTACCTATGTGGTGCCGGTTTTCTGTAACGGTGCCGCTTGGCTTATTGGCTGAGATAAAAGGGAGCTTCGGCTCCCTTTTTAGGTATGAACATCTATTTAATGCACCCTGTCCACGGTCGTAAAATTGCCACCATGGAGCAAGAAGCCGAAGCAGACGAAAAGAATGGCTGGTCGCGGTACAATCCCGATACGCCTGCTCCAGCCTCAGATGCTGAGATTGAAGTAGCCATGAATGCGCTGGGTATCAAACGCAAGTACACGCGCAAGGCTGTAACCGAGGAACTCTGATATGGCAATTTACACCGCTGGTGATCAAATCAATCGGGCACTCCGATTGCTCGGCATCCTAGCCGAAGGTGAAACGCCATCCGCAGCCACTTCGCAAGATGCACTGGTTGCCCTGAACCAGATGATCGACTCGTGGAACATTGAGCGTCTCTCAGTCTTCTGCACCCAAGATCAAATATTCACCTGGCCTGCTGGCGAGTACATCCGCACACTTGGCCCATCGGGTGACTTTGTGGGTTTGCGCCCAGTGTTGTTGGATGACGCCACGTACTACCGTGATCCGGGCACCAACGTGTCCTTCGGTATCAAGTTTATCAATCAGCAGCAGTACGATGGCATCGCAGTCAAGACCGTGACCTCTACTTATCCACAGGTCTGCTTCGTGAATATGGGGTTTCCCGACATCACGATGTCGATCTACCCACGGCCCACACGGGACTTGGAGTGGCACTTCGTATCGGTGCAAGAACTGGATCGACCTGCTGAACTGTCAACCCCGCTGTTCTACCCACCGGGCTACCTGCGCGCCTTCACGTACAACTTGGCAATGGAGTTTGCACCCGAGTTTGGTGTCGAGCCCAGCCCCCAAGTGTCTCGGATTGCCATGACCAGCAAGCGCGATCTGAAGCGCATCAACAACCCAGATGACGTCATGTCTATGCCGTATGCCATTGTGGCTACTCGTCAGCGGTTCAACATCTACGCCGGAAACTATTGATATGAGCACTATTGCAATTACATCTTTGCCGGTGGTTACGACTGGTCTTGCGACTGATGTATTCCCCATCGTTCAAAACAACGTCACAAGCCAGATCACGAATGCTGACCTGTTTAATTCGGTTACAGACCTGACCGTAGCCAATGCTGCCTCAATACAGGGCGTAATCATCAGTAACGGCAATGGGACAAATAATTATGCAATAGGTAGCGTTGGTAATCTTCTTGACAACACAACCGGCACCAACAACGTGGCAATTGGCACGACTGTGTTATCCAACAATATTTCTGGAGATCAGAATATTGGTATCGGAACCTTGGCGCTTGTTAATAACGATTCAGGTACTGGCAATCTGGCAATCGGTTATGTTGCCCAGCAACTGCGCACCAGTGGTAGTTACAACATGGCATTGGGTGACAATGCCCTTGCCAGAGACGTTTCTAGCTCCTTTAACACGGCAGTTGGTGCTGTGGCCCTGCTTAATGCTACTACTGGGTCAAACACCGCCGTTGGCTACCGCTCGGGCTACCTGATTACTACTGGCACCAAGAACACCATCCTTGGCCGTTACACGGGCAACCAAGGTGGTTTGGACATTCGACTGTTAAGTAACTACATCGTGCTGTCTGACGGCGACGGCAATCCCCGTGCTTACTGGAATGCCGCTGATGCCACCTTTAATGGTGCGTTGACGACCACAGGTGCAATTACCACTACCAGCGTCACGACTAGCGCATTCACTTCAATGTCGGGCGGTGTCAATACGATTGCCAGTGCCAGCGGCATTACCCCGGTCAAAGAAATTACTTACATCAGCGGCACCGCAGCCATTGACACAATTTCCCCGCAATCACCTTTGACTGCGGGTAACGGTACGATCATTCTGATCCCCACCGGCGCATTTACTTGGACTACCGCTGGCAACATTGCCATTGCAGGCACGGCAGTCGTCGGCAAGGCGCTGCACATGACCTACGTGTCTGGCAATGCTAAGTGGTATCCCAGCTACGTCTAAGCCATGAAGACACCCATCCTTGGATCGTCGTATGTGGCCCGTAGCGTTAATGCTGCGGATAAC
>Ga0209354_10001251_pt1 | contig 11250 bp, 21 predicted proteins | sample LauGreSpBDMM15DD_2_FD_187562 | JGI IMG/M metagenome (GOLD analysis project Ga0209354, IMG submission 187562) | Freshwater lake microbial communities from Lake Michigan, USA - Sp13.BD.MM15.DD (SPAdes) (version 2) | ecosystem: Environmental > Aquatic > Freshwater > Lake | place: Lake Michigan...
GAACTTGAATTACATAGTTTTGATAGTTGGTACGTAGAACTTGACAAAGAAGTTCTACATAATCCAAAACACTTTTTGCTTGTGCAGTTGCAGTAGGTTGCATTTGTTTGAAATCAGTAAAAGTCATTTGAAATTCAGTTTGAGTTTGAGTGCTTGAAGTGATTGTTTCCTTGCCTTGAGTTGTCCCTTACAAGTGCCTTTAGTATTCTTTTGTTTACCTGAATTGTGAACCCAGTTTGGAACTTTCATTAGACTTGAGATAATTGGATAAGACGATTACGAATATCAAATAATTCCATAGTATCCATATCCATAGAATCAGAATCTACATTAGCAAATTCTTCTAAATTGATATTTCCATTCTCATAGATAGGAGAATAGCACAATTCCTCACTTTCAGGAGATAAAGCAAAAACACAACCATAGTTAGCAGCAGTTAGGATGATCATCTGTTTTTGGTTGATTACTCTGTAATTATAGCACACATAATGTGCCTTTGGGGGGTGTTATGGACAGTACGATTAGTGGCACAAGGTATCAAGAATAACACCGCAGATAGGATTTGAACCTATATCGTACATCTTAGAAGGATGGTGCATGAATCCGTCATGCTGCTGCGGCATAAGTAGTAAAAAAAAGGGGAACAATAAGTTCCCCTCCTATTTACTCAAACAGCAACTACATCAGTATAAGCATCGAGAACTGCTTGGTCGTAAGCATCAATTACATCAACCATTTCAGAAACCAGTTCTGCATTAGTCAAATCAACAATAAACTGAGAAGCAAGAGGGTTAGTATCAGCCAAAGTAGCAGCAGTTTGAAGCAAAGTGGAGTTAGCAGACATAATAATAAATGCAAAGGTTAACAAATTGTGTGACTTTGGGGCACACATCCCAGAGACTATAAGGGCAACTACTATTCCCATTTTTTATAAATAAAAGAAAGGTATTTTAATTATGAAAGAACACCCAAATCATAAAGAATATATTATTCATCAAAATGGAGAAATAATAGGTAAAAGTGGATTAAAATTAAAATCTTATACTTGTAGTAAAGGTTATTGTAAAGTAAAAGTTGATAAAGTTAGTAGATTGGTTCATAGATTAGTTGCACAAACTTACTTAGATAATCCAAACAACTTACCACAAGTAAATCATATTGATGGAAACAAACATAATAATAATGTTGAAAATTTAGAGTGGTGTGATGCTACTTACAATAATCAACATTTTTTACATAAACAAGGTATTACATATCAAATATACAAAGATGGAAAGTTGTTTGAAGAAACAAATAATTTGAATCTATTTTCCAAACAACATAATATTCCAAAAACTTCTTTATACAGATATGTTGATAAAAATAAATCGTACAAAGGATTTGAAATAAAAATAAATCGTACAAAGGATTTGAAATAAAATTAGATACTTAGAGCATATTCATCTTCATCCAATTCAAAATCACCCATCAATTCTACATAGTCTTCATACTCAACACCAAGATAAGAAGAAGCAAATTCTTCATAATCTTTGTGAAGTACCAACTCATCAGCAGACATTGTGAGACCTCATTGAACTTGTATTCTACAAGTATAGCACACTTAAAGTGCTTTTGGGAGTGTTATGTGCCAGTGCTACAACTGGCACAAGGGTATAACTTATCAGTAAACAAATTTTGAACTATCACAATCTTTGAGTGGTTTATTCTGTATGATTTCGTTAATTATGATTTGTAGTTCTATAATATCTTGACGATAATCTTCCAAGTCCTCAGCAATCAATTCTGCCTCATATGCACTTGTACAATTTTGATATTGCTTACCAAGTTTAGTACAAGTTTTCTTTATTGATTTGAGGTCTTGCTCATATTCTGTCAGTGATTTGGTGAAGTTCATAAGATTGAAGATTACTCCGTAATCATAGCACGGATTGAAGGGGTTTTGGTGATTGTGTAGACAGTTGCCGAACTGGCACAAGGGTATAACTAAAATATAATGTATTTACAGTCCATCATGCCATTTAGTACCAAATGCACTCATCATTTCTTGATCACATGGTTCCCAACCTTCAAATATTTCTCTAGCAGCATCTTTAAGATTACCGTCCTTTAGAATATACTCTAATGCAATATCAGTTGCCCAAGCATTTTCTCCACTGAGAGTATAATCACAACCACCAAAATCAAAACTATCATATAATATCATATCTACTTCAGCTAACTTATTTTCGATTTGAGTTTGTGTCATGATGTTCAAGAAAGGGGTTATAAAACTAAAGTTGAGATAATATCCACATCATTGCAGATACTTGTTGTTTTGTATTCCATCCACTTACATCTTCAGTCATATTACCATTAGGTCGAAAGATTGCAACTTCATAAGTGTTGTCATCAAGTTTACCATAAAGTTTACCATCAGATCCAGACACTACAGAAATCTGCCAATCATTATCAAACTTATATAATGCTTGCACAGCATTTACAATGGTGTGAGGTTGAAATTTTAGAAGATCAAACATCAATTCCTCTCTCCTTTGGTGAATTACTCCGTAATCATAGCACGGATTAGATGGGTTTGGCGATGTTATGTGCCAGTGCGATTGCTGGCACAAGGGTGTCTGTACTACCTGAAGAGTTACAGTTCATTATTACTTCTATTTCATTTGAGATCTTGTAATAATTTGGATTTGATTTCTTGAAGTAAACTACCATAATATCCAGCAACATAAGGATATCCTTTATCCTCATCATCAAGTGCAACTTGCCCCATACTAACAGCATCAGTTATATCATCTATAAGTCTTTGAATTTGGGTTTCAGTCATTTTGAAGTTTCTCCACTGTAGAATAAAGTTTATTATACAGAGAAGGAAGTGATACGCCAGTTTGTTGATGTATCAAATCCTCACTCCTTGTATCAGTCCATTGAAGTAAATTCATTATTACTTCCATTTCATTGACAGATAGTCTCACATCAGTAGTCATCGAAGTTCTCATTAAAATGAATTACACGTTCTTGAAGTTTTCGTACATCCTCATAAACCAGTTCAGCACCTTTTACACTAAAGTTTTGAGGCATTTCACCTTCTAAACCTTTGTGATATAAATCAAACCACCTAGAACGATAATCCCACAAGGCAAGACGAAGGTCAAGTAGCTCTTGATTTGTAAATTGAACAGAAATCGTTTTTTCAGTCATTTGATTGAACCTTCAGAAATGAGATTACAGATTTCACTAGCAGTAGACCTAAGATTATAGGCATCAGGAAGTTTGACCTCATCATAAACATCTAAAATATCACCAGCATCATAAACATCCACCAATAACATACAGGCATCATAAACTGCTGATATGAGTTCTTGACGATCTTTCATCCCTTTGAGATAAAGAGCAGACATTTGAGGTCATTTGGTTGATTACTCCGTAATTATAGCACCTCCAAGGTGCCTTTGGGTGATGTTATGGACGGTGCTACAACTGGCACAAGGGTCTAATTTACCACAGACCTCTCTGTGATAGTATCTTTTTAATCTGTGTAAATATAAACTGTTTCAATTTAGGGTCTTCTGTTTTCTCAAATGCAACGTACATACGATTGAGATAATCATCAGGGTCAACACATTTGATTACTTTGGTTTCTGTAATACCAAGTTCTTGTAATGGTGAACCTGCTTTTGATTTTGGTCTTCCAAAATTACCTGTCACATTACCTTGTGTACGAAGTTTTGGTTTGATTTTAGAAAGATTGGATGTTGCGAAATCAATCATGCCAAATACAATTCATCAGAAATACTTCTAATACGTGATTGCAACTTTACTACAGTATCATACATTTCACCTGCCTCCTTCCATTTTCCTGATTTGCCATTTAATTCTTCCATATAATTTTCAAACCATTTGGAACGATAATCCATTAATGCTATACGAATATCAGACAATTCAGATTTTGATAGTTCAATAGAAACAGTGGATTTAGACATTTGCTGTTTTTGATTACTCCGTAATTATAGCACAAAAAAAGACCCCTTGGGAGGGGTCTTGTGCCAGTTTGGGAAGTGGTCTCAGTTATCACTTACAACTCATCACTTGTGTCTGTAACTTTCATTCCTCTTCTTCTTCTTGATTTATTTCCACCACCGTGCGTTTCATCATTACCATACAAATCTGATTTTATTCTTCCTTTAATTCCACCACCTCCTCTATTGGTAGGTCCCTTCATAGTTGTGCTCATAGTTATATCACCACTACGATTTCTTCTTTCTAATGGTTGTCCTTCCTTTCCACTAGCAACCCTTTTTGCTAAATATCCTCCCTTTTCCAATGCCATTTTCTTTCTTTCTCCAGTGAGTTCTTCAAAAATACTATCTCTCCAATCTTCACTCATATTCACCATAATGCTTTCTGCATTTTCAATAGTATCAGCATAACCTTCATCAAGGAGATGCGAAAGGATGATGTCGTAGAGTTCTACTTGTTCATCAAATTCTTCATTAGCCATCCCAGGAATAATCTTCTTATTCTTAGTCAACTTATCCATATAGGAGATATGTTGACTTTGGGTCTTAGCATATTTTTCTCCACTATATGGAGAAAGACGCTTGCTGCCAGATTTTCTTTCTTTAGAATCTTCTTTTCTGCTTTCAGGATCTTGTCCTAATACTCTTTCATCAAGTTGATTACTAACAACTTCCAAATATGCTTCTTGAAGGGCACGAAAGTCTTGGGAATTCATTTATCTAATACTTTTACAGATATTTATGATTTTACTACTTTCCAGTGCTCATTTCCTTCTCTTGGCAACCAAAAGAAATAACATTTATTGATAGATGAAAGATAAATCATATCTTCTTGTTCTTGTTGAATTACACAAGAATGTAAAGATTGCATATCTTCCACAAATCTATTCTTCGCAATCACTGAGATTGGTTCGACACTTACAAACTTTCTTTTTTCTTTCATTTAGAAACACCTTCTTTTACAGTTTTTTCGTAGTATTTTTGATATATTTTATCATCATTACAATCAGGATGCCACCCTGCTTGTGAACTACAGAACTCTACTTTTGCTTTTTGATAATCGTATGCCTTGAGAAGTTTAGCATCTCTTTTAGTAAGAAATGCATTCCATCCAAGAATGGCAATAAAGGCAAGAAAGACGAAAGTGATTTGATTGGATTTCATAATCAAGCAGCAACAGGAACAGAAATCTCTACTTGTTGTAGAAACTTATCATCCCAACGTCTGTTATTGTAACATACCCATTTGCCATTCGTAAACAGATAGGCATACTCTTCATTATTCCCAATATACTTACCAAAGGTAGCATCAAGACGAGGAGGGCAATCTTCACCACGGGAAGAATAATAAAGAGCACCTGTAGTTGCAAGAACTTCATTATTCCAACCAGTATTAGTCCAAAGGCAACTAATATCACCACCATCAATTAATTCTGCTGCTTTCTCATAAGATTTGAAGTTCTCTATGAGTTTAACACCATTAAACTCAGGATATCCATCATAATGACAATATACTGAAAGAATAGAATCATCTGCGAGTTGGATTCCAATTCTGGATCTTGTAGACATCAGGATTTTGATTGATTACTCCGTAATTATAGCAGGTCTTCAAGGGCATTGGGGGTTCTGTGTGCCAGTTCGGCAAGTGGCACAGGAAGATAGTTCCATATAGTTTTTTCAATAATATCAAATCTTAAGTTATATGATCCATTTGTAGATTTAAATGAGGCATCTAACCAGTCAATATTTTTCATAATATTAGCAATTTCATTCTTATAATTTAAAACTTGAATCCCATAACCACGTCTGTGTGGAAGATCCTCAAAATTATCATATACAGTCATAGTATATTCACCAAAACAAGTTGATGGTAAATAATAATCGCAGGTATAAAGATGCTTTTTGTTTCTCGTACTTCCTGAGGTTCCCCCATCAGAAAGTGAATATATTTTTAAAATATTAGTTAAATATGTTTTATCTTCTTCTATTTTATAATTCTTAGACCAAATTTGAAATACCACATTTACTATCACATCTTTACCACTTGGATAATAAAACTTAGAATCTACAGTTTCACTGTGAATCAAATTAATACCTTTAATTCTTGACTTGCAACTACCTTTACCATTACTATCAAACAGTTGTGGTAAAATAAAGCACACAAAATCTGAGAACTTTGCAGCATGATTAATAAACTTCAAGGCTAGATTTCCTCTTAATCCAAATGGTGGATTTCCAATACATATATTCTTTTTAGTATTAGGTTTCCAGCATAAAAAATCTTGCTCTATTACACCCTCACATAGGGGATCAATATCAATACCAATACGGTTATTGATGGGTAGAATATTATAAAAACTTCCATCTCCAGATGATGGTTCAATAAACATATATTCATTAAAATTTACACCAAGATCTCCCAAGACTTTGAGAGTTTGATTATAGCAATACTTTGCAGTATCTGGATGAGTGAAGAATTGGTCCTTTTCTTTACATGTAAAGTCAGAATAGAGAATTGGAACACCAGATAATCTACATAGATCAAAATAGTATTGTGGAGGAACTTCTTTCTTTTCTATCCAACGATTTATTGTACCTTTGTGAAGATACAATTCCTCACAAACCACATCAATACCAAATTTTTGATAGATTGGAAGAAAGAAATCGTAAATGTTTTTCATGCAAGTTTATTTTTTAGAAAATTTGAAAACTCATCATCATCGGAATTGTCTATGTCATAGCAAAAAGTATGTCCTTTAAAAATACCAAGTTGTATCTGTTTATCTCTAAAATCCCACTTATATTTATCTTGTTGATCACTACGAAGGGTTGGTTTAGTGCCAAAAACTACATGACGAGAATCAAAAGACAATTCTGAATAATCTAATATGGTGATCCAAATAGTAGAATACTCAAAATCAAAAAAGACCAATTTATCCCACTTTTCTGATGCATAAATGTTTTCATGTTGCCAGTTGGATTTTTTGCCAGTACCACGACTAGCAGTTTTTACCTCAATACGAAGTTTAGTACCATCAGGACGGTTGATCCAAATATCATAAACTCCATCTGACATATTAATATTTCTATCTTCGTCCCATTCTACACTATAAGAAGTAAGTGATTTAATAAATTTATAAAAATTTTCTTCCCCCCACTTACCACGTTCGTCATTACTAAGTTTCACGATTTCTTCAAAGAAAGACCCTTTCCAATAATTACGATTGCGTAGTTTATTTACTGCACATCTAACAGTTTCAGTTAGAATAGACCGAGATTCCATGAAACTAGTATTTTTTGATTACTCCGTAATCATAGCACACTCAACCCATTTCAGGGAGAACCTTGTGCCACTTCAAAAACCGGCACAAGGGCATAAAAAAGAGGGCACAAAACCCTCTGTATTTTTAATTCGTGAGAGTTCTATACCAAAGAAGGTACAGAAGTCCTCGAAAATGCAACAATTTTGTTTGCGTTTGTTTGTTTGTTCCGTCAACAGATAAAACCTTTATACTCCGTCGAAACCTAGCACCCCCAAGAAGTGGAAGTGAGGGTAATTGAAACCCTGTCCGAAGTATCAGAATTCTTATCCTCTTGAACTCTTTATATAGTAGCAGAGACCCACAAAAGTAGAAAGTCTTGTGCCAGTTCATCAAGTGGTTAATTTTATTAGTCTTTGATATTATTTCTTTCTGCTGCAGCAGCCATTCTTGCTTGTAATTCTGGTGCTCTTTTTTTTCTTCTTCTTGCTTGATTGACTAAAGTAGTAAATGCCCTCATTTTAGAAATAGGCAAATCTTTTAATTTTTTACGATTGTTTTTATTTCTTTCAAATGAGTGATATTTGTTATGATCAAACCCAGGAGTATGAGGACTAAACTCGGATTTGTCAGTATTATTTGCGACGACTAAATTTCTTGGGTGATCCCCGTGATAGTTATGCTCTCTTGCTTGATTCTCTCTATATTTTGACCTTTCTTCTGGAGACATATTCCTCATTGTATCTCCTGAAGTTTTTACGTCATTCCCGTGATGTAAATCCATCCCTCTGTTTTTAGCCTTCTCTATTTTTGCTTTAAGTATTTCTTTTTGTTTGTCAGTTAATTCACCAGTAGAAATTTCAATATTTTCATCTCTATGTTTTTGAGCTTTCTTTTTAGCTGGTGATTGTGATGGGGATTGTGATTTGCCCAGTACATCCGCCCTTCTTTCTACATCTGGACTTCTACCTTTTTTTCCTGCTTTTACTGCGCTTAAATAAGCAGAATGCATAAGACTTTTACGATTATTTCGTTTTAGTGCATCATCTATTCTTGCTTTTAATTCTGTTTTTGTTCCAGGTTTAGATTCAGTTGCCGAGTCTTCTTCTAGATATGCATAACTTTCATCTAAAAATTGCTTAAAAGTCTTCATCTAAATTTTAACTATTTCTAGTATTTATTTATTCTAGAAATAGATTTTGAACTCTTTATATAGTAATATAAAGAGTTTTATAAATGGAAGCATCGAGGTTCAAACTCGAAACCTTTCGGTTGCAAACCGAATGCTCTATCAATTGAGCTATGCCCCCATAATGAGTGTAATTAATACACTCAAACTCCCCACCTAGGTAACGCTCCTAGCTATCTCGAATTAACAGTTCGGCCCATTCGCTTGCTTGGTCGTAGGGATTATAATAAGAGGCGTCTTTTTATGCTATGTGCATAACGACTACCAACGGAGAATAATAGAATCGAACTATCAGGATTTCACCTGGCATCGTTTTCAAGACGATTTACCAACCATTGGTGCTATTCTCCTTTAATTATAGACTACCTATAAAAGATAGTCAACACCTTCTGCAAGATTCGAACTTGCAACCTCATTCTTCGTAGGAATTTGCTCTATCCAGTTGAGCTAAGAAGGTATGGCGAAGGGATAGGGACTTGAACCCTAACTATCAGTTTTGGAGACTGAAGTGCTACCAATTACACTATCCCAACATATTTGGATATAAAATCCAATGCCCAATACAGGAGTCGAACCTGTAAAACCTTGTTTCTAAGACAAGTATGTATACCAATTCCATCAATTGGGCTGGCTGAGAGACTAGGACTCGAACCTAGATAAACTCCTTCAAAGGGAGTTGTCCTACCATTAGACGATCTCTCATTGGAGTCCCTGACAGGATTCAAACCTGCATAAAGTTGTTTTGCAGACAACTGCCTAATCATTCGGACCACAGGGACATATTGAACTACCGAGGATTCCTCGGTAGTTGAAGCCCAATAACAGAATCGAACTGTTCTCTGTAGTTTACAAAACTACTGCATCACCACAATGCTTATCAGGCGGGGTGACGTATGAGAATTGAACTCATCTCCTCTGTTCCACAAACAGATGCCTTAACCACTAGGCTAACGTCACATGACAGTGGATAGGATTGAACTATCGACTACTTCCGTGTAAAAGAAGTGCTCTACCACTGAGCTACACTGCCAACAGAAAGGGAGGGATTCGAACCCTCGGAGGGATATTCTCCCTCGGAAGTTTAGCAAACTTCTACCTTAATCCTCTCGGTCACCTTTCTATGTTGTCTTGAAGTACCCTATAAGGGTTTTATGTTGCCCGAAGGCAACAATAGGAATACCCAGATTTGAACTGGAATCTATCGGTTATCAACCGATTGCTCTAACCATTGAGCTATATTCCTAATATCCGAATACTTGGATTTGAACCAAGATTATTCCTGCTCCCAAAGCAGGTGCCATAACCAAGTTAGGCGATATTCGGATGATACTCTATACCAGAATTGAACTGGTGTTGCCTGGATGAAAACCAGATGTCCTAACCACTAGACGAATAGAGCAAGGCGACCCTAACGAGATTTGAACTCGTGATTCTTCTTAGACAGAGAAGTATGATAACCACTTCATTATAGGGTCAAGGTGGGTGAGAAGGGAATTGAACCCCTGAGGCTAAAAAACCACTCCAATTTTACAGATTGGTACTACGTTGCCAACAGTAGACACTCACCCTAGATTTTATACTGCAAGTAATTTTCACCAAGATTGATTGAGTTTTTATTATTCTTTATGATGTCTTTTGGAATAAGATACTTATCACCAACAGAAGTCAGTATGAATAACTGGTCATAAAAAATTTCAGTATTGAGTTTATTAACGAAATTAGATTTACTATTTCCACCAGTAATTCTCAACCCTACAATATACTTCCCACCAGATGATTTTGAGTTTGTAGTTTTTACTTGTATTTTTTGAAGTCCAAGTTCAGGAAACTCAACAACCAAATCATAATCTTGACTATCAGTCAATGGAATTGAAACTGTATATCCAAGATTACAAAAATGAGAAATACAATCACCCAATCCAACATCACCTTGCTTCTTGGTGTTTTTGCAGTTATGGAACATTCTTATACCAGAGTATTACTCTGTTATTTATAAGAGTTTTGTTCCATATGGGACACCTGGGACTCGAACCCAGAACTTTCACATTAAAAGTGTGTTACTCTAACCAATTGAGTTAGTGTCCCAAGTAATATGGTAATTATTCAGTTTTCAAGGTTCAAGAGGACTGCTTCCCTCACCACTCCCTTAGAATACCACGATTTGAGGTCTGTGGGGAACATTAGGGACACTCGCACAACTGGCACAAGGGCATAAAAAAAGAGAGAGAGAAACTTTTGGTTTCTACTCTCTCTTGGTTGTTTTTTATGATTGTGTCTTTACATAAGACTTATCATATTTACATCCAAGAAAGAGTTCTCCATATACCAATAGGTAATGGGGCAACTATCAATCTTCGGTTGTGAATGTGTATAAGTCATTTTGTGGAATGATGTATGTTTATTTATAGCAGAAATTAAGTGGATTGTAAAGTACCATCTTTTTTGAGTTGTGAGATGAGTTTGCCGATACTTTCAGCAGTTTGAACTTTTTCTTTCACAACTTCAATTTCATCACACTTGAAGAGATAGAAAGTTTCTGGTTTGTAGGTATAAGCAATCCCAACTTCATTTTCTGCGTCATCAAAAGAAATCTTTGCGATTGCAGAAGAGTTTGTGATTTCAAGAACTTCCATAGTGTGTGCTTTGATTACTCTGTAATTATAGCACAAAAAAGACCCCTTGGGAGGGGTCTTGTGCCAGTTTGGGAAGTGTCCTAGAAAAGAGGTTCATCTCTTAATTTAGGTCCTCCTTTTGGTACTGGTGGTTTTGTTGGAGTCTCCCATTTGTTC
>Ga0209354_10001252_pt1 | contig 11241 bp, 12 predicted proteins | sample LauGreSpBDMM15DD_2_FD_187562 | JGI IMG/M metagenome (GOLD analysis project Ga0209354, IMG submission 187562) | Freshwater lake microbial communities from Lake Michigan, USA - Sp13.BD.MM15.DD (SPAdes) (version 2) | ecosystem: Environmental > Aquatic > Freshwater > Lake | place: Lake Michigan...
GTTAATAGACCACCAATTATTTTTGAAGGTAAATTACAATCAAATCAAAAAGATGATTTAGTTAGACTTTTAGAAATATCAGATGCTGATTTTGCAATTAGATTCAAAGATCATTCTTTTACAAGAACAATATACAACATATTTAATAATGGACTTACAAATCCAGCGTTAAATTATTCATTAGATAATGACATCGATGGATTGATTATTAATTTCTATGAAGGTAAAACAATCAAAAGTTTTAAGTTAGAACGTTTTGATAGAAAACCACAAGAAGACAGATCACCATCAGATATGTACCAAATTTCAATTTTAGATTTGGTTGAGTACATTACTAATTATGATCTTGACAGTATTCAATTAACCGAAGAGTCAGCTGACTTAAGATATATTGAATTAATTTCAGAATTATATAATGGTTATGTTTGGACAAATGCATCTAAATATATTGGCGCTAATTTTGATTCAGCAGATTTTTCAGATAATCCTGGATTTGAACTTAATACAGAATTTATTAAAAATGAAAAAACTTTAGCACATGTGCAAAATAAAGTTTTAGCAGAATTATATAAGATTGCTTTAGGTAGCTTTAGAAAGAGAAGACTTAGAGAAACCGATATTATTAATACAGATTTAATGAGACAGATCAATGAAATTGTAGATCATATTGAAACTTTAGTTATGGCTAAAACAAATGAAAATGATGTTATGACATTTAAATCATATCTTATTAATCAAAAACTTCAATATACTGACAGTCCTGTTTTAGAAGGACTTAGCGTAAAATATCCAGATCAAGGCAAAATGCCAGTAAATATGTTTGTTGGTAGATTCCAACCATTTACATTAGGACACGTTAAAGTTATTGAAACTATTTACAAACAAAATGGTTTTCCAGTAGTAATATTTTTAGTTAAATCAAAGACTAAGAAAAAAGAGGACGCATTCTCAAGACCATATGATGAAGAGACTCAACTTAAGATGTTAGAAAAACTAAAAGGAAAATATCCTATCCAAGAAGTTTTTATAATTGATAGAGGTGCAATCGATTTAATGTTCAATACAATGAGACCTAAATACGAACCAGTATTATGGGGAACTGGATCAGATAGATTACAAACATATTCATATCAAGTTGATAAGCCTGAATATAGAGAAGACTTAGGTTGTAGAACTGATTTTGGTTTATTCGAAATACCAAGAACTGGCAAAAATATTTCAGCTACTCAAGTTAGAGAAGCTATGTTGGCTGATGATGAGAAGACTTTTAAGAAGCTAACTCCAACACCGATACATGATATGTATGATGAACTAAAGACTAAATTAGAAGCATCTATGGGTGTTACAACAGAGTCTAACGACACAACATTAACATTCGATCAATTTATTAAGAATATATAATATAAAACATGGAAACAGGAATGTCATTTAACGAATTTGTTAACGAAAGAAATATTACCATTAAAAGGCAATATACTCAAAATCACCCAGCAAAAACCGTAGGTAAAGCTGCTAAGATTAGAAATAAAGTATTAGAAGCTATTAAAGATGGTAAACTTACTAAAGAAGAATTCGATGCAGTTTTAAGAGAAATGACAACCGATTCTACAAGATGGATGAGAAGAAATTCAAGTTATATTACAATGAATGAAGAAGGTATTTCACTTTCTAAAATGGGTAAAAGAATCCTAAATCAAATTTTAGTTAATGAAGAGATTAATGAGAAAGCTACTCCATTTAAAATTGCAAATGCAAAAGCAGAAGAAATATTCGGAGAATTTGGTATTGCTACATTAAGCTATGATCAAATTGAAAGAATCATCGATATTAAAAAAGCTGATGCATTGGCAAAAAAATATGGTGAAAGTAGTTTTATGTCATTATCAGAATTAGATATGGAAGAACTTCTTAACAAGAATAAAAACTTAATAAAAGAAAATAAAACAAATAATATGAAAACAAATTTTATTCATGAATCATTTAAAGGATTCGTTAATTCTTTGAATGAATCAGATATTAATGAATCATTTGCATCGATGCAGTTGTCAAACTTATTCACTAGAGATGGTGGTAAAATAGATCAAGCTTTAGTTAAAGGATTCTATAATGCTACTAAAGTCAAATTAGATTTAGTACAAGATGAGGATCTATTAACAATGGATGCTAATACAGCTTACAAAAATAAGCAATCAGACACTATTATATTTTATATCTCTGATACACCTAAAGAAAATCCTTATGCACCAGCAGATGCATATAGTTCTGCAAAGAATATTCCAGGTGAAGGTTACTTATTAGCGGTTGCATCAGGAGATAATAAATTCTATGACAATGCATGGTCTAAATATGCTAAAGACAGAAGTCTTAAGCAAGTAGATAATAATCCAACAGATTCAATAGGTATTGGTAAAAGATATTCTGGATGGGATGCTACTGGATTATATAATGTAAAAAGAATTTCAGAAGTTGCTGATAGAGCAGTTGTAATTAATGTTGCGTTGCTTAAACAAAAATATTCTTCTGAAAATGAAAGAGCAGAAAGAAGAGCAGCTAGATCAGGTGCAACAGCATTTAAATCTGATAAAGATTTTAAAACTGAAAACCAGAACAGATACCACCAAATCTTAGCTCAAAAAGCCGCAGCAATGCCATTAGATTCTATTGTAGCTGAAGCTATCGAAACTTTAAGTAACCAAATCAAAAATGCTTTGTCAAAAGGTGAAAAAGGAAAATACGGAGAAATCTTAATTGGTACTAGTTCAAAAGGAAGAGAATGTAAAATGTCAGATGCTGCATATCACATGAAAAACATCTTAGATGAATATCAAAGATATGTTGGTTATGTTCAACAAGAAGAAGCTAGTATCGCTAGATATGGTCAAGCTGAATCATGGTATAAAAAAGAAGTAGAAAATTACGCAAAAAGTGTTAAAGACAAAGTTGACCAAATCGAGTCAATGTCTTATGCATGGTAATAAAAAGATATAAAGATGCCAAGTAAATCAGTTGCACAACAACACTTAATGGGAATGGCTTACGCTTATAAAAAAGGTGAGTTAAAGTCAGATGAAGTAAGCGGTGAAGTTAAAGACTTAGCTGACTCAATGACTCTTCAACAACTTAAAGACTTTGCAAGTACAAAGCATGATGGTTTACCAGCATATGTTGAAGAAAATATAACAACTGCAGCAATGGCAGGTATGGGACCAGTAGTTTTACCAATGAATGGTGTTAATGGTTCTGGCGATGTACCAGCAGGAAAAGGCGATGCTAAGAAAGCATATAAGAAAAAGAAAAAGAAACCAGTGGTACATTTAACATTTGAAAGTTTTGTAAACGAAGCATACGAGAATGATGACATCAATATGATGTATGGTTATTTCGGAAGCATGGAACAAAAATACGATGAAGCTAAAGCACATAAAGAGTTTGATCAAGCTGTAAAAGATTTAATTAAAGAATTTAAGTTCAAAGAACAAGATGCATTAAACTTATTAAATTCAAAGGTAGGAAGACAAGCAGCTGATGCTATCATCGCTGGAGAATGTGAAGTGGGTGCAGTAAACGGAATTTATTGGTACTTAGGAAAAGATAAAAACAAAGTTATATCATATACTAAAAAACTATAAGCATTAAACATAGATATTTTTAAAGATTGAAGCCCAAGCGTAAGTTTGGGCTTTTTTTATGAAATGTTCGTAACTTTTTAGAAAATAAACGCAAAAAGATTTTGGGTTGTCAAATATTAGTAGTATATTAGCCTTATAATTAAAACACTAACAAATATGACAGTCACAACTTACACAAGATTCAACAGACATGAAAGCATGAATGCTGAAACTAGAACAGAAATCATGGAAATTATTAGAGAACTTATCGATTTTGATAATACTCGTAGATTAGAGAATTTCATGTACGGTTTATTCGATGGATATTTATATTCAGAAATTCAAATCGAAGCATTACAATTACCTACAGAAATCGGATCAAGAATCATGAGAGTATTCGATATTTGTAATCGTTATCCTAAATCACAAACTCAAACTTATTAATATGACAACTTTAGATCAAATCGAAAAAGTACAAACATTAGTACAAGACTATTATGAAAAAAATTCACAATGGTGTGGATTAGAATCACTTTCTAGTTCAGAGAAAATTCACATAATTCAAATAGGTACATCTATATTATGTACTAAATGGCAAGTAGGTTATGCCGGTGGAGGTTTCGTACAATCATTCGTTAATAATGATTTAATGGGAGCTTTAGGTAGTGCAGACTCTACGAGTCTTAAGGGATTTAAATTCTTTGCAGCCATAGTGTATAATATTGGAAAACCTTTCTAATATTTTTGAAACAAAAAAAAACTTAGTAGTATAATTATCAAATTAGCAATTTAACATAGACGTTATGAAATTAGTAGACGCTTTAAGACAAGAAGACATTTTAACAGAAAATGGCATGGCCACAAACTCAAGCTCATTAAATGCTTGTGTAGATTTATTCTTTAACATTGGTGCAATGAGAGGACAAGACAAACAACGTTTGATCGCTACCTTTTCAAAAGCGTTTAATGAAGATCCTAAACGTGCAATGAAATTGTTATTTTGGGCACGTGATGTAAGAGGTGGTGCTGGTGAACGTCAAGTTTTCAAAGACATCTTGGTTTACTTAGCTGAAAATCATGATTTAGTATTGAGACCAAACTTACATTTGATTGCAGAGTATGGTCGTTGGGATGACTTATTAGCACTTACAGGAACTTACTTAGAGAAAGAAGCATTTACCTTAATCTCAGATGCAATTATCGCTGAGAACGGTTTATGTGCTAAGTGGATGCCACGTAAAGGTGCAGTAGCTGAGAAGTTACGTAAATTTACAGGCATGTCACCAAAACAATATCGTAAATCATTAGTTGGTTTGACAAGTGTTGTTGAAACTAAAATGTGTGCTAAAGATTGGGACTCTATCGAGTTTGGTAAATTACCATCAGTAGCTAGTGCAAGATACCAAAAAGCATTTGGTAAAAATGCATACGAAAGTTATTCAGCTTACATCGCTTCTTTAGTGAAAGGTGAAGCTAAGATCAATGCAGGTGCAGTATATCCATACGACGTGATTAAGTCATTGACTCATGGAAATGCAACTGTAGCTAACGAACAATGGAAAGCCTTACCAAATTACATGGAAGGTGCAAACGATATGATTTTACCAGTCGTGGATGTTTCAGGTTCTATGTCATCTGCTGCAGGAAACAGTAAAACAGTAACTTGTATGGATGTTGCAATCTCTTTAGGTCTTTATATTTCTGAAAGAAATGAAGGTCCTTTCAAAGATGCATTCGTTACATTCTCAGATAATCCAAAATTACAAGTAGTTTCTGGATCTTTAGCTGACAGATACTCACAAATGTCAACTGCTGATTGGGGAATGAGTACAAACTTAGAAGCTACATTTAAATTGATTTTAGATCAAGCTACTAAGCACAAATTATCTCAAGACGAGATGCCAAATAAAATCTTAATCTTATCAGATATGGAATTTAATTCGGCAACGGGTTCAAGAGGTTGGGGAAGTAATAGAACCGAAGCTTGGAATCCTACTGCTCAACAAATGATTGAGAAAATGTATGATGTTGCAGGTTATACAATGCCACAAATCGTATATTGGAATATTCAATCTAGAAATGGTGGAGTGCCAGTAGCATTTGACAAAGCAGGAACTGCATTAGTTTCAGGTTTCTCACCAGCTATCATGACAAGTTTACTTGGAGGTGATATTGAGTCACCACAACAAATAATGGACAAAACAATCTTGAGCGAGAGATACGCTCCAATTGTTTAGATATATAATAAAAGAAATTAGGTTCCTTACAGCAAACTATAAAACTAGCAACTCAATTAAGCAAAAAGGAAACGGAACCTGGAGGATAGGTACAGCAAAAAGTACAAACACAGCTATGATAGAGTCCAGATAAAAACGTGGAGTTTTAAAAAGGTTCGCCCTCTAAAACTGTGAAGCGCTGGACAAGGTGAAGGTTAACACTAGAAAATGGACCACAAGTCATACCACCCCAATAGGTGCAATTAGGATGTAGTCGAAGTATAGTAGACTCTCGCGAAAGCAAAGCCGAAGACTATAAAGAGGGTTATTCTGCCGAGAAGAAAATCACGAACAACTATCCCGTATTAGATTAGAATCCTGGTAAAAATTGTTAATAACTTTTTTAGCCAGGATTTTTTTTTGTCAATTATTATTCGTATATTAGCTTTATAATTAAAACACAAACAAATGGCACAGATATTTAAAGTAGGAGGTTGCATTAGAGATAAGTTTCTAGGTGTAAACTCAAAGGACATAGATTTCACATTCGTCTTGGACGATTTGAGTGGAACTGTAGAAGATGGTTTTAAAATCATGACGGATTGGATGACTGAAAGAGGATTTGAAATATTCTTAAGTACTCCAGATTGTTTTACGATTAGAGCTAAGTTTCCAAAAGATCACCAATTTACTGGACTTGTTGCAGATTTTGTAATGGCAAGAAAGGAAGTTGGTTACACTGAAGGAACTCGTAGACCAATCTTAGAACTTGGTACTCTTGAAGATGATTTACTTCGTCGAGATTTTACAGTCAATGCTTTAGCAGAAGATATTGATGGAAACCTTATTGATCTTTTTGGTGGAGTAGATGACTTAAAGGCTGGTATTTTAAGAACACCATTGGATCCACGTATTACTATGATGGACGATCCATTAAGAATCTTAAGAGCTCTTAGATTTACTATCACCAAAGATTTGACAATGTCAATGGATATTTGGGAAGCTATTCAGCAACCAGGAATCTTAAAGAAATTGGAATTGACTGTAAGTAGCCAGAGAATCAGAGACGAGATTGAAAAAATGATGAAATTTAATACTGTTAGAAGTTTTAGACTTTTGACAGATGTAGATGCTATCATTCCAGGATTTTTAGAATTAATCTTTAAAGATGGAATGTGGTTAATGCCAACCTTTAAACAATAAAAATTATGATAAACAATTTAGAATTAATCAGACCATTATTAAACTTCGAAAAGAAGGGTGACTTTTATATGCTTTATGTTTTTAAACGTAAGAAAGATCAACCTGAAGGAGAGCGAGATAATCACCAATCAGTAAGAACTATTAAGACTTATTGTATTGAAAGTATTGACCATTTGGAAAGACGTTATGATGAGATTATTCAGTTATGTGAAATGTTCAAGGCTCGTGCTTATATTCATGTCCAAAAACAAAACCATTTTGATGTTTCATTAAACATGATGGTTGCATTGGCTCAAAGAATTCAAGATGGTAATACAAATCAAAAAGGATTGTTTGACTCAGTAGTTGGTCAGATCAAAACTCAAGAAAAGAGATGGATCATTGATGTAGATGATATGATGCAAGCTAGTCCAGTAATGATGGCTTATATTGAATACAACTGTGCTCCAATTACTAAAGTTAAATTTGACGAGGCGGGAATGCCACTCGGATATGAAGTTGGGCCAAAGATTGAAGCTATTATTCCAACTAAGAATGGACATCATTTAATCACTAAAAAGTTTGATGTGATGAAGTTTAAAGAGGCTTATCCTAACTTAGACATTCAAAAGAAGAATCCAACTTTATTGTACTATCCTGATAGTCTAGAAAATTGTTAATAACTTTTCTTACTAATATTTTTTTATGTCAACTATTATTCGTATATTAGCTTTATAATTAAAAACAAACATATTATGAAAAATTACAAAGTATACAACGGACAGAATCTTAAGATTGACAATGTTATTATCAATGCTGGGACTATGGTTAATATATTACAAGAAAATTTAACTTCTGCTTTGGTAGAAACAGTTTATTCAAACCAAGGAACTCGTTTTCAATGTTCTCTTTCTGACTTAAATGAATTAAGCAGAACGGTAACTGAAGTAATAAAGTTGGATTATTCTAAAATTAGTAACGTAATAGCTGGAGGAATTGATATGGAAGATTATGGAGATTTCTGTGATGCTTACATTGAATCAGCTGATTATGACGGTCGTGAAATGACCGAAGAAGAGTTAGACATCTTAAATGAAGATAGTCAATTTGTTAATGAGTCAGTATTTGCTCATCTTTATTAAAACAAAACGAAACAAATTAAGGCAAATACATATAATAATAAACACTTCACATGAACAAAACTAATATTTTAGAAGAAGCTAACAAAATTGTTAACGAACGCTCAGAAGAAAAAGAACGCATGTATGGACCTTTCGAAGAAGGTATGCGAAGAGCTGCAATGATTTTTAATGGCATGACTGGTAAAGAAATGAATGGATCTGACATGTATGCAGCTTTAGTTGCACTTAAATTGAGTCGTCATTCATATAATTATAAACAAGACAATCTATTAGATGCAGTTGCATATTTAGGTGCTCTTGACAACTATGTTGAAAAACATGGTTATGGTGAATCAGAAGATCCTATTAAATAATATTATATGTCAGAATTTAAGTACTTAACAGACTATGTTACCGATAAGTCATCTCGTATAGCGATTGCAGCCTTAGTTGGTAAATTAAGTCCAAAGGAAAGCTCACACAAAAGTGGCTGGGCATTTCATTTAGCTAATCAAATAACTAACTTAGGATTTGAGAGAGTTGATGTCATTACAGATACCGAAACCAAATGGCAAGATTATGACTGCATTCTTATCGAACATGGTATGGAATTCAAAGGTACTTTTAATATTTTTGGTGGTGCGAACGATGATTTGTATCACCAATTAATTCGTATTAAAAGCGGTGTACAAATGTATAGTTTACATCATGATATGCCATGTATTGCTACACTTATCGAACAAAGACTTAAAACTGGAACTGACTTATTTAAATCCATCGAACCAGATATTGAATCAATAAGACAAATATGTGCAAACGATATTCCAAGAATTGACCACATTGCTAAAACAGAAAAACTTTGTTTTGGTGATAGTCACTCGTTTAGTCAATATACGCCAGGTTATATGACTCAACGTCATGATGGTTTGACTATGCACGGTGCACTTAAACGAGGATTAGACACATATGTGTATCCATGGATTACAGATCTTAGAGTTTATATGGGTAATATTGATGTTAGACATCACTTGATGAGACAAGATAATCCTTCGGCCTCTGTTAAAAATCTTATAATTAAATATGAGCAAGAATTATTGAAACTACAAGAACGTGGTGTTACCAATATTGAAGTAGTACATTGTTTACCTATTGAAAACGAATCAAGAGTATTGCCTAAAACAGGTTACTATAAAGGCACACCATATACTGGTTCTTGGTCAGAGCGTGCAGCTTTAGTTAAAGAAATTAATTCATCTATTGATGATATGTGTCAAAGAAATGGATGGAAATCATATAAACATCCAGAAGTGTATTTTAATGCACTTAACGAATTGACATTTGATGTTATGGAAAAACCAAAATCAGTACACATTGCCAGAGAATTTTACAGATGGGATGTTGCTAAGAATGAACCTAACAAAAAACTAATTAAACAAACGCTTGCACTTTTTTAAAATGGAAAAGAATGACGAAAAATACAAAGTAGAAATAACGTACGCTAATGGTACGATAGAGATATTAGAAATTAAAACAAATGAATTAGAATGGTCTATGATGCAATATCAAAGAAATAGAGATCCTTTTAATTGGAAAGTAATTAAATAATATGCAAATAAAAACTACCAGATATTATGAAGAATTCCTAAGATATTATGATCTTGCACTTAAACAACAAGAACGTAGTAATTTAGGTCATATTCCTCATCATGAAAGTGATGTAGATGACGAATTAATGCATCACATTGAATTGTATGATGTAGTAGAACGTAAATTTGCAGGATTCTCAGCAATCATCAATGATTGTTTTTATGGTTGGTCAGAAGATCATCCATATTGGTCTCGCATGGATGCAGGACTTTACACACCACAAAGATTTGAGATTGCAAATAATTGGACAAATAAACAAAAAGTATTTGGATTAGAAGAGTGGCTTTATGTATTTATATTGCATAGAGTTTGTGGATCTGCAATTAATTATGCAACCAAACCTTCTGGTTATCACAATACAATATTACCATCTTTACATGATTGTAATACTATTGAAGAAATGTGTGAGAAAGTTAAATATCATCCAACACCATTTTATACATCAGTTGGTTATCAATTTCCAGCATTTCCAAAACCACCTACACCAACTTCAGATGAAGATAGTTTTGTAGGTATGTCATCATTTAAAAAACCTGAATATGTTTACAAACGAGGTGGAGATTATTTCTTATGTGAATATGCACCACGTTTAGCTAGAGATATGGCAACATATCTAACAACTGGTGATAAAAAAGATTTAAGACACCTTGGTGATTGGATGTTTAAATGGAATGCCGATAATGGTTTAAGAGCTTATAGATTTCAATATGCTGCAGTTATTGCAGATGTTGCAGATTGGTTCCCAGAATACATCAATAGAGAATCTATGTTTTATTATGGAACAAATGCAGTAGAATGTATTGGATATTTAGCAGATCCAATTTCAGGTGGTGGTAAGAAAAGTGAAGAATTCTTAGATTCTGTTATGAATAAGATCTATGAAGATACAGGATCGCTGCCATATAATGCAGAAGATGTGGCCTGTGATTATATTAGATGGATCGAGAACTACTTAAGACCAGGAGCAGACTATGCCCACATTAACATGGACACTTTGTGGAACTCTTCATCAATAAACGATCATCCATTTGGCAGACAAAAAGCAATGTTAGATTTAGGTCTTGTAGAGACTTTCAATAACATGACTTCGTTTCCATCAGATGACAAGATATTACAAGCTGCTGGAGTTTCAGTAGAAGATTATAAAAAAATGGTAAGTAAATTATGATTAACGACCAACAAATAGTAAGAGAACCTCAATGCGATATTGAATCTAAAAAGAAATCATCAAGTATAATTCAAGATAAATTATTTGAATTTGAAGATGATACTAACATGGTTTATGATAACATTTCATATGAAGGCACTTCAGATATTATCATGCATAATGGTAAACCTAAAGAAAGTTGGATGAAAGATTGGACTCAAGAACAACGCTTTGATAAATTCTTTGAATTTTGTCATGCATTCGATAAGAGACAAGATAAATTATTATCAGAAGATTATCAAATATTTTCCCACAGATTA
>Ga0209354_10001256_pt1 | contig 11226 bp, 6 predicted proteins | sample LauGreSpBDMM15DD_2_FD_187562 | JGI IMG/M metagenome (GOLD analysis project Ga0209354, IMG submission 187562) | Freshwater lake microbial communities from Lake Michigan, USA - Sp13.BD.MM15.DD (SPAdes) (version 2) | ecosystem: Environmental > Aquatic > Freshwater > Lake | place: Lake Michigan, USA...
CTAATTGAGGTGTCATTTAATAGTAAGATATTTTCAGATTTCATTGCAACTCCTAATACAAAATCATCACATTCTAACATCCAATCTTCAGTTGCTATTAATTTTGGGAATATTTGTAACATTACCTTTCTTGATATCATATAACCAACCCCAGACGCGTACCTAGTAATGTCAAATTCATTTAAATTTTCGTATTTAGTTATTTTTATACTTGTGTTAATACCATTTGCCGGAACCATAAATCCCATATAATCTGGTGAAAAATTTTCAATATTTTCATTTATCATATCGTCAAATCTTTTTGGATGAACAAAACAATCAGAGTCGATACAAAAATAGTAGTTATAGTCAGTATGTTCTAAAATCCATTTAATTGGTAATTTAAGTCTTTTATCCAACACCCCATCTTTACCTATTGACGCTTTGAATTTAATATGGTTTCCTTCATCTAAAAAGTAATCTTCAATACTTGTATCACCAAATGAAATTTTAACATCGTAGCCCAACTCTCTAACCAATGGGACCCAAGTTCTTTCACATTCTTTCCAATTTTCATTCCAGGGCTCTAATTCTTTAAAGCCTGTTACAAGTATTATTACTTTATTTTTGTCCATACTAAATAATAAAAAAACAATTGTTTAAATCAATATGAGTTTTACTATATTTATAATAAATGCAAACAATTGAGGTTAATTATAGTAATGGGGTTGGACCTTTTACAATTTACATATGTAATATTTCTTTGGATTATTGTGATTTAATTGCAACAAATGTTAGTTTACCGCCAACGTACACTTTTGACTTACCGCCTGAATTTTTAGGAACACCTGAGGTTGTTGTTAAAATAATTGACCAATCAACTAGTTGTGAAGATTTTAATTATTATCAATGTTTTACCCCAACGCCTACCATAACATTAACCCCAACAATTACACCATCTAAAATTGTTAATTGTAATTGTTTAAAGTTTACAAATACTGGTAATACATCTTTTAATTATAGTTATATACAATGTAATGGACAAACATTAAATGGTGCGATATTATCTGGTAATACTATTTTTGCGTGTGGTAATACACCAATAGCTGACCCTGGAGTTTATATTGAAATTGGTAATTTTTGTGTTAATGGAAGTTGTCCTGAAGTTTTACCAACACCAACTCCAACTGTAACTGTTACTCCAACATTACCAGGGGTTGTTGGTTATTTTCAAGATTGTTGCGATTCAAATAATCAATTTGTCGTAACAAATATACCAAGTTCTTTTAGTCCATTATCTGGAGTTTATGCGGTAAGAACTAATGAATTTGAAGGATGTGCAACATATATTGGATATTTTTTAAGTACCAAATTTTATACTTATGATGGGTTAGATAATAGAGACGGTGATGATTGTAGCACTTGCCAATTAACATATCCTGTAGCTATTTGTCCAACACCAACAACTACTGTAACGCCAACAAACACTATAACTCCAAGTATAACGCCAACAACAGGGTTACCTTCAACACCAACACCAACAATAACAATTACACCAAGTGAAAGTGGTGTTCTTCCTACTCCTACTCCAACTCCTACAGTATGTTGTAATTGTTATAGTGTTAGGGTAGCATCCGGAAATATGTTATTTATATATTATAATTGTTCAGGAGTTAAACAATTAGAATCATTAAGTGTTGGGTCTTATTTTCGTAGTGTTTTGAGTGGTATTGCCCCATCATTAACAGCTAACCCTTCAGGTAGTGGAAGTTTCGCATTAATCAGTGTTTGTATTGGATGTTAATTAAAGAAAAAATAAAAAACGAGTATTTATTAAAACATGGCAATATATAGTTTAGGAGAGCCTATTGGCGCAGATACAGGGATTAATCAATGTAACGTATTAACTATATTCCCAATGGGGGTTCAGTGTGTTGTTAAAAATCCTAACAGTATCCAAGCTGTAGATGGTGAAGTATTTTTAAATATAACAGGTGGAACTCCACCGTATACTGTAATGTGGGATAATAATAATACTTCCCCATTATTAATGAATTTACCTTTAGGTTCATATACCGCAACTGTTGTTGATAATTTTGGAGATTATACCGCAACAACTACTTGTATATTAGAATTACCATCACCAACACCAACACCAATTCCATCTCCAACGCCAACACCTTCAAGTGTTTATTACGATTTTTGCATTAATATTACGCAAAATTCTGAAGCTCAAAGTAATCCTTTTGCCATAAATAACCCAATCATTACTCGTACTCATTTTACTAATAATGGGGTTGTAAATAATAAACCAAGTTGGATTTCAGACGATTCTCTTTATGTTGTTAATTGGAATATTTCAATTGGTAAATGGGAGTATAGATTGGTAACTTATAGTGGAACACCGTTTATCGTTAATAGTAACCCATCAATACCGCCAATAAATAATTGGCAGTATTTCGGAGGTAACGCTAGTGTTGTGGGTAATACAGGGTATTGTACAACAGGAACTCCGTTATCTATGACGGTACTACCAAATAGTCCAATTTATGGTGGTGATGGCTCAGTAGTTATCACACCTTTTGGTGGAGTACCACCACGCCAATATTCTATAACAAATGGTTTGACTTATCAAAACTCACCAATTTTTACAAGTTTAAATGGTGGAACATACAACCTTGTTATTTTAGATGCGAGTGGAACAACTTTTACACAAACAGTTACTTTAATAACTCCACCACCACCAACTGTTTATACAGTGAATCTTAATACATCATCACAAACTATAATAAATACAAATACGGTTTTAACTAAAACGTACACTACAAATATTTCAGTTTCGCCTCAATTACCTTCAGGAACAACAATAACTTTAAATTTACAACATGTTAATCTGTTTAACGCGTCACCAACTCCGGACATTGCTTCAGCAACAACCACAAGTACATTATATAAAAATAGTATACCATATACGGCAACAACTACGTCAACCACAACTGCAACAACTTTAAGTACTTTAGCTAATTGTCAAGCAAATCCTTTATATAATAAAACATATATTGATAATTGGTCATCCGTAACTATTACAAGAACTGATAGTTTATATATTTACACAATAACAAGTGTTTATAAAAATGGTTCGGATAATTGTTATGTAGGACAAGCGTCCGATACTTTTAATAAATCAGCACCAATTACAATTTCCGGATGTGTTAATTGTGTAGCGCAATAAAATAATAATTTGATATTTATAAACAAAAATGGCATATAACCTAAAAAATACAACAGGGTTAGTAAACACAAGAATAACTGACACTGGAAGATTAAAATTATCACAAGGTAATTTTGGAATTTCTTATTTTCAAATAGGAGATAGTGAAGTAACTTATAATGTTTTACCTGATTCATATACACAATCAACAACTAATATTTTAGAACCTAATTATAATTCTCAAAATTCAGTTGGAGTTCCTCAATCTAATAAACAAGATATTAAATATCCATTTTTTGTTGATGGAACAAACGGTAGTACTTATGGTATTCCATTCATGGATTCTCAAGTTTATGGTGTTTTTAATTCTGCGGCAATGAGAGGGTTTTTTACAGGTCAAACAGATTTTCCACCAATAGAATGGAGTGCTTTAACAAATAATGACTATGTTGTTAGTAGTAATTATATTTTACAAATGTCTACATTAACTAGAAGTAATGTGATAACATTAATTTATAGTGGATGTAATACTGATATTATAAGAATGCCTCAAGTTGGTGATTTCATTACTATATTTTATGAAGGTGATTATAGTTGTAGTTGTAGTGCATTACCAACTCCTACTGTAACGCCAACTTCAACAGTAACTCCAACAGTTTCTAGGTCAATTAATAGTACCCCAACACCTACCCCAACACCTTCTTCAACATACTTTGGACCTTGTCAATCGCCAACGCCAACTCCTACGCCTTCAGGTACATATTGTCCACCTACACCTACTTACGTTTGTCCACCTATAGAAGCTCCGACTTGTTTATCTAGTATTAGTAGTTGTTATCAAATGTTAACATATAGGATTATTAGTATTTGTAATAATGAATATACTTTAGATAGAGAAACACCGGATTATTCATATCTTAATGACACGTATTATGCTAGAACTATAATATATCCGCCATCATTAACTTCTTTATATGATTCAATAACTCCAAGGCCTCATTGGAATGACAATGTTATTGATTTTGAATCAGTTTGTGGTATTGATGCGTTTGACGTTAAAATATGGAATATGAATATACCTTGGTCGGAAAGTCCGGCAGGTATTGACCCATTAGTATATAATGGTTATAGTAATTTTGGTTCGATTACTTATTTAGGAACAAAAGAATATCTTGGATATGGTAGCAATAGTGGTCAGACAGATACTGATTCTACCTATTATTATAATTCGTTAAATGAAAAAGTTATTTTGTCACCTAGTGAACAAAAGGCGATTGCAATTGTGCATTACACGAACAACACAATTGATAGTTTTTATGGTGAAAAATTTGCAATGCAACCTTATAGTGACGATGGAAGTTCAACCGGATTTGGTAGACATTTTAGATTTCACATTCCTTGGTTAATGTGGCATAAAAGTCAAAGTTGTTGTTATGGGCAAACATTTTTTGTTGACCCAGAGGATTTTGACGATAAAGATTTATTTCAACCGCATTATATTGAATCAAGTGTAAATGTGGATATGAATAGTCCGGGAATAAGATATTATCATCTTTGGGATACAAATGCAAATGTTGATGGAATACCAAATAGAATAGGTAAAGTTTTCCCAGACCAAAAAATTATTATTATTGATGATGAAGAAATTGTTGCTGCGATGTCTTATAAATCAAATCGTAATTGGACTTTACCATCACCTACCGGTATTTTAATTACTCCTAACACAACAAGTGGAAATATTGATAATGGGAATGGTATTTTATCGGCAAATACTGAGTATTTATACGTAACGTACCGACTTTCAAATTCAACAAATTTTACTAATTCATTACATTGTAATTATTATACTAAAGTTCAAGGACCTAATTTAGATAATCCTTGTATTGTTAGCGTACCTCAGAATGTTGGTATTAGGTTTGGAAGTGAGTTTCCTTGTTTAAGTCATATACCATCAGCATCAACAAGTTTAGTCCAAGGTTTTCAAGCCGATACTTTTGAATTGCTTTTTCAAAAAGTTACTGGAGACACAAGACCTGACCCATCAGAATGGAAAATTATGGATTATACCGACCATTTAACGGCAACTACTATTAATGGTTATATTACTCAAAATGGAATTACTGGGGTAACTTTTGTAATAACGGATAGTGATTATCAAGAGGCAACAACTTACGATTTAGGTGATTATATTAATTTAACAACTCTAAATTATACAGGGACCTCATTAAATTTTGGGGATGAGTATTATTTTTACGGTAATTTAGAAACCGATATTCAAGCAACTATCTATGAAATGAGATATAAAATTAATTTAGGGATAACTGAATTTTTAACAACAACAAACCCAACATATACTTTTGGAGAAAATTTATTTGTTACAGAAATTGGTCTTTACGATTCTGATAAAAATCTTATGGTTATATCTAAAATGCAGTCACCTGTACAAAGACAAGGGATTCAGCAATTTTTGATTAAATTTGATTTTTAAAACAAATGTATGTTAAAAAAAAATAAAAAAGGTATTTTAATAAATTCGCCTAAAGTTTTAGGTTTAGACGTTTCAACAAAAACAATTGGATTTGCGTTATTTGATTTACAATCACAAGAACTGTTAGAATTAACCCATGTTTCACCAATACCAAAACCAAAAACGGATAATAAAATTCAAGAATTATTATTAAAATCTGACCTTTTTAAAGTAAAAATTGACCAATATAAAAACATGGGAATTACTCATGTTGTTATAGAAGAACCTTTATTGAATTCAAATAATGTTTACACTATTGGGATTTTATTACGATATAATACTTTAATTACAAAACAAATTTATGATACTTTAGGAGTTGTTCCAGAATTTATTTCAACATATAATTCAAGAAAATTCGCATTTCCAGAACTTGTTCAAAAAAACGATAAAAATAAATTTGTTTTATTTGGAGGGTATCCAAAAGATATAGATAAAAAAATGATTGTTTGGGAAAGAGTTGCAAAAAAAGAACCTCAAATTACATGGGTATATACTAAAAATAATACATTAAAAAAAGAATGTTTTGATATGTCTGACGCATACGCTTGTGTTTTAGGACATATGAAGCAAAAATCTATTTGGTAAAATTTTTAAATAAAATACTAAATCATTGAAGACAATTTAATCAAAAAATCCAACCATTAGTTGGATTTTTAATTATCTAAACAATCACCGTAAGTTATTTCAGGAGATGTTATGTTATGTTAACAAATTCGTAGTCATCTTTAATTAAGTTTTCAGTAAAATTATAACACTTATTTGAAATGATGTAAATTAAGTTTAACACGCAATAGCCACCGTAATTAACCCATCAGTATCAATGTTAACCCCCCAAGTATTTCCACCATAAGACATTAAATGATAACTATTATTACCATCATACGTAGATGTTAAACCTGTGTTATCGTAAACATATTGACCCGCAGTTGGTTCTGTTGTTCCTGGTGATAAATATTTGTTAATATTAGCAGTACCAGTGTCACAAGCTAACTCCCTAGTCGCATAATCAATCACATCCGTTAAAAATATCACCGCCAATTGTGTTGGAGTAACTGAAGGGGTAATTGTATTTGTTGGCGTATTTGTAGGAGTTTCAGTTGGAGTTTCAGTTGGAGTTACTGAAGATGTAATTGTTGGAGTTACGGTATTTGTAGGGGTATTTGTTGGAGTTTCGGTCGGAGTAATTGTTGGGGTTACAGTATTAGTTGGAGTATTTGTTGGAGTTTCAGTTGGAGTATTTGTTGGTGTGTTTGTTGGCGTTTCAGTAGGAGTCACTGAAGAAGTGATTGTAGGTGTTACGGTATTTGTTGGAGTGTTTGTTGGAGTTTCAGTAGGAGTTACTGAAGATGTGATTGTAGGTGTTACGGTATTTGTTGGAGTGTTTGTTGGAGTTTCAGTAGGAGTTACTGAAGATGTGATTGTAGGCGTTACAGTATTTGTCGGAGTATTTGTTGGTGTTTCAGTTGGGGTAATTGAAGTTGTAATTGTAGGAGTAACTGTATTAGTCGGAGTATTTGTAGGGGTTTCAGTTGGAGTGATTGTAGGTGTAATTGTAGGTGTAATTGTAGGGGTAATTGTGTTAGTCGGAGTATTCGTAGGTGTTTCAGTTGGAGTAATTGAAGTTGTAATTGTAGGTGTTACAGTATTTGTCGGAGTATTTGTTGGCGTTTCAGTTGGAGTTACTGAAGATGTAATTGTTGGAGTTACGGTATTTGTTGGAGTGTTTGTTGGAGTTTCAGTAGGAGTTACTGAAGATGTGATTGTAGGCGTTACAGTATTTGTCGGAGTATTTGTTGGTGTTTCAGTTGGAGTATTTGTTGGTGTTTCAGTAGGTGTTATTGTAGGTGTAATTGTTGGAGTAACTGTATTAGTTGGTGTATTTGTTGGCGTTTCAGTAGGAGTTACTGAAGATGTAATTGTAGGTGTTACAGTATTTGTTGGAGTATTTGTTGGAGTTTCAGTAGGAGTGATTGAAGTTGTTATTGTAGGTGTTACAGTATTTGTCGGAGTATTTGTTGGAGTTTCAGTCGGAGTTTCAGTCGGAGTTTCAGTTGGGGTAATTGTGGGTGTAATTGTAGGGGTAACTGTATTAGTTGGAGTGTTTGTCGGAGTTTCAGTTGGAGTTTCAGTTGGAGTGATTGTAGGTGTAATTGTTGGAGTTAAAGTATTTGTTGGCGTATTTGTTGGAGTTTCAGTAGGAGTTTCAGTTGGTGTAATTGAAGTTGTTATTGTAGGTGTAATTGTAGAGGTAACAGTTGGTGTCATTGTAGGGGTAATGCTAATTGTTGGGGTTACTGTTGGTGTTGATGTTGGGGTTGAAGTAACACAAGGGTTATTGTCTATACAAGTAAAACAATCACCGTAAGATATTTCAGGTGAGGTTATATTAACAAATTGGTAATCATCTTTAATTAAGTTTTCAGTAAAAGTGTAACACTTATTTGAAATGACATAAATTAAATCTAATGTTAGTTGAGCCCATTGTGTGATTGTAATATTATAATCAAATGAGTCATTAGGAGAACAACATTCTACAAATCTAACCGATATTGTTTCTGGTGTTGGTGTAATTGTAGGTGTGATTGTAGGAGTTATTGTAGGAGTCACTGAAGATGTCATTGTAGGTGTTATTGTAGGAGTTACAGTATTTGTTGGTGTATTTGTTGGAGTTTCAGTAGGAGTTTCGGTTGGAGTTATTGAAGTTGTTATTGTTGGTGTAACTGTATTAGTTGGAGTATTTGTAGGAGTTTCGGTTGGAGTTATTGAAGTTGTTATTGTTGGTGTAACTGTATTAGTTGGAGTATTTGTAGGAGTTTCGGTTGGAGTTATTGAAGTTGTTATTGTAGGTGTAACCGTATTAGTTGGAGTTTCGGTTGGAGTTATTGAAGTTGTTATTGTAGGTGTAACTGTGTTAGTTGGAGTTTCGGTTGGCGTTATTGAAGTTGTTATTGTAGGAGTAACTGTATTAGTTGGAGTGTTTGTTGGCGTTTCAGTAGGTGTAATTGAAGTTGTTATTGTAGGGGTTAAACTATTTGTTGGAGTGTTTGTTGGAGTTTCAGTAGGTGTTATTGAAGTTGTTATTGTAGGGGTTAAACTATTTGTTGGTGTGTTTGTTGGAGTTTCAGTAGGTGTTATTGAAGTTGTTATTGTAGGAGTAACTGTATTAGTTGGAGTATTTGTTGGAGTTTCAGTCGGAGTTTCAGTTGGTGTAATTGTAGGTGTAATTGTAGGTGTTAAAGTATTTGTTGGGGTGTTTGTTGGAGTTTCAGTAGGTGTTACTGAAGATGTAATTGTAGGTGTTACTGTGTTAGTTGGAGTATTTGTTGGAGTTTCAGTTGAAGTAATTGAAGTAGTTATTGTAGGAGTAACTGTATTAGTTGGAGTGTTTGTCGGAGTTTCAGTTGGTGTGATTGAAGTTGTTATTGTAGGTGTGTTTGTTGGAGTTTCAGTTGGTGTATTTGTTGGAGTTTCAGTTGGTGTGATTGAAGTTGTTATTGTAGGTGTGTTTGTTGGAGTTTCAGTTGGTGTTTCAGTTGGAGTAATTGAAGTTGTTATTGTAGGAGTATTTGTTGGAGTTTCAGTTGGTGTTTCAGTTGGTGTAATTGAAGTTGTTATTGTAGGTGTAATTGTAGGAGTTACTGATAATGTTATAGTGGGAGTAATACTAATTGTTGGGGATATTGTATTTGTTGGAGTATTTGTTGGAGTTTCAGTTGGTGTTTCAGTTGGAGTAATTGAAGTTGTTATTGTAGGCGTGTTAGTTGGAGTATTTGTTGGAGTTTCAGTTGAAGTAATTGAAGTAGTTATTGTAGGAGTAACTGTATTAGTTGGAGTGGTCGTTGGAGTGGTCGTTGGTGTAATTGAAGTTGTAATTGTAGGGGTAACTGTATTAGTTGGAGTATTTGTAGGAGTTTCAGTAGGTGTTATTGAAGTTGTTATTGTAGGAGTATTTGTTGGAGTATTTGCTGGAGTTTCAGTTGGTGTTTCAGTTGGAGTAATTGAAGTTGTTATTGTAGGAGTAATTGTAGGAGTTACTGATAATGTTATAGTGGGTGTAATACTAATTGTTGGGGTGGTCGTTGGTGTTGTGGTTGGTGTTGTAGTTATAGTTGGCGTTGTAGTTATAGTTTGTGTTGGTGTGAGAGTTGGAGTTATAGTTGGTGTTGAAGTATGTGTTGTAGTTATAGTTGGTGTTACAGTTTGTGTTGGTGTACGAGTTGGTGTAAGTGTTGGTGTTATAGTTGGGGTTATAGTATGAGTTGGAGTTACGGTAGGTGTTGGGGTGTAATAAGCCTGACAAAGTACCGATTCAAATTTTGAACAATTATTACTAGACATAACTTTAATTCCAACAACTGGGGCGCTGTTAAATTGAAATGGTAAACTTAAATTTACAGGAGCTTCATTAATTGTTGATAGTAATACACAATCCCTTTCATATGAATTGCATGCGTAAATTGAATACGGAAAAGTAAACCCACTTATTGCTGATATTGTAATATACGGCATTTTAATTAAAAGAGCCGCTTAAACAAACGATACATGACCCTCTGTCTAATAAATACGGCCCAATGAAATAATTTCCGTCATAATTTGTAACATAAGGAGTACCTAATGATGCTGAACTAGGCGCTGTGTATTGTTGTAAAAATTTAAATTGCCAACATTCGTTTTTTCCGGTGTCTTTAAAAACTGAATTTATTTCTGTTGTTGGGCCGGCAACAGTTTGAATTAAAAATGTAAGACTTTGAGCTCCACATTTTTGATAAACATAATATGTTAAAATTGAAGTAGGTGTTGGTGTTAAAGTAATTGTTGGAGTTAGTGTTATAGTTGGGGTTACTGTTGGAGTAGGTGTTGGGTCAAAAATACAATTTACACACCCTCCTAAATTTAAATAACCTAAAGGACCTTCGTTTATGGTGATAGTTGAAACTCCAATAGTATCATAATTAATTCCAATATACGCTAAACATCTAGAAACGTTAACTGGTGCGACATCACTCTCCCCACCTCCTATTGATATAGAAAATGACTGATTTGGAATGCCGACTGAAATACTATCAACGGTTGATTTATAAATACCAAATATTTCTAATTGGGTATCATCTGGGGCTAAAACATCTTCAGTTGTATAGTACATTATTCCATTAAGACAGTCTTGGAATTGTTTACTAGAAGGACATGAAATAGTTGCGTTAACAGTTGTAAATGTAACATCACCATGAAAATTATATGGTCTGTTCAAGGGAACACTAGGAGATGGTGTCACAGTGGTTGTTGGGGTTGGGGTTGGAGTTGTTTTAATTAATACGGCGTTAATACCTATCCCATAACACGTTGAATCTGTTGGGGTTGGTGTTGGAGTAGGAGTTGTTGGTAAAGTACCAGTAACGGTTGGAGATGGTGTAATTTCACAATCAAATAAAGCTTCGAATTCAAGAGAGTCACAATTAATTGTTGGGGTTGGAGTTGGGGTGACACAAACTCCCAAATTCCAATAAAAGTT
>Ga0209354_10001257_pt1 | contig 11226 bp, 11 predicted proteins | sample LauGreSpBDMM15DD_2_FD_187562 | JGI IMG/M metagenome (GOLD analysis project Ga0209354, IMG submission 187562) | Freshwater lake microbial communities from Lake Michigan, USA - Sp13.BD.MM15.DD (SPAdes) (version 2) | ecosystem: Environmental > Aquatic > Freshwater > Lake | place: Lake Michigan...
CATCGATGATGACAAACCAATCTGATAATGCTTTTGCGTCTATTCCATAATGTCTGCTGTATCCGGTTAATGTGCGTTCTACCTGGTCCGAGTCTTCAGTCACTATGATTGTTTTGCGTTTTTTGGTCGCAGTGAGTTGGCAGTCTTTGGCCTGCAAGCCTGCCATGACCATGCACAGGCTGATGATGGCCGTGGTCTTGCCAATGCCAGGCTGACCGGCCAGCACCATGAAGCTGTGCGCCCAAAAGCCTTTGACCATGTAGCGGATCGGTTTGATCTGGCCAATGGTCAATGTGCGCTCTGGCCAGCCTTGTGGGGCATCGGTGGCCATTGGGGCATTGATCACGGCTGCAAAGTCTTCTACCGCGCTTTTTCTTTCGGTCTGTTTGGTTGGCGGCTCCCAGCCACAGTCCTTTGCGTGTTTGAACAGTGTGCCAAGCCCCACACCTTTGCCCTGGTGAAAGCTCTTCCAGTGGGTTTCTATGTCCTTGGTCCCTGCAAACTTGTTGCCAGCCATGGACCATGTCATCCATGGGCCGAGACCAGCCTCGCCAAATTCTGTGTGCAGCGCCTGGCCCAGCTCGATCCACTGGTCATAGTCACAGTCTGGGGAAATATGGTGCAAAGCCTTGACCGCACGATCAAGGTCGCTGTCTTCAAGCCTTGAGCCTAATTGGGTGAAGTCAAAGGATTGTGAGGGTGGTGCTAATGGCTTTGGCTCTTGCAGCTGGTGCTGCTCGATGATTCCCCACTCTTGTAGAAGAGTAAAAAGGTCCACGGCCTCTTGGAATTCACCGACCACCGCATTGCCAGAAAGTAGCACTGACTTGCCTGCACTGTTTGGCAGGCCAAATACTTCCAGTTCCTGACCACCGCCAAGTTTGTACTTGGGCAGCACCTGGTCAGCTTCTTTGGGTGGTTCGACCCATAAGAAGACATGACGGCCACGGCCACTGACTGACACTTCGGTCAGCATCTTGTTGGCCTTGACGTACTTGGCCATGCGCTGAATGGCCACGTTGGTCGGGCCAGAGGCGTGTTTCATATCTACATCAAGGCAAACCAAATAGTTCCCTGATGCGCTGATGATGGGGCGCTGCTGGACTAGGCCGAGGTACTGGCCATGTGCGGCTTGTTCCATGGCCCAGACATCTTCAGCGTTGTAGAGGTCGCTTGGGTCTGTATCCCGTGCAACACCTTGGCCACTTCGCTTGTATGGGATTTTCTTTGAGCCTTGCAGGGCAAAGGTACAAAAGACCGCATCTGGGGCGACAGCGCCTATTTTGCAGGCGACAGACTGTGACTGCTGAAATGTGTCGTTTCGGGGTGTTTCAGTTATGATTGCCACTGAAATTCCTTTAGTTGGGGGTTTCATTTTGTAAGTTGCCCTGAGTTGAACTTTGACCTGGTAGTGTTAACGCTCTACCAGGTCTTTTCTTTTGGGGCGTGAGGTGTGGATTCTATGCTTGCCAGACAAAAGCCAATTCGATCACATAGGACCAAAAGGCAATGAGGATGGCCAAAAATAAAACCCAGACATAACCTGGTCTCATTCCTTGGCCTTGACTAGACTGGGCGCAGCACTCTTCTCACCGACTAGATCTTCGGACACCTCGACTCCAAGTTTTAAGACAGCACTGGGGCTTTTGAGTTCCCATGCACTCATGTTGTCTTTGAACGCTTCCATGACCAACGCCTCGTCTTTCCAAAACTTTGTCTTACGGCCTGCGCGCATGGTCCAGCCAGTGATTGCTTTGCCTTCAGTAATCTGAGCCTTGGCAGCAGACTGCACTGCATCGGCCCATGCGGCCACCAGAGATGCGTTGTCCAGCATCTCAGGGGTGACAGTGGTGTCAGGCTTGAAATCGTTTCTAGCGACTTCTTGGACCTTCTCACGCATGGATGGGCAAATGGTCTTGGCCTTGCAGTACCGGCAGGCATCGGGGCTTGGGTTTGTTGGGGCATCGCCTGTGAGCGCCAGCTCGGCTGCCGACTGCAAGCGCCTGCCATGCAGCTCCAGACGTAGGCCAGACACTGTCCACTTGCTGTGGCCCACTCGCGGCTGGAATATGTGCATCGTGCATTCGATGGTGTTTGGCGCTTTGAGCTGGCGCATTGCACCAAGGGCATAGGTTAAGAGCTGCTTGTTGTCGGTGGCATCCACAGCGACACGGCCAGTCTTCAGATCAATGACATGGAGGTGGTTGCCATCGACCAAGATGGCATCAGCAGTGCCGCCAAGCGCTGGGTGCAGAGACTTTAAGCCTTCATCGAGGTTGACTTCGATGAGCTTTTTGCGTGGGTTTTCGACCAGAGTGTTGACAAAGTTGGCATAGCCTTGGGCCATAGATAAATGGTCAGGGTCAGTGCCAGTGGGGATGCTGCCACCGCGCAGAATGATCTCTGACAGCTCATGGATGGCCGTGCCAATGGCCGCGGCCTCACCGGCTGGCTCATAGGGCATGAGGGATTCGAGGCGATAACTGCCTGGGCATTGCATGAATCGGTCTGTGCGGGATGCTGAGAGTCGGGCGTGTTTTCGGGTTTCGTGTTGCATGGTTTTTTCTCCTGGTTAAATGATTTGGTTGACAACATTGAGCTTTTTTAAGACCTTGGCCAGCACATTGTGGTCGAGGCTTGCCTTGATGGTCAGAATGTAGATGACGGGTGGAATGCCTGACTTGTTGATGTTCTCGACCCTGCTGCTGGCCTGCTCCAGTGCTGATGTGGACCAAGTGCATTCGACAAAGACAATCGTGTCGGCAGCCGATAGGTCCACACCCTCAGACATGGCAGCAATGTTGCCGATGATGCACAGGGTCTTGCCAGACTGAAAGTCTTTGAGCGCCTGGTTGCGCTTCGGTCCTGGTGTTTCACCCGTAATGACCACGGGTTTGTGGGTCTTGAGTTCATCTTGCAGGGCTTGGACCACATCTTTGTGGTGCGCAAAGACCACCACCGGCTCGTTGGCCTGGAGCAAGTCATCGATGAAATCGGCAGCGTATTGCACCTTGCGCATACCGGCCTCGCGCATGATCTCTGCCAAGCCTTCAAAGGCCAGCAAGGCGTTGGGGTTTGCCATTAAGGCATCGGCATCAAAGGCTTGCTCTCGCTTGTCGTTGGCTAGATCAAAGGTGATCAGTGAGACTTGTGGGTCTTTGTAGTCTTTGAAGATGGCTTCCTTCTTTCTGCGCAGCACATGGGGCTTCATCAGTTCTTTAAGTTCGACCAGGTTAGACGCGCCTGATGTGTCCAAGCCCCATGGCGCGTTCCACATCTTTGCGTATCTGGCCGCAAAGTCAAACCAGCCGCCTCTGTAAATTCCAAGGCCGTGCAAGATGGGCCACAGCTCGATGGGCCTGTTTGGGATGGGTGTGCCAGACAATGCATAAACTTGGGTTATCTTTTTCATGGCCAGCATTGCAGCCTTGGTCCTTTGGGCTTTTGGATTCTTGATTCTGTGGCACTCATCGAGAACCAGTGTGCTATATCTGTCCACTTGTGTCACACCATATTGCAAAACATCGTAGTTAATGATGGTCACATCGGCACTGTTTAACTGTGCTGCATCGCGTTTCCCATTGATGACATGGACCGAGACGTTGGGGGCCAGCTTACTGAAAGCCGCCTCCCAGACTGTCTTGGCAATGGCAGGGCAAACGATCAGGGCGGGTAGGTTTTCTAGGGCAGCAGCTGCTGTGGGCAGCGTCTTGCCAACACGGGGCTGGTCGGCCAGTATGGCCCTGCGCCTTGAGAGCAAGAAGAGCTTGGCTTCCTGCTGATGGGGGAATAACTGCATGATCGTTTCCTCGTTTTAACTTGAACGCATCTTAACTGACATTTGTGCTAAAGTGCAATTTCTGTTTAACGACAGAAACGTAAAAACCTAAACCCTTAAAAGGATAAAACCATGACCAGAGTCGTAACCGGTAAAGTTCGCTTCTCTTATTTCTCAGCATTGACTGCTCGTAAGAATGAGATGAACGGCAAAGAAGAGTTCTCAACGCAAGTGCTTGTCCCAAAGACAGACACCGAGACTGTGGCCCAGTTAAAGGCCGCAGCCAAAGAAGCATTGACTGCAAAGTTCGGGGACAAAATCCCAAAGACTGTCAAAAATCCCTTGCGTGATGGCGACACAGAAGTCAAATCTGATGGCGGCCCACTGGGGCCAGAGTATGCGGGGCACTTCTTTTTCAACACCAAGTCAACTAGCAAGCCTGGCGCAGTGGATGCCCATGGCCATGACATCTTGGGCAGCCAAGATATTGTCTCTGGCGACTATGGCCGAGTCAGTCTGAATGCCTATGCTTATGACCAGGCAGGCAATAAGGGCGTGTCGTATGGTTTGAACAACATCATGCTTTTGGCCAAGGGTGACTCGCTGGGTGGTGCAAAGCCATCGGCTGCCAGTGACTTTGGCGTGGTGGCCGGTAAGAGCGCACCAGCTGCTGCACCTTCAATCGACAACGACTGGTAATTTGTCAATCAGTTTATTGAGTGCAATGTGCAATTGATTGACTGATGTCCACAATGGCTCCACAGTTCCAGACAGCCACCGGCTGACCTGGGACTGCTGGATGCCAGCCTCATCGCACACCGCAGACATGGTTATCTTGTGAGCCTTGGCCCTTGCCCTGATAGTGTGAATTGATTCCATGGCCGCATTCTAATTGCGGTATATGTAAAAAAACAACAGATAAAAATAATTCTTTACAGATAATTCATTTCTGTCATACTTCGTTACTCCTACTACTTAAACGAAAGAAACCATGAAACCGCAAACCGAAACCTTTTTGGATTACTTGACTGCCATTGCGATTGGCGTTGGCATGGCTGCTTTACTTGTCGCATGGTGGTCAACATGAAACCAACGCCTAATTGCCCCAGAGGCTTGTTTGAGTTTGCCTGCTCAGTTGAAGATGTCGATCTGGTCTGCTTCTTGGAATACTGCCCACCAGAAAAGGGGTCAGTTGACTCCTATGGCTCACCCTATGAGCCTGACATTGAAGAGGGTATGCAGCTCAATAACGCATACATTGCCGGCACTGATGTGGACATTGCGCACATTATTTTGCAGTCCATGGTGGACCACATTGAAGTCTCTGCACTGGAGAAGTTCAATGACCGATAAAGAATTGCCTTTGGCCCTTGAGGCTTGTCTTGACCTGGTCAGTGCCATGGTCGATCCAGAGATTTATGGCCATGCAATCCCCAATGAAGTGAAAACCCGTGCATACGTTGTCAAAACAATGCTGGAGCGCTTAAAAGCCCGAATGGAGACCAGCACATGGCCAGAGGCTTAAAGCCCCGTGTAGAGCCTGCCATCGAGGCAGCGCTTCAAAAGAAAGGGAACCTCTCAGACCTTGACCTGGCCAAGCTGTGCTTTTGTGCCAGGCGCAGTGCAGCGCGAATCCTGTTTGACTTGCACCGCCATGAGCTGGTCTACATCAGCGGCTACACCAGAGTGAGCGCCAATGGCCAGTGGCGGCCTCTGTGGTCATGGGGTGATGGGGATGATGCTGAAGCACCTGGGCCAGTGCCAGGCTCAGAGCGCATCAAAAAATACAGAGAGAAAATGTCAGCAGACGACAAAGACTTTGGCTTGGCCAGACGCAGGCAGAAAAGACGGGTCGTGAAACGCGACCCACTTGTGGCCGCGTTTTTTGGGAGTTGATATGCTTTCGCCTATTGTGAATACCGAAAAGAAAATGCCAGCCAAAATGCTTGAAGCTCTTGGATTGCATGAGACACGTTGTGTTGTGACTGGCGTTAAGTCAGTGACAGAAGAATCGGTCAAAGCCTTTTTGACTGAGCGCCATGGGGAAAAGTTTGCAAATACTTTTGACCCGCAATTTTTATTTAGTAGCCAAGGCTCTTAAGCAATTCGTCTGTAATCAAGCCAGAGTAGGGCTTCATTTGCATTGCCCTTAAATCTGATGGCCTTGGATTCATTGGGTCTGGAATGCCCCTGGCCTTAACGACATCAGGCAGCAATTGGAAAACATTGATGTCTTCAGCCAATGTGCCAATCCCCTTACCAGGCACACCACCAGGGTAAGCTGGGTGAGGTGATTGAATCAATGATCTGCCTGCAAATATTTCGCCAACATTTTGCAGGCCACCCTCTTGAGCTGCCAATTGCATTGGGTCTGAAACGGCAAGCCTTGCGCTGCCAATATTTAAGCCGCCTTCATTGCGGAAATCCCTGTCCATCATTGCTTTAATAGCTTTTCTCTTTTTGTCTGGTGCAGCCCTAAACTGCTGGACACTTGCCGGATCAGACACGCCAGACCAAGTCGGAATAAGTTTCTTGATTGACTTGTCTAATCTATTTTTTTGTCTGCTACCCATGGCTGCATCAGCATAGGCCAGCATCGTTTCACCAGTCATTTGTGCAAAGTCGCCACCAGTCGGGGCCATGCGATAAGGCAAATAAATGGGGTTTTGACCAGTAGCGCTTTTTACTTCTGCTGCATATTTCATTAAGGCTTTAGCAGGCGCATCACCAGAAGACCAAACAAGCCCAGGGTTGTTAAACATAAAATCTTGGCCACCAAGCAGGCCCACTGGTCGATTGAATTGCACATTGTCAATCCCAAGCAAACTACCGCCAGCAGCTGTGCGATCTGCCATGCTTGTGATAAATGGCATACCGGCCAAGCTGGTTAATGGAATTGATGGCGCGTTTTGAGCATTTGGATTGAGCTGCACATCACGGGTCATCGCCTGCATTCTGGCTTGCTCTAAAACCCTTGGGTCATATCGTGGATCAAACGCACCAAAGCCACTGCGGCCAGCTTGGGGCAAAATATTTGACTGGCTGCCTTGTGCCAGTCCCTGCAAGATATCAGCGCCAGCGCCACCGCGCTCAAGCATTCTTTCGACTCTTGGAGCCATGGCCCGTTCAAGGTCCATGCCCCTGCGCTCTGCTTGGGCCAGATAAGCCTGCCGCGGTATTGAGCCAAGTGCAATAGCCTCTGGAATTATTGGTGGCAGCTTGCTTTGCTCCATGAACTGCGCAGCCTTTTGCAAAGCCTCTTGGGCCACCTTACCCCTTGGGACATAGGTGTTGCGCTCCATGAATTTCTTGGCTTCTTCTTCGGCAATGCGCACAGCTTCTGGGCTGCCATAGCGGCCACTGGTGATGCCTTTAAACAGGCCATATGGAGCGCCAACAACACCAGACAATAGTCCAGTGCCAAGTGTCGCACCAGTCTCGCCAATGCCTTCTAAGTAGTCCAGCAAGCCTGCCATGGTTATTCCTTATTGGCCAGTGACAGTTTTGATCTGCTTATAGTAGGTATCAATCGCGTCTTTCATGGTTGGCTCTGCTTGGCCAATGGCCAGCAGCTTGCCAATCTGAGCGCTCAGTGAGTTGGGGTTATTGACCACGGCCCTGCTGGTATCAGACACCCAACGAATAAACCTTGGGCTTTCCAGTAACTTGGCAGCCGTGTTGCTGGTCAACACCAAACCACTTAAAGCAGCTGCACCACCAAGCAAGGCGCTTGGTACATCTAAACCGGCAACACCTCCACTAACTAAGCCACCGCCACCAAGCAGCGCTGACGTAATCATTTGAGCGCCAGCAGTGTTTGATGTGTTAACCATCTTTCCTGCCTGTTTTGCACCACTTGTCACTTTGACCAAGTCATTGATGCCTGGAATGATGTTGCGATAACGCTCACCAGAAAACAGCACTGTTTTAGCGCTATCACTCAAATTGTTCCAGTTGGTTAAGAATGTTGTGGGGCTAAATTGATAGCTGTCAGCGCCAAGTTCAGCGCCCTCTTTCATCCCAGCCTTAGCATTACCCAATTGCTGCCAAACTGATGCCGACACTGTGTCCCACTCTTCGGGCTTGAAGTTTCTGCGCAGCAGCTGCAAACGGCCAATGCCATCCTTTGTGCCAGACAGCGCCATTTGGGCCGCTGTTACATCTAAGTTCTGGTCAACAATTTTTTGTAATGCAGGCAGATTGACTTCGCGGTTAAAGCGCACATATCTGTCATGGAGCTTGATTGCTCGGCTTGCAATATCGCCAGACTGGTCAGCCGCAGCCACCACATCCTTGCGCAATGCATCATACAAACGCGCAAAATTTGATGTGTCTGAAAGACCAGAAATATCAGGGCGATCTAAATCTTTGCCAATACTTGTTCGCTCTTTTCTAAGTGCAGCAAATGGAACACCACCAAAACCAGACTTTGCATCGGTCACAACACGCATGGCCCGATCAATGACCGGCTGATAAATTGGCCCAAGTGTTTGGGGGCTTGTCGCAATTTCGGCTTGAAGTTGTGCAACCAATTGAGCTGTATTTGTTGCTGGGAATCTATTTTGTGGGCCAACAGCATTGGCCACAATATCGTCAATTTGCTCGCGTCTTTGTGCAAAGCGCTTGCCGGCAGCATCTGCACCTTCTTGCACAAACTTGCCAAAGCCGCCTTTTTCTTTAAACATCACACCAGGCGTGACACCTGGTCCTTTGGATGCGCGTGAGAGTTGCTCTGCAATCTCTGTGGCGCGAGTACCCATCACATTGCCCATTTCGTCATACATGGGGCCAATGACTTGAGCGCCACCAGGCGTTTGCAGTAGGCCAGCCTCAAGGCGCTGAATCGCAGGGCTTTGTGTGGCCACACCAGCAGGCAATGGAATGCCAAGACGGGCAGCGGCTTGTGGTACACCTTGCCGAATGCCTGCAATCTTTTCTTGGATCGGGGTCAATAGCTTTGGCAGGCCGGCCTCGACCAACTGGCCAAAGCGCTGGCCCAAAGCATTGACTGTAATGTCTTTGGTAACACCAGCGGCCTGCTCCATGCCTGGTCGGGTTTCCGCAGTTGGGCCGCCATACTGCATACCCATCTCGTAGATTTTCTTAAACAATGCACCACCCGCACCAGCGCCACCGACCATGCCAGGTGGACCAAATGGGGCCATGGCAGCAGCGCCAGCGCCAGAGCCAACAAATTCTGCAATCTCTGGTCCTGCGCCTGCAATGTCACCCATCGTAGGCAATGGAATGCCAAAGAAAACAGGGTTGTTTTCGTTCATCAGTGTGGGCCGCTTGGTCTTTGGGTCCGTATAGATGAAGTTGTCTTTGTCGTATTGCTGGGCATCAGGAAAGAATTTCCTGAGTGTTGACAGCTTGTCTTCGCCAGTGGTGGCAGCGCCTACAGCTGCGCGAACACCGACTGGTGCGCCAGTGGTCTTGTTGATGTCAGTGCCAGGGGGCATTGCTGAAAGCATACGAATGTAGTCAGCCAGCTTTTGCGCTGCTGGCTTATCACCGGCAAGGTCTGCCGCCTGCAAAGATTTATACAGTTCGTCTAGTGTTACATCAGCCATTTTTAACCTCCAGCACCTGGGTATCGTTTAAGTATGTCACCGATCCCTGGTGGTGTTTGATAGCGTTGAGGAATTGCCGGTGCGACTGGCTGCTGACCAGTTACTGGAACAGGGAATTGCCGGTTAATCATTTGCAATTCACGCTGTGCTTTTTCTTTTAATTCTGTAATTTTTGAATATACATAATCTGGACCACCATATCCTTTTAGATATGAAGACAGTTGAGTTGGATTAGCCAGCTGCTGAAGCAAAATTCTTTCGTCTGGGCCATTCAAAACACCAAGGTTTTGCAGTTCTTTTAATTGCAAGATTGAATCTTGGAATCGTGCTTCTTGCGTTCCTCCAGCTTTACCCATTCCACCAATTTGCATACCTTCTTGTTGAATGCTAGTTTCAAGTGCATTAAGAGAGCCAACTAATTTTTCAATTGTTAATGCCTGTTTTCTAGCGTCTGTAACTTGACCAGAGGTTGGCGCAAATGGTGATGACTTACCGCCAGCGCCTGAGAAACTACCTGGCTGCGCTTGCACTGGCCCACCAGCCACTGGAGATTGCACTGCACCGCCACTAGGCATTTGAGCGCCAGCAGGGGCTGCACCACCAGCAGGAACCGCTGGCAATTTGCCTTTGTACGTTGGCCTTGCAAATGACCCAGGCAGTGGCGCTGGTTGCTCGTAAACTACTTTTGTAGAGCCATCTGCTTGCAGTTTTTCAACGGGTACAGGCTGACTCAATATGCGATACGCCAAAGCATATTCCGCAGTGTTTTCATCTTTATTCAATAAAGTATCGTAGGCACTGCCTTGCAAACTGCTACCAAATGCACCCTCATATCCTCTGAGTAATTTTGGCTCATTAGTTCTGGTATTTAGCTGATAAACGCTTCTAGGGTCTAGGCCCATAGCCGTTACTTCTTCTTTCTTCATTGGTCTAAAAGTATCAGCTTTTAATGACTCTTCAAAAATCTTTGGCAGCATTGCTTTTGGATTAAATGCAGTAATCAGTCTTTGTTCTGGACTTAAATTACGAAACATCCCACTAAGTGGAGCCGCATTTGGCGCTGGCGCAGCTGCTCTAGGGGCATCTGGTGCAAACACTTGCACACCAGGGCCATCAATGGCTGCTCTTGGCATAGGAATTTGAGCGCCTGCTGCTTGTGGAATAGCGCCAGCAGCGGGTGTCGTGGGGTATAGCGCATCTCTTATGCGCGTGTTGAAATCTAGCTCGGTTTGCCCTTCTTTCAACTTCTGCCCCAAAAGCATTTGATTGAAAACATTGCCTTGGGCCTGCTGATACCCTTGCTGGCCAGCCATCAAAGCTGATCCAAGTGCTTGGCCAAGGCCAATGCGTTGTGGACCACGGCCACTGGACTGAAGCAATGAAGCAGCTGCTGCCAGTGTTGCATTGCGGCCCAAGAGCTTGCGCTGGTCTTCTGTCAATAGTGCATCAAGTCCTGATGGAGTGCCACCCATGCTGCCACCAAACATACTGCCTAAATTAGCGAAATCAAAGTCTGCCATTTTGTCTTCCTTATCTGCTACCTAAAAGGCCGAGAACACCGCCACCAATTGCACCCACTGCTGTTCCAATCCCTGGAACAACACTGCCCAATTGAGCGCCAGCCAAAGCACCACCCAAAGCACCAGCAGCTGGGTTGGAGTATTGAGGAGTCTGAGCCACCATGCCAAGGTTGGCAGGGGTCGCACCTAGTGAAGACTGCACAATGCCCAGACGCTGCAAGCCAATGCTTCGGATTGCATCCATTTGTTGCTGGTCCAAAGCCTGACGCGCACCGCCAGCACCCATGACCGCTTGAGCGCCACCAAGACGCAATGCTTGTTGCTGTGCAGCAAGACTGCCTAGCTGGCTTGCACC
>Ga0209354_10001266_pt1 | contig 11191 bp, 8 predicted proteins | sample LauGreSpBDMM15DD_2_FD_187562 | JGI IMG/M metagenome (GOLD analysis project Ga0209354, IMG submission 187562) | Freshwater lake microbial communities from Lake Michigan, USA - Sp13.BD.MM15.DD (SPAdes) (version 2) | ecosystem: Environmental > Aquatic > Freshwater > Lake | place: Lake Michigan, USA...
CCGGTCCATCGGTTAGTAAAGGATAGAAAGTACTTAAAGTATTTAATTGTTGTCCAATTGATTCTTGGAATATTTGGTAACCATCTAATGCCTTATAGGTAGATGATTTAACGTGTGAGCCAGTTATAAATGTACTTCCACTTAAAAATTGAAAATAAAAATCTGCTGCAAAATATTTAACGTTAGAAGTATTAGCTATTGCTAAATCAGTAAGAGTTGAATTTATAATTCTATTTAAATCAAATATACCTGTACCTGTTGTATTAGGATATTTTATAATAGTATAATCAGGTACTGATGATGAATTAGTTAAACTACCTGTCCAATAATATAATTCACCTACATATTGAAATGAAGATGAGTTAATTACAGGCGTATTCTCTAATATTGAAAATATTATTGGGGATTGTGCCAATGAGCACGATGCCGGAGTTTGAGTTATTGAAAGTGACATTCAGAAATACTTTTATTTTAATAACCTATAATTTTCGAAAAGTATTGAATGGTACTAATCTAAATCATCGATTGCTTTTTGTATTTTAGTTACTACTTGATTTGAAATTTCATCTAAATAGTCCTGAACTAAAGAATCTACAATTGGCGAATTGATTCCTTTTGAAGCAAAATTTATAGAAGCATCATTACCAGTCTTTTGGTCTCTAACTGTTTGTGATACAGTCGGGTCGTTCCACCATTTTCCATATTCTGCGCCTGGCGGAGCATAGTTGATAGTAAATGAAAATGAGCCATCTTTCTTTTCCTCTAATACATCGGCAGGTTTATTTGCTCTTGCTAATGCTCTTTTAAGGTTACCAGGTTTTTTACCATTAGAACCTTTTCTGCTTTGTGGTGCTTTGTTAACTACTAAAGCACTAACCTGTTTAGCTATATCTTTTAAAGTAGGCATTTTAAGAATTGTTTATAATAAACCATCCTACAGTATCCGCATCTCCATTACCATTAGAGGTAATTGTAAATGTTCCTGCTCCTTTTGAACTAACTGCAACCATATGTGCGTTAGTTAGGGTTTGTTTAGTTAACATTATAACACTACTTGCAGTTACTAATGAGTTTGATACAGTTACAGTACCTGGATTTCCACCATCTAATACTGCCGTTCCTGCTTGCTGATTACTACCAACTGGCAATTGTAATTGGAATGTTGATGCTACTTTTACATTACCATTAAATGTTGAAGTATCTGCATCCGAAGTAAAGGTACGAACACCAGCTGTATTTCTTATTTTAATTGTTGCATCATTTGAACCTGTATATCTTGCGTTTAATTTAAGTTCGGTAAAGGTACTATCTTTATTTGTATTCAATATAAATTGAGTACCTGTCAAAGCATCAGCTGATGATAATTGATTAAATCCAAATTCAGTTGCACTAAGGTTTTCTAATTCTATTGAGGTGGAAAGTATTCCTCCACCAAATCTACTACCTGTAAAACTTAATGAAGTTTGAATTCTTTGAATCGTTGTATCTAAAGTATTAAATCTATTGAATTCACCACCACTACTACTTACTATTAAGCTACCTGTTATTATTTGGTTTCCTATTACTTGCAATTCAACATTAGCAGAAGATGAAAGTATTAAACTTCCAGTTATTGTTTGATTACCATTAAATGAGTTCGAACCGGTTGTTGCAAAACTACCTGTATTAACTGCGGTAATCGTACTTCCATTAAGTGTTAAACTACCTGTTAGGGATGTACTTCCACTTACGTTTAAACTACCTTCTACATATGTGTTAGAACCACTATCGATTAGGAAACCAGTCTTTCTATTTGCAGTAGCATTAGCTGTACCTGTACCTACTGCAAATATAGTTTCTGCTGTTCTTGCTTTATTTCCTGATTGGTCATTATATCTACCAACGAATGCACTACCAAAATCATTATTAGGAACATTTACAGTTGTAAATCTACTATTAGAACCCGTCACACTTAATCCAGCTCCTAATATAGAAGTTGCAAAAAGTGAACCACTATCTCCATTAAGAACTAAACTTGCTGAGTTAAACCCAATCATTAAGGAGTTACCTAATCTTCTAGTCTCACCTGTCATACTGGCATTACTGCCTGAAAATACTATATTATTTGTACCCATAAACTGGCAACTATTAACAGTAACTAAACTACTTGTAATATCAACAGTTGTAGGGAAGTATAAGTTGTTTATAGTTGTTCCACCATAACTTATATTACCACCATAGTTTATAGATGAACTATGAAGATTCAAATCAACCACACCAGCACCTGTTGATGTACTATAAGTAACCGATGCAGATAGTGGTGTTTTATATGCCTGTAATCTTACAAAAACATTACCTACGTTATTTGACATAGTAAATCCAGATACCATTTTCTCAGCATTAGTTGCTGCTGCACTACCTATTCCAAATGCAGTTGTATTATTGAATAAGTTATTACTAATAGTATATGCAGATGAACTAACAGGTCCTCTCATTATCATACCTGCAGTTCCGCCAAAATAGTTATTACTCATTGCAGGTGAGAATCCCATACTACCACTTATTTGTGGTACTGCTGATGCATTCATAGCAATATTACTACTACCACCTATGTATCTCTTAAATCCTGTTGTTATTGCTGTTGGGTTTGTAAATATGTTATTACTACCACTTATAATTGTATCTGCTGTATTGTCGTTGTTCTTAAAAATTAAGTTTACACTATTTGTAAAAGAAGATGATAAATGTGCAGATGCTGATGTAAATGATTTTGCTACTAACATTAAACTACCTGATGTAGGTACTAATGTTGATGCGTTACCACCTGCATCTTGGAATGTTTCATTACCTATAAATGTATTTGAGCCTGTTGTAGCGAATGAGCCTGTATTAATAGTACTTCCAAATGATGATGTTGCTACTTGAGTATTTTGTCCTAATGAATTACCAACCCATGCATATCCTTGTTGTAAAGATGCAGTAAATGATGCAGACGGTATATTAAACGATGCAGTATTCATCGTTACAATAGTACTATTAGAATCAGTTATTTGAAGTAGATTATTTGTATTAGTTAAATTAATATATGGGTTATTAGGTGCAGTTGTATCTCTTAAAGCAATTGCCGGGTCAGGCCCTTCTATTTGAATACCTCTATTTGCAGTATCATTATTTATTTTTACATCACCACCAGCTAAATTTATATTAAAATCATTTGCTTGTAATGTAATATCATTAAGGCTATTATCACCTATTTTCAAATATGGATTAAATCCACCCAAAACAAAAAATTGAATTTGAGTACTTGATGTTACGGATAAACTACCTGTTATAGTTTGATTACCTATAAATGTATTACTACCTGTTGTAGCAAATGAACCTGTATTTATTGTACTTCCACTAACATCAGGAATGTTTACATTGAATGTAGTAGCATCTCCTTTTGTGAATGTTAAGTTTCTTGTACCATTATTAAATGAAGCAGTAATTAAAGAACTGGCAGTAATTGCAGATGTTACATATGATGAAGTAGCTGCGTTTAATGCATTGATTGATATATTAGCACTTTGAGTAAATGTATTTATATTAGCTACCGAAGTATATAAACTTGCAGTTGCAGATTCTAAACTACTTACTCTACTATCATTACTTTGTGTATATGAATTAAATGAAGAAGTTATTACAAAACTACCTGTTTCAGATTCAGTAATCCAACTACCACTTACACTTTCAATTGAAGTTAATCTTTGATTTGCTGATTGTGTAAATGTATTGATATTACTTACAGACGTATTCAAACTTGCAGTAGTACTATTCAAATTACTTATTGATACCAATGCAGATGCTGAAAAAGTATTTAAGTTGTTAATTGATGTTACTAAACTTGCAGTCGATTGCGAAGCAGTGAATGTATTTAAAGCACTTACCGAAGTATTCAAACTTGCAGTAGTAGAGTTTATATTAGTAATAGATACATTAACACTCGCTGAATTAGATTCTAATGAACTAACTCTTTGATTATTAGATTGCGTATATGTGTTAAATGAAGCAGTTGTTACTAATCCACTAATATCAACCGATGAAGTTAATACTGGCGTACCATTTACAGTCAAACTACCTTGTACCTTTACACTACCGCTTAGAGTTTGTACATCCGTTAACTCATCACCAAATTGATTACTACCTGAAGAATATATTATAGATGAGCTTTCGAATATTGTTTGTAAATAAGTAAATGATGCAGAAAATGCAGATATGTTACCTGTAATAGTTTGATTACCAATAAAGTTGTTACTGCCTGTTGTTGCGTATGAACCAGTCTTAGCTTGTAAACTATCTATCTCATCTGATAATAATATATTTACAGCCGCTTGCGATTGTGTAAATGTATTTAAATTACTTACAGAAGTATTTACTGATGCTGAATTTGTATTTAAAGCATTTATAGATACCTTTGCACTTGCACTAAATGTATTTAATTCAGTTATAGAAGTTACTAAACTTGCTGTTGATTGCGAAGCGGTGAATGAATTTAGTGCAGATATAGATGTATTAACACTTGCACTATTTGTTTCCAAAGAACCTAATCTTTGATTTGCAGATGATGTGAATGTATTGTATCCACTATTGATTGTCAATTGTGATGCGGTAAATGCATTCAATGCACTTATATCAGCTGAGCTAGTTAAAAATGATGCAGTTACTGCGTTTATCGAATTAATCGATTGTTGTTGTGCGGCATCTACTGCTGCTACACTTGCACTTATTGCATAAGATGATGTAGCATTAATCAATGAATTTATTTGCGATTGTTGTGCGGCATCTACCGCTGCTACACTTGCACTATTTGCATAAGATGAGGTAGCCGCTTCTAAACTTCCTATTCTCTGATTAGCAGATTGTGTAAATGAGTTTAGATTAGTTATAGAGGTTACAATACTTGCAGTAGATTGAGAAGCAGTGAATGTGTTTAATGCGTTTACAGATGTAAACAAACTTGCAGTTGCAGAATTTATATTACTAATTGATGTATTAACACTTGCACTATTTGTTTCTAAAGATGTTACTCTTTGGTCATTTGATTGTGTATAAGCATTGAATGAAGATGTAGTTACGAAAGTACCTGCACTTCCACTAACATCAGGAATATTTACACTAAATTGTGTATTGTTTCCTTTAGTGAATGTTAAGTTTCTTGTACCATTATCAAATGATGCAGTTACTAATGCTAAACTAGCTGATGTATTTAAAGATGCAGTAGTAGAGTTAATATTTGTAATACTAATTTTAGCAGATGCTGAAAAAGTATTTAATTCAGTTATAGAAGTTACTAAACTTGCTGTTGATTGCGAAGCAGTAAATACATTTAGTGCATCTATACTAACCTGTTGTGATGCAGAATTTGTATTTAAATTACTTACTGATGTATTTAAAGATGCAGTAGTAGAGTTAATATTACTGATTGATACTAATGCCGATGCACTAAACGTATTCAAATTATTTATTGAAGTTACGATTGATGCGGTCGATTGTGAAGCAGTGAATGTGTTTAATGCATCTATACTAACCTGTTGAGATGCAGAACTTGCATTCAAATTAGTTATTGATGTATTAACACTTGCACTATTAGAGTTTAGATTTGCTATGGAGGTAGCAAAGGAGCTCGTAGTTGAGTTTAAATTCGTAATTGATACATTGACACTAGCCGATGTGCTTTCTAAGTTATTTAACCTTATATTCGTTGATTGAGTATAAGAGTTAAAAGAAGAAGTTGTTGCGAAACTACCTGTATCAATTGTGCTTCCACTAACATCAGGTATTACTACACCAAATGTAGATGCATCACCTTTTGTAAATGTTAATGTGTTACCACTAAATGAAGCAGTAATTAAACTACTTGCAGTTACAGATGAACTAACAAATCCTAATGCAGTAATTTGTGAACTACCTGATATTGTTCCACTTGGTATTGGTGTTCCAAATGATGATGTTGCTACTAATGAAGAAACATTACTTCCGTTACCCACCCATGCATATCCTTGTTGTAGAGATGCAGTTAAATTACCAGTTATATTTAAATCAGAATTTATGGTTGTATTATTTAATACTCCACCTAATGTAAAATAATCTTTAGTATTTTGAGCATCAAATATTACATACGAACCACTATTACCTGTATCGTTTACTTTTGTAAACCACACTTTTTGTGTCGCACCACTTCCTCTATACATTCCAAATTGTGCATCACCTCCACTATTTCTTAATGTTATTGTGTCACCATTAAATGCAGCATCACCACCAAAATTAAAATTAATATTATTACCACCCGCATTTAAATTAATTATATCACCATTCAGACCAACTTCAAAAGAAGTAGCACCATCTACAACAGTTAAACTACCTGTTATTGTTTGACTGCCATTGAATTGATTAGACCCGGTTGTTGCAAAACTGCCTGTATTTATTGTGCTACCACTTACATCAGGAATATTTACATTAAATGTTTGATTATTACCTTTTGTAAATGTTAAGTTTCTTGTGCCATTATCAAATGATGCAGTTACTAATGCTAAACTTGCAGATGTAAATAAAGATTGAGTTGCAGAATTTATACTTTGAGTAAAAGCGTTGAATGATGCGGTTGTTACTAAACTACCTGTATTAACAGTAGTAACTAAAGATGATGTAGCGAATGCAGTTGTTTTACCACTTGCATTACCTACATAAAGATATCCTTGTTGTAATGATGCAGTTAGCGAACCTGATAAAAACAAATCACCAGCCGTATTAACTGAAACACCAATATTATTACCTAATCCATCTTGCAATCCAATTAATGTAGCACTTGCTGTATTATTAGTCCCTATATGAATTAAGGATTGGTAGGATTGTGATATATAAAGATTGCTTAAACTTCCCATTATTTTTATTTTATATTTTTATACTGTTGCCCATGTTCTAAATTCTGCATCCGGTCCACTCCATGCTGCCGGAGTTGTTCCCCATATTTTAGGATTAATCCACAAATTACATATTGTGCAATTTTGAATAGCCCCTGGCTGAAGTATTGGAAGATTTACAAAATCCCAATCATCAGATTGAATTGGTTCTACTATTGTATAACATACCAAATTACCATAAGTATTTGATAGACCTGGTGATTTTAATGTATTAAATACTCCACCAACTGGTACATTACTACTATCTAATATTGCTTTATATCTATTTCCTGTTAAACATTCTTCAATTATAAATTGGTCAACGGGTATTAAAAAAAAAAGGCAACGATTTCGGTCGTTGTGAGTTGTTAAAGTAAACTCAGCCTGCCAACCGGCCAAACCATTATCGAATCGTTCGGCGAATGGTGTACAAACAATATCATCGTTTATTTCAAAACCTGCAACCCCCCTCTGCGTATAAGATGTTAAATCATTAATGATTGCTAAAGTGTTAGCCCATGCATCTGTTTTATCATCTACACCATATAAAGGAATTATTTGTTCGTTGTTTGTTGGGTTTGATTCATTATCTTTATTCTTAACTTTATCAGCAACAATCAATTGAACTTTATAATTTGTTACATTAGTTCCAAAATCACTTTCTAATATAAGGATATTACCCATTGGATATGCAGGAAATTGTCTTTCTCCAATATCCCAAGCATCACCAAAGGTAACTACTTCAATAGATGGGTGATTACTCATTATTGTTTTAAAATAATTTATTACATTATAGTAAAGTGAGTAATTGGTACCTGTATTTGTTATTATCGGGTTTGCCATATTAGTTTGGATATAAATCAAATAAGCAACGATTCTTATCGTTGTGTGTTGTTAGTGTAAATGTTACTTCCCATCCTGCTAAGCCTGAATCAAATCTCTCGTGGAAATTTGTGCAACTAATGTTTTCGTTTATTTCGAATCCAGTCAAACCTTTCTGAATGAATGCAGTTATATCATTCATTATACTCATTGTATTTGCCCATATATCCATCATATCATCAGGTCCATAAAATGGAACTGCTTGCTCATTATTTGTTGGATTAGATTCGTTATCTTTATTTTTATATTTGTCAGCAATAAGAATATAAACTTCCCAATCGGTTGTGGTTTCTTTAAATACGGCTTCTTTGATTACTATGTTAGCAATGGGATATGAAGGGAATGCTCTTTCATCAAAATCAGAAAGTTCTTCATTACCTACTCCTGCTATTGAAGGATGTTGTGCGCAATATTCTGCTAATGCATTAACTAAGTTATAGTATAATGAATAGTTTACATTTGTGTTTGAAATTATTGCACCCATATTGTTTACAATTGTATTCCGCCAAAGTATTGATTACTTTGGTCAGCATATATTTGAGTTTGATTACCAACTGATTGTAAATATTGAGGAATGAATTGAGAATAAGCAATTAAATAGTTTTGTAATCTCAACGCATAGTAGTCAGCATTTGCTTGCGCCTTTGCTAATAGGTAATCTATCTCCGATTTAGATGGAGCAACGCCTTGCTCACTTTGTTGCTTCACAGCGCCATTAGATTTGAATTGTACTGAACTAAATGGAATATACTCAACACATGCATACCAAATTAGAGTATTTTTAATTTGTTCATCTAAAAGGTCTTGGTAATATGCGTTTAGTGTTGATACAGTTCCTGCAACAATTTGTGCTTGAAGGTATTCATACAAAACAGTTCCTAATAAATTTTTTAAGTATTTAGTTTGTGCTGTTTTTACAAATGGTAATAAAGCATCTGCATCAATAGCTCCCTGTAAAGGAGTATTCTTAATAATATCGTTTCTGTTAATAAAGAGTGCGTAAGCCATATATGTGTTTATTTAAATTCTTCTTTGAAAAATGCTGATTGTGTTCCAACTGTTCTGATAAAATTAATATCATCAAATTCTTCTTCCATATTAGATTCTTTTGGTGGAATTGCATCTATTGTTGTTTGGTCTTGTCCATCATCCGTAGTTGCCGGATTCTCCATTGATTTATTAGTTTCATCTTCAACTTGTGCAATTGATTTACCACTTTCTTCTGCTGTTTGAGAAAGAATTACTAATGGAGTTAATTGCTCAAAGTATATTTCAGTATCCGGATATCCACTACACTTCAATGCGTAATCTAATGAGTTTAAGATTATATTTTGGAATGGAGATACTGTCATTGTTTGCATAATAGAGAATGCTGTTTTCATCTCTTCTGATTGAGAACTAAAACCATTACTAGCAGTTCTAATACCAAATAATAATGGAGAGGTAACTCTATGAGCAACCAGTATTCTATCTTGCGTATAATCTGCAACGTATTGATATTTTTCATGTAAGTTATCTATTTGTATTACATCGATAGTAGGTTTAGTAGCAGGGTCATCATTGAATGATAACATAAATCTTCCTGCATTATCCGTACCTGTAAACTTAGCCTGAATTAAATCTTCTATTGTTTCTCTTTCTTCAGGTGCAGGAACTCCGTTATTGAAGTTAATCATTACTGCCGGTAAGAAACCATTTGTAATGTTATTTAAATGTAAGTTACTAATCTCACCTTCTGATATTGCGAATTGCATTGCTGCTACCCAATCAGGCAAACTATAATAGTATAAGCCTGGAAAGTAATTCTTAACATAAAGTATTTCCATTTTATCTTCGGATGTACCAAATGCAGGAATCTTTTTCTTATCTTTTATCTTTCTTTGGTCATTCCAATCTACACAATAGTAATAGTTTTGAACTTTAGAACTACCATATAACTTTTCAGCTCTTAGAGTCTGAACAGGAACGTGATACATCTTTTTAATCTTAGTATGTGTATCATCCCAATATACCTGATATGCAGCATTACCAAATAATTTTAAATCAAATGCTACTCTTTTAGTTTCCTCTTGCGGTATCATCTTCTGAAGTATTTCATTAAATGCTTCATTCTTAGAATATAATCCTTTACCAAATATTAAATCAGCAATACCTTCTATACAGGCATTGTTTGTAGTTGATACACTAAAGGTAGTTGTTACAGCATCAAAGAAATCATCGTGTCCATATACACCAAATGGAATCCAGCTATAACGTGTTTTAGTATCTTCCTGAATAATAGGTAATTGATTATTGTCTACATTGACTACTGCAAAGTTTTGTTGTTGTTTCATATTAAGTCAAAATTATATATTTGTTTTCACTAGCGTGCGAAGTTACTGGCGGTATTTGGTTTTCGTAAACTGATTTATCGGTTGATTGAGATGCGTAGACTTGTATTGAACCATTCCAAATTGGGTCTAAGTTTCCTGAACAATAGAGTGCTGCTCTATATTCACTACCTACAATAGCACCACTTATACTCATACTTGCCGAAATATAACTTTCGTATGGTTGATACGTTGTACCACTTAATGAAGCAGTTAAATTTGCTAATGTGTACATATCTTGCAAACTCATAATAAGTTGCGAAGATGAAGTAGGTTGTACTCTAATGACGTATTCGTTAGATTGAGATATATAATAAGCCAGCATTATCTTGTATTTAGATTATCAGTATCTAATAATAACACTACTTTTCAAATTTATTATCAGACATAAAAAAGCAGACTGACTATTAGCCAATCTGCTTTAAATATTTTAATGCTCTATACTGAATTAAGCTGCTGAGCCAGTAACTACTGTGTAGTTAGCGGTCAATCCACCTAATGCGTTAGTTGTAGAACTTCCAGATAAGAATGCTGCTGGTAATTGTTCCATACCTGTGAAAGTTACTGAATAACCATAAAGGTCACCCAATGCTCCACCTGTTTGAATTGTACCTGCAGTTACATCCGCACCTAATTTTTCTCCAACTAATAATGCATCTCCGTTGTTAGTCCAAACAATGATTTGAGGTCTACCATAAGCCATAAGCTTTAATTGGGTAGTCATTTCATTTGTTAATTTCTTTAAGTTCAACACTAATTCTTGTGAGAAGAATGTTGTTCCGTTTTCACGAGATGAATTTACTGTTTCAGTATATGCACTTGTTCCTTTTAGTTGATAGTAATACAATACACTTCCTGAAGGTACTGCGGTTACTTCACCACTTCCGTTTTTAGTGAAAGAACCCGTTACATAGTTAATAAAGTAAACCGCTTGGATACCACCAATTGATTCCTTACAAACTTCGTTTCTTCCTGCTGATAAATTACAAGGCATAATGATTAAGTTTTAATTTGTGAATGATA
>Ga0209354_10001274_pt1 | contig 11160 bp, 16 predicted proteins | sample LauGreSpBDMM15DD_2_FD_187562 | JGI IMG/M metagenome (GOLD analysis project Ga0209354, IMG submission 187562) | Freshwater lake microbial communities from Lake Michigan, USA - Sp13.BD.MM15.DD (SPAdes) (version 2) | ecosystem: Environmental > Aquatic > Freshwater > Lake | place: Lake Michigan...
AGATAGTTGCATTGTTTGTTGTAGTTGTAGCCGCCCACAAACGACCATAACCAGAGATTACATTATTTGCATCTGGCACAGTCCCTACATAACCCGTCTTTTCAGAGACTCTGCGGAATGTAGTGGTTGATACAGCAGGGTCATAAATCAGTGCGTTATGACCAGACTGAAAGAAATAAGTAATGCTGTTCAATGATGCACATTGCCAATTATTTGCGGTGATTGTTGGTGCTGTACCACCACCCCCATAGGTCAATTCAACAAGTGCATTAGAACCATCAAGTTTGAATAATTTATTGTTTCCAGCCAATAAAATAGTCAGAGTTCCATCTGCTTGGATAAGTTCATGTATTACACCAATATCGTTAGAGCCAAGAGTTCCTGTGGATGAGTTGACTTTTGTATAGCCTTTTCTACAGCCAATACGACCATATTGGTCAATCACAGCATTAGTTGCAACCAAGGCAAATCCACTCTGCAAATCAAGTGGAGAGTCTTGTGTATTCAGCCCAAAAAAGCCGGGGGCTGATACTGATGAAACTTGAATCTGTTGGCTCATACTGCCACAAACTCCTGATTCTCAGGATAGCGAGTACCCTCTAAAGCGATGTAGTCAGACAACATTGATTTGTACAACAGATAAGCCTCAGATGAAGACAGACCACCATCCTCACCACGCTCCACCAATGCACGAGCATAAGCATTCTGAGAGACTAGAGTGTCAGCAACAGAAACAACAGTTGCATCTGATGACAAAGTAGCTTGTGGCACTGTCAAAGAAAACTTGATTGTGTATACACCATCAGGGATTGGGTATAGATTTACCTTGGTGTTATAGCTACCATCAACTCCATCAAAAGCAAATTCTGTGGGTATTGAATTGACCAGCGGCGTAAAGTTTAGCTTGCGGTTCATGTCCACAAAGCTGATGTTTATAAGACCAACATTGCTTGTGGTATTGATTACATCCATTACTTGAAACTTCTGACCAGCACCTGTCAAAGAATAAGATGGTGTAGAGGCTACTGTAGAAACAGTGATGGTTTGACCTAAAACATTCCACGCAAAAGCATCTTCAATTTGACGCTTTGCATCATTAACAAACTTGCCAACTAAAGTTGAATATGCAGTTTGTACAACTGTAGATACAGTAGGTTCACGCAACCTTACGAGGACATCGTTTACAAGTTCTAGATAAGTCATCTGCTTCCAGCCTTTGCTTTGTTCCTGTCGGATATAGCTTTAGCTTTTGCCTTTGCGTCAGCCTTTGAGGTAGCACCCCATGCCTTAAGCGAAAGAAGCAGTCTTGTTGGTTCACCATTCTTGTACTCTGCACCGCTGTTACCAGCCATACGAGCCAAAAAACTTGCTCTGCGAGGGTTATCCCCCGACTTTACTGGTGCTTTCAAGTTGCCACCAGTTTCTGCATTATAAGATGCTCTGCCCTTGGCATTCAACCCCCCTTTGGGATTTTGACCAGCTTTTGTTTGCCAAGTAGGTGATTTCATCTTTTACCTCATCTGTAACTAGCCGTTTTCTTTGCAATCTTTTTAGGTTGCTTTACAAACTGTTTACCAGCCGCAGTACCCTTGCGCTTGGCTTTAGTGGTTGCCGCATACTCAGCAGAACTCAAAGACTTAATTGCAGCCTCTGGTAAATACCTCTCGCCTGTCTCAGACGATGGTTTACCACTCTTGGTACGCCACTTCTGCTTACCCCAATCTTTTAGAGATTGCTGCGGGTCTTTCACTTCTTAGCCTTCGGCTTGGGTGGTGGTGTGTGAGTCAAAACCTTGCTCTCAGGAGTATGTTTTGCACCTGTCATCAATACACCTCCAGCTTTGTGCAATTTACCCTTGTAAACCTTGCCATCAGGCAAATAGTGCGTTGCTGATTTGCTCATGTCTTGTAACTCCCGCCTTTTTTCTTGTACTCTTTGGCAAGCAATTGTGCTTTTCTTGCTGACCACTCGCCCGGGTCGCCCCCTGATGACCCTGCTTTAATCTTCTCAAACAAGGCTTTTCGCATGGTAGGCTTGGTGTAAACCCCTGCTTGATTGACCTTAGATTTGGTTTTCATTTGTCAATACAACACTTTTGCCGTGATAGTTCCAGAGGTGTAAGCAGTGCAGTTTGCTCTCAAATACTTGGGAGCATTGGCTATGGTGACAATGCCATCAGCAGTCAAAGCAGTACCAATTGTGGCAAAGGTTGTTCCATCCAAGCTACCTTGGAATGCAACAGTTGCAGTAGTAATACCACTAACTTGCAAGAATGCGGGTTGACCAGCATCTGCTTGAACAGATCGAGATGCACCTGTTGCGACAACAGCACTCAATAGAGTAACAGGAGTAGTTAAGGATGACATTATTTACCTCTTGAAGATTTCTTCATCATGTTTGTAGTAGTCCGACCACCACGCATAGGCATTGGCATCTTTGGCTTACCGACCGCAACCATAATGGTCACAGGAACGCCCTTTTTCTTGGCAGCACTCTTAGTTTCTTTGGCCTTACCACCCATCATTTTTCCGTACATAGTGTTCCCCTTATTTCCAGACACGATCAGCAATAAAGGTAATCACACCGCCCATGAATGAAGCGATAGTCATACCCACCCAAAATCCACCTTTGCCTTTGTTGGCAAGTTCAAGTAAGGCTTTTACATCAGTACTCAATTGAGTTACCTGACCATGCAAAGCCTCAACCTGAGCCTCTAACCGACCAAAATCACGAGCATCTATCTCAGACATTTGCTACCTTTCGGGGTCTTCCCATACGCTTAAATGTTGGAATCACAGGCGCAAATGCGGTATCTGTTCTAGTCTCTGATTCTACAGATTCTGTGGTTACTTCTGGCTCGTCTATCCTCACATATCCTTGATGACCCTTCATTGAATCAATATCATGTTGATATGTGAAAGTTACAGTGTTATTTGATTGAAGACAGCGAAAAGTAGCCATAAAACCCTTTAAATTAGAAAGGGGGGACTAGCCCCCCTATCTTTACACCATACGAGCAGCTACAAGACGAATCTTGCAAGATGCCAAGTCTACAGTGCTACCAGATTCATTTTGAACACGAATACTAATAACATTTGCAGCAGAGACATAAGCGGTAACACTCATGCCAACTTCATCCACGGCGAAAGAACAACCCAAGACCATATCACCCAACGCAACGCCGGGAACGGCAACAGTTTCGGTTTCACCCGCACCATCAGCCAAAGAACCAGCATCAAGCGTAGCAACAACAGACCAAGTGTCGTTAAAAATCCCACGGAAAGTTTCATTGTTTCTATCTACAACAACAGCGGTAGCAGCAGCCATTTTGATTTCTCCTAATTAGGTTAAAAAAAGTCCCCCCACCACTAGGGCAGGGGGCGCAACTGCAATTAGGCAGGAACCAACAAAGCGAACATAGATGCAGACTTAGCCGCACCAGTGCTTGCTGCTGCACGGAGAATCTGAACGCCATACAGAGTGTCAGATGTGAACAGATTAGCAAGATACTCTTGCTTGTACTGAACTTGTGAACGCAGAGCAACTTGCTCAACCAGCACCATTGAATCACGGTGACCCATCAAACAAACTCGTGCGCCAGCAGAACCTGATGCAGTATCAGTGTTGCTTGAGACAAACACAGGGATGCCGTACAGGTTACCGATCTCACCAGTGCGGATAGTACTGTTTGTACCACCAACAAAGGCTTGTTCAGTGTAACGAGCCAGACCCATCAAAGTGTTGCGGCTTGATGGAGGAATCAAGAAGAAACGCTGATCCATTGGGGTATCAGTGTCATCAAGACGCTGAATAGTGCGGCGAATAGCGGCATCGGTCAATGCTGACTCATTGTTGCTTGCAGCAACATAAGCAGTAGTACCGTCACCACCAATGAACGCACCAGTTGCATACACGTTTGTACCCGCACCGCCGTTGGTTGAACGACCCAACTGAACCAAGTCAGTATCAACTTGTTTAGCCAGAGCATAACCAGCATCGGAAGTGTAGAAGTTACGCAAGCTGTTCAAGGCTTGGGCTTCGACAATATCCTCAATCAAACGTGAATATTCATAATGCTTGTTGATAGACACTTGAACTTCAGACTCTGTAGCAGCAATCAAAGTGACTGCTGTTTCAGCGGCTTTAGCAGAAGCAGAACCACGGGTAGGTGCGGGAATGTGAACTACATCACCCTTCTTACCTTTAAAGTTCATCTTCATAACGAGGTTAGCAAGAACCAAGTTTTTCTTGTAGGCAGCTATGATTTCATCTGACCAAATTTCAGGGATGAACGTTGCGCCTGTGGTAACAGTAACTGAATTACTGGGGGAAAATGATGTTGCCATGTTAAATCTCCAAAAAACGATAAGTTAAATTATCTAACCCGTCCGTCTTGATACGCTTGCATGATTTCTCCGCTCAACGCTTCATAACGATCTGGGTCAGTCATCTTCAGCCGAATTAGATCAGCCCTTCGATAGACTCTTTTTCCAGACTCCCCACTTCCACCTACATCAACACCCGCTGCTTTAAGGCTAGACTTGCGCTGAGTTTCCCCTGCTTCATTCGTCTGTCTCGTCTTAACGCCACGCAACTGTTTATAGGTACTCAACAATTCGTTTGCACTGTCATAGTCATATTCACCATCAGCTTTTGCATACAAACCAAGGCGAATAGGTGAAGATTTCACCCAATTCACAAAGTCTGCATCTTGAGCAATCTGACCGAAATCAGGATGCTCTTGCGCCAGCTTTTGTTGAATCTGCATCTTTTTGAAATCTTGACCAGCTTGTCTAGCGGCAAGTACATCGGGATGGTTGTCAACAGTCCTGCGAACTGCCTCTTGTGGATTCTCGAAAAAATCTACTTCAGGCTCTTTCTCAATAGGTTGCTGTTTAGAGGAGAGGTTTTGCTTTATAAGTTCATCTGCCAGCTTTCGCACTTCCCCAACTTCCTGCGCTTGCTTTCCAATTAGCTTCTCAGCTTCTTGGTGCATTTTGACCACTTCTTCAAGAGATTTCTGCCTGTATTTCTCAGGCATCTCAGTCAGTGGTGCTACTTCAGGTAGTTGCTTCTTTTGCTCGACTACATCTAACTCACTTAGCGACTCATCATCATTGTCAATCAACATATTTTTACCTTTTTCCTGCCGTTATCGGTTCTAGGACATTCAACTCGACATTTCTGTTTATGAGTTGTGCTTTTGCTCCCACTTCAACTGATCTAGGTGTTTTTTCTCGAACTTCCCATGCTCTGACGGGAAAGAGCCAGACCACCCTTCTAGTTTAAAGTTAGGAGCAGATAGAGTACGGTTGGCTGTTTCTCCGCACTCACATCGAAAACTTGTTAACTCATAATTAACAAGTCTTTCAGTTTTATGCCCGTTTGCACAGGCAAAATCAAACATTCTTTTCATTCAATTCCTCATACGCTTGTTCGCTGACCTCTTTCAAGGTTTTTAGCCAAGTCAAGATGGAAAGTTCACCTTTTTTGAACATCAAGGTCTTTTCATCAGGAATAACGCTTATATTATTGAGTGACTCTATCATATTGTCAATATCAATAGTCAATTCTTTCCAACCGTCCATAGACATCATGGAAAAACGGTCTTCGTAGTACTTTTGTAGTTCAGGAGTCATTGTTTCCTTTTCTTGGCAAGATGTGCCAATATCATTTCTGTTTGTAATTTATTAATTGCCTTGGACATTTTCTTCAATTTTTTCTGGCAACCCAAAAAACACCCTTGCCTGTGCTTCAGAATCAAACCAACTCCACCCGTCTGTTGGATAGGTATGTTCGGTATACGTTTCTCGCCTTAATTCATAGTCTTTGTTCAACACAAAGTTAGGGCCGAAAAGCAAATCACCATCTAATTTGTAAAATCCTGATGTGTCCATGTTCTTATCCTGTTACTGTCCAACCTTTTGCCGTAGCAATGGCTGGATTGTCTGTTGCTGTGCCATAGTTGCCTGTGACTGTAATAGTTTGTCCCACCACTATGGGTAGGTTTGTGTAAATTTCATTAAGGGCAGTTGCTGAGAGTTTGCAGTCTGCAACGCTAAATGTAAACCTGAAATTTTTGGCTTGTATACGTGCAACACTGTTGCAATTGATAAACATACTGCTAAAATTTGTTGCAGACGTAACGGCTGTAGTAACTAACGCTGGAACAGCAACAAGACCATTGCAAGAACTAAACATATTATTCATGTTTGTCGCAGACACTGTATTAAATAATGGTACTGTTTGTAAACTTGAGCAAGAATTAAACATACTATTTATGCCTGTCACTAAAGCCGTATTAAATAATGGTACTGTTTGTAAACTTGAGCAACTAGTAAACATACCAGCCATGTTTGTCACAGCCGCTGTGTTAAACAAAGGTACTGTTTGTAAACTTGAGCAACTAGTAAACATACTAGCCATGCTTGTTACAGCCACTGTATTAAATAATGGTACTGTTTCTAGACTAGAACAACTTTGAAACATAGAACTCATAGATTGCACCAAAATTGTGTTAAATAATGGTACTGTTTTTAGAGCAAAGCAACTTTGAAGCATACTACTCATGCTTGTTACTAAAGCTGTATTAAATAATGGTACTGTTTGTAAACTTGAGCAAAAGCTAAACATATTATTCATGTTTGTTGCAGCCGCCGTATTAAATAATGGTACTGTTTGTAGACTAGAACAACTTTGAAACATAGCATTCATGCTTGTTACAGACGCTGTATTAAATAATGGTACTGTTTCTAGATTAGAACAACTTTGAAACATAGAACTCATGTTTAGCACTGAAGCTGTGTTAAACAAAGGTACTGTTTGTAAACTTGAGCAATTAAAAAACATATTAGCCATGCTTGTCACAGTTGTAATAGTGTTAGCAATTTCTACGTTTTGTAATTTGCGTAAGTTTGTAAATAAATCAAAAGTAGTTATTGCGCCCAACTGATTTAGCCGTACACGCTCAATATAATTGTGGCGTACTGTTGTTGTCAAAGAACCAAGGGTTAATGTTGTAATTGTTGACGAGGCATAAGCTAAATCTAGCCAACCCGTAAGGTAACCACTTACCAAACCAGATTGGTTATGTTTTACAAACAAATTTACACTTGTTAGATTATTTGCCGCTTGTGGTGTAATAGTTACCGTTGCAATTCTGTATGGAAGCAACTGGCCTGTGCCGTCGTTAGTTAGTGCAAGAGCCGTACCATCTACTGTACTGGCAACTTGAAACGTATTAGCTGTAGCGTTAATGACAAAGTAAAACTGACTGTTAACAATGCCTGTGGTAGTTGTGATGTTAAAAAACTGCACTTGCATATTGTTTGTGTAACCGTGTGCTGTGCGTGTTACCAAATCACCAGAGTCTGTAAATGTAACGGGGGCTTCTGTACCTACTAAATCAGTATCAGAATATGTATATTCATAGTATGCTGTTGTACCTGATGTATAGTTTGTTGTTGTGCCATCACCATAATCTACTGTGTAAGCGGCACTAACAGTCATAGCAATAAAGTTTGCACCATCAGGCCATACTGCATAAATCCCACGCACCCTGTTATCACCTACGTTTGCTTCACAAGCAGGCCAACTAGGATTGCGAACCCAAGGTGTTAATGCGTTACTTGGAAAAGTCTTGGAAACAACATCCGCATTGTTGTTTGCATTGTTATTTAAAAACCGAATAGCCATTAGGTGACCTCAGAACCAAACAAGCCAAACGCTAAGTTTGCAGTACCAGCATAAACAGTCACTACATCTGTGGTTGCTAGTGTTACGCCAATTGTTAAAAAAACTGCCGTACCAGCATTGATTGCTGAGTCATAAACTATGTAATGTTGATTTGCAAGTGTTGCCGCTGCTGGTTGTATAGCAACACGAAAAGTAGTTGACACTCCAATGTTTGCCACAGATAACGTAGAACAAACAGCACTTGTTGATGCTGGAACTGTGTATAGCGTTGTCGCTGTTGTTGCCGCAGGGTTTGATTGACCCAAAACCTTGTAAGTTGTAGCCATCTCAAGCCCCCATTAACATAAATGTTTGTTCAAAACCAGTTGCGCCACCGCCGCCACCAGATGAGGCAATAGTGATACCACCTGATGAATTTGTAATTGTGATGTTGCTACCAGCAGTCAAGTTTGCATAAGAAAACCCTGTGCCATTGCCAATCAATAACTGCCCATTGGTAGGAGTAGACGCAAGAGCAATCGCTAATGTGCCACTTGTTGTAATCGGTGAGCCAGTAACAGACAAGAATGATGGGACAGTTGCCGCAACGCTTGTTACAGTTCCTGCACCTGCTGGTGTTGCCCATGCTCCATCACCACGCCAAAAAGTAGATGCTGATGCTGATGTGCCGCTATTTAAGTTGGTTACAGGCAAATTTCCTGTTACTTGTGTTGCAAGACTGACGTTTGATAACGTGCCACCAAGGGTTAAATTACCACTTGTTGTAACTGTGCCTGTTAGTGTGATGCCATTAACTGTTCCTGTGCCACCAACGCTTGTTACAGTTCCAGAACCCTTGTTATTAAAAGTTGTCCAATCAGTAGAAGTCAAATAACCGCTTACTGAGGTGGTAGCGGCTGGCATTGATATATCCGGTGTTGCTCCACCAGTTGATGCAACAGGACTTGTCGCAGTTACCGATGTAACTGGTGCAGTTCCACTTGATGCGGCAGTTATTAGACCTTTGCCGTTTACTGTAAGGGTTGCATTAGTAAACGAGCCAACATTTGTGTTAACTGTGGCAAGCGTTCCTGCGGCAGTCACATTTGTAGAACCATCAAAACTAGGACTTGTATAAGCTAAGTCACCTGTAATGGCTATCGTGCGTCCAGTAGTTAAGGTTGCCGCACTACCAGTGGTGTTTTGATTTAATGTAGGAAAAGTATTTAAGCCAGCGGCACTACCATAAAAAGTAGTGGCAGTCATAGTACCAACAGCTACTGTATCTCCATCGCCATCAACACTAAATTGAACTTGTCCACCTCTAGCGCCTATTACAAAATATCTTACTTCTGCTGAAGGAGAATCAGTAAGTCTGCCACGTTCAATAAAAATACCGTTTGTATTACTAGCCGATGTATTGTTCTGGTTGCCATAAATTACTGTTTGATTATATGTACCAGTATTAGAATTTCCTTGTAATGAAATTGGGCTTGTTCCAGTAGCAACTAAAGAATTAGCGGAGCCAGTTGTATTTTGATTTAAAGTCGGAATATCAGCAGCAACAACTGCCCTGAATGTCGGTACTCCAGCACTACCATTGGGTGCAGCTAAAACAAAATTTGCAGTTTTGGAGGCATAAGGATTTTGAGTATCACCGTAACTTGCCAACAAACTAATTGCTGGGGTTGTGCCACCACTAGAGGCTACTGGTGATGTTCCTGTAACAGCAGTAACTGTTCCTTGGAACTGGTCAGCAGAAGAAATATTAAAGTTAGGGTAAGTACCAGTAATTGTCGTTGTACCGCCTTGGGTCAAAGCAACAATCTGATCTGGTGCAGTATTGGTTATATTTAACGTACCCGTGGTAGTAATTGGACTACCAGTAATACTGATGCCTGTTCCAGCACTAGCGGCTACACTCGTAACTGTTCCCGTTCCTGCGCTTACGTTGACGGTAACATCATCCCCTGAGTTTGTGGCAGTAACTGTTGCCCCAACAAAATTGATGTTCTTAACACCTGTGGAGATTGAAGTTCCCTCATCCTTGATGCCTACCGCCCCATTGGTAGACATGGTGCTAATAACTTTGATCTTCTCTGCTAAGTCAGGAGCAACCACCTCACCAACATTGATCTCTTGCCCTGTTGACAAAGTAATGACCAAAGAACCATCAAAGTCAATCTTGGCGTCCGTTACAGATACACCATCCTTGCCATCTATCCCGTTTTTACCATCCCGACCATTTAACCCATTCTTACCATCTACGCCCGGGCGACCATCTAAGCCACTATCACCCTTGTCACCCTTATCACCCTTTTCAGGGACTATGGATTTGGCAACTTCTAGTTGTGCAGTGACTTTGTTTTCCATCACTTTGATGGCTTCAACAATCAAGTCAACATTGTCTTGGACGGCTTGTTCTTCTTGCTGGCGCATAGCCACCAAGGTTTCTTCCATCTTATTGATAGCGTCTAACTTCTCATCAAAAGATGAGTCATTTGCCTCAATGCTTTGGATTAGTTCCCTGATGTTAGCCATTCTTCAGCCCATTGGTCAGTTTTTCAAGAAAGTCTTGTTTTACCTGAGACTGAGCATTTATTTTGTCAGCCATCTGCAACTCGACAATTTTAGACTTGTTTTTAATGTCAGACTCTTTCAACATCAATTCAGCAATCTTAACCCGCTTGTCAAACTCCTTAGAAGACAAATCATCCTGATTAGGAAGATTCTTAGTCAAACTTGCAGTCATCTTAGCTTGCACTTCTTGAGGCATTAACTGAGTCTCAACCGACAATTTCTGTGCTTCAGCCCTGTTTTGTTCTGCCTGAGTAGTGTTTACAGCAATTTGAGCCTGTGCCGCTTGCATAGCCAACTGTTGTTGTGCTTGTTGCATCTGTTGAGCTTGTGGATCAGGCTGCATCATCTGATCTAATGCCGCCATCATCTCAAATCTGTTACTCAAGCTAGAGTTAGCCACGATTCCTTTGAGAATAATCGGCAAAACAGGGGTTTGTGGGCCAAGAGTCTGCAACAAACTGATGAATTGCTGCTGTTCGTACTCCCGTGCAATGATGCCCAAAGTAGCGGTTGGGATGAAATTCATGTCCACAGACGGATAACGCTCTGGGTCAAACTGCATGAACCTGAAAGCAGCCTTCTTGATGAATGGAATCAAGAAATCTTCTTGAAAATTCACCAATGTACGCTTGTATTTCTTGATGATGGAGGCAACCGCCATCGACATACCGCCACCATCACGACTAGCTTGGCTAATCATGCCGTTAGAGTCTAGAGTTCCTGTCGCTTGTAGCAACATTCGCTCAAAGTCTTTGGCAGTTGCAAGGTTGTTTGGATCAGTCTGTCCAAACTTGAATGGATACAAAATCTCGCTAGGAGAACCATTGACCAGAATAGCTTTTCCGGGCTTTACCTCAAACTTCATGCCCCGGGGCAAGCGAGTTGCATCCATTGCCATCATGGGAG
>Ga0209354_10001282_pt1 | contig 11142 bp, 10 predicted proteins | sample LauGreSpBDMM15DD_2_FD_187562 | JGI IMG/M metagenome (GOLD analysis project Ga0209354, IMG submission 187562) | Freshwater lake microbial communities from Lake Michigan, USA - Sp13.BD.MM15.DD (SPAdes) (version 2) | ecosystem: Environmental > Aquatic > Freshwater > Lake | place: Lake Michigan...
CGCCAGCCCCAGGTTCTGCCCTTTGAGATCCCTCGCGAAGCTCGTTCACCTTCGCCCTAACTTCGGTCTCAGTAGGAGATCCCCGACCCTGGCGCTCGCCCTCTATCAGTTTCCTGGCGTACTCGTTTCCTCTTTTGCGAAGACCTTCCGGACCATATTCCGCCATGACCGCCATGCGTCCTTCCGATTTATTGATTATTGGAGACTTGGTTATGATGTGCCCTGTCTCATGTCGAACAGTGTCCCCGCTCGCCCTCTTGTCGTCCATGTTTATCAGCAACCTAAGTTTTCCGCTCTTGTCCGGGACTCCTTTTACCACACCCGCTGCGTTGATCCCGGCATTCTCGGGCTTCATGAAAGAATCACGATTATGGAACTCGACCTGGACGTTGGGGTCCATCATCTGAAGAGTCGCCGCGTCTAGAAAAGGTCGGTTATCCTTTCGAACGTAATTGGCAATGCTTTCCACATCCAGCCCAAGTTCGGCCTGCTTTGCAAGTAGCCTGTTAACGTCACCCTGTTTTGCCAGAGCTTTTCTAGCTGGCTGTTGAGAAATTCCTCTAAATCCTCCTCCGACTGCCCCCATCCTAGATCCAATTGCCATTCCTCCACCAATGCCCTCCTCTTCGCCACCGGACCCAACGTAACCTAATCCTGCGCCAACGACCGTTCCCTTTGCCGATCCAACTCCTACGTCTAGTCCAAGTTCAGCAGCTTTGGCAGTTATTGGAGACGATAAAACTGATGTGTTCGCAGCCCGGCGCAACCATTCCGGATTCTTCTGATTCTTGGCAACCCTCTGCATAAGGTTCATGCGAGAAGGTCCTGTCATTGCTTCTTCGCCCATAATCCTCGCAGCCTGGGCTCCTTTCTCTACAACCTCTGCTCCAGCCCTAGTCGCGGCAATCTTGGCTCCGACCGGGAATGCGCCCGGGATGCCAACAGCAGCCGCTCCAGCAGCCATAGCTCCAGCAGTCTTCGGTGCTGATACTGATGGGAAAACGCGCTGAATGCCTTGCCCAACCTTTTCGACTCCAAGATCAATCACGTTTCCGACAGCCCTGGCGCCAGTTTCAACTCCTTCGGCAACCTTAGTCCCAACCCCTAATCCCCTGCTAGCTTTTGACGCGGCGGACGCGGCCTTAGCTCCAGGCCCAATAAATGGGGCAAATGTTGTAGGGTCGAGAAACGTCGATGTAGCTTCTGCAACGCCCGGCATGAATGACCCCTTCGGCAATCCAATAATACTTTTCCCTTGAGCCCTTTCGGCGTTAATCTTGTCAACTGCCTGCATCTGATAGTTTTGCTCGATCGTCTTTTGATTTAAGTAAGATTTATAATCCGCCTGGAGACCTAGCGCCCCGGCTGCCATGTACGGTGCCTTCTCAATAAACTTCGATGCTCCGACTGCTGTCGTACCAAGATCCATGGTGCCTCTAGCCAATGCCTCGGCTGCGGTTGCTAAAGGCTTTATCTCGTCGCCAAATTCTGGTGGCTTCTGATAATACTCGGAAACGTCTTTGAGCGCCCCGCTGGCAACATCTTCTATGTATTTCTTCCCGCCCTCGTATCCGGTTTCAAGTTTTTTGCTGAACGTAGGCTCGGTTTTTCTTAGGAGAAGAAACTCGTCTTCACTTGCTATAAAGTTTGGATCTGACTCGTCTTGAGATCTGATGAATTCAGCAGAAGTCAACTCGTCCTCAAATATTGGTTTTGAATCTACGAATCGGACCTTACCTTCATACGATTCGTGGACGATCTTTGCCTCGTCCTGCGTGAACTCAAACTGAGGATTTTCGCGATACTGGCGAAGCAGATAGTTTGCCGCCTCGCGTTTATCCTGGATGATTTCGTCGGCCATGACCGACTAACGGCTTGGGATTACTTTTCGAGCGCGAGGATCGTATCCGCCAAATCCGGACTGACTCATCGGTTGCGATTGCTGTTGCATTGGGGCCTGGTACGGCTGTTGTGCCTGAGCCGGAGCAGTTGCGTCTTCCCTGTTCCTCTTTGGCAATTCAATTGTCCTTCCAGAGATTCTCTTGTAGTCGTCTGCCTTAACGTTGAGTCTCTGTCTAAGCATCTTAATTCCTTCGAGGGTCGTCGCAGTTCTTGGCCCAGCAATCGGCAGATCTAATCCAGGAACCTCAACCGGACTTGTTCCCAATGCCATCGTCTCTAGGAATGATTTGACTTCACTTTCTCTTGCGACAGATCCTGGGTCAAGCGCCTTGGCTAAAGCCACTGCAAGGAAATACGGTTTCTGACGAAGGGCCGCGCTTCCTTCTGGATTTGATATTTCGTAATTGCCATATTTCTTAACCGTGTCCTCAAGTTCGTCTGCCAGCCTATAGGCGTCGGTGGCATTCATTTCAAAAGCAACATCGGCAGCGGTCAATTCTTTGCCTTTAGCCTGGATGGACTTCTTCGCCATGTCGACCGTCTTCATCTTCATGTCCCTCTTGATCGGATCAGTTTCTAGCCCTGCCATTCTTTCGTATCTGGCAACCCTGTCCATCATGCCCTCAAGATAGTTATACTGGTCCTCTTCCGGTGTTCCGGATGGAACATTTAGGCTAGTTCCAGGAATTGTGGTTGTGCCAGTTGTCTCGTAAAGAGTCTGCATTAGCGCAGCCCTTCTTGCCGAGTCTGTGGTCTGCATTAATTCTTCCGCGGCCTTTTGTGCAGTGTCTGCTGGATAGAGTTTCTGCTTCAGCATTTCAACGCGAAGCTGACGATCTTCATCTTCAACAGCCTGAGCTTTTTCTGCGTCCGCGTAGTACTTTTCGCTCCAAGGCATTGTGACCAATGGTCTTTGAATTCTGTCTGCCATAATATTATCCTATCTTGCTGTCCATCCACTTCCGGATGATTGCTTTTATTTTGGGTTTGTTGCGTATTGACTTGGCAATTCTTTCTCCGTATTCGAGATAGAACTTTCTCAAGTTGTCTGATGCCTTTGTGAACATCCACTCCCTAAATTCAAGCCACTTAGGATTGTCGGCACCATAAACCTCGCGAGCCACCCAGCATGCGAATATTCCTGCTGTTCCGCCCAACGATCCAACTCCCTTAAATATGTCAGCCCCAGCGCTCAAATAGTTCGGAGTTGAATTTGCGACAGCAACGCGAGATAGGGCGTCAACTTGCGCTCCATAAGTATTAGCCAAGTAATTAGATTGCGTATTGTAGAGCTTGTTGAATTCACCTGTAAGGGCAACAGGAATGCCTGGGTCAACTGTCTGATAGAAGTTTGAAGCAGTAGACGCCTGCTGATTAAATCCACCAGGGAGCGCTTGGTTCGCCTGGATGTAGCCCTGCAACGCGCCTTGCTGTTGTGCTGTCCTAGCTTGGGCCAGGTTGCCAATGCTAGGTCCTCCGGCAATGAATCCAGCCGCGGCTCCGAGCCTATTCTGCTGGATGCCTTCACGAAGTAAAAGATCGCGAGCCCTTGCTGCGCCGGAGGTTTCGCCGGAACCAAGGAACTGTTGCGCTGCCCCAAACCGAGCCAGCTTGCGCTGTTCCCCGGCTGCGCCGATCTGCGCGGCTTCTTGCACTGCTGGTCCGAGGCCAAAGATATTGCCCCTGGCAGTTTGAGCCCCGCGGATTGCCTGCTCGTACCCGCGACGTTCCTCGGCTCCGATCGTAGAGCCAAGCCGAAGCTGGTTCATTGCCTCTTCTTCAATTGTGGTGCGGAGTTGTTCTGTCTCTGGAGTAGTTGTGGGCTCAAGTGGCTGAGTCGCCATGTCCCTGTACTGCCTGCCCAGGCTAACCGCGGTGCGATAAGAATCCGGATCAATCTGGAAAAGCTGTTGCGAGGCGCGCTCTTCTGGAAGCTGGAGGAATGACCTAAACGAAGTGATCTCCCTCAACCCTTCTGGACTGTCCATCGTGATTGGAGTGAAATTCTTTTGCATGTCTTGAGCACTTGTGACCGCACTGGTTACGCTCTTTAAGTCATCGTTGAGTTGCTTGACGAATACCTCTGAAGAGGTGCGTCTGGCATCGCCAGCGGGAAGGCCAGCAAGAAGTTGATTAGCCGCATTTAGACGCTCTTGAATGCCAGCAATCTGCGTGTTGCCACGCTCAATCACGCTGTTGAGGCTGGATAACTTTGAGTTATTGTAATCGTCAACGATCTGATTGTCGGATACTTGGAAGTTTAGCATTGAGCCAAGGTCAGACGATCCATAATTACGACCAGCAGAAAGTTGTGATAGGGCTTGGTTAAAGGCTGGGCCTGCGGGACCAACAGTTCCACCCCCAGATCGTTCGCCAGTAAGAGCACGGATTTGATCGGATAGGCTGTCGTATTGCTTTTCCCTTGAAACGATTGGATCAATTCTTTCTTTAATTGCATCATTTATTCGTATGTTTGTAATTGAGTCATTGGCATCTGTTATGGCTGCATTAAGATTATATCTTCCTTCTCCAATTATATAATTGTCTGGATTTAACCCCATTGCCGATATATTGTTTCTAACTTCTCGGCTTGCTTGTTGGCCAAATTCTGTGCCGATCAAACTACTTGTTCCAGGACCCCTTCCGCTAAAATACATATACCTATAACCAGCATTCGCACCACCACCATGTTGACTTGCGCTTTCAAGGTTGGCAGCATTTATTGCTCCTCTAATTTGTTGTGGTGTCATGTTAAGCAGTTAGATTTGGATTGCCAACATTCGTGCCAACCGTACCATAAAAATCAACTGGTCCTGGCTGACGGTTAAACGCCACATTCTGCTCAACTGAGCTATAGGGCGATGTGCCGTAAAGACGCTCGAACTGGCGGGTCATCTGATCGCCCAATCCACGGTTTAAGGCATACGCTTGTGGGCTTTGTTCATACGACCTACGCAATCCTTCCAGCGTTCTCTGCGGTCCGTACTGACGCTCAAGTTGCATCCCGGCCTGTACCCCGGACTGCTGGTCAAGTGCTGACAATTGGCGCTCCAGGGAGCGTTGTTGAGGCATGTATTGAATGCGAAGTTTATTCTCTAAAGCAGCCATTTCTGGGGCCTTCTCAATATATGTATTAATGTTCGTCCTATACGCAGCCGCGTTGGCCTGCGCTACCGCATTCGGATCGGGCGGGGGAGGGGGCGCGGGAATAGAAGGTGAGCCACCCATTAGACCCTTGCCTTTTTCATAAAATTCATATAGTCATAACTCCTGTATCTTCCAGAACGGTTAAACGTAATACGCTTACGAATGCCAAAACGCTCCCAAAGGAGAAGCAACAGGCACCTCAAGGAGATAGCACCCTTTGAGGAGATCGTCAAGTCTACAAAGACATTGTCTCCATCTTCAGAGTGAACGTAGTGGTCAGGCTTCTGGCCCTCTTTGAGGCACCTGGCTAGAGCCACCCCGGCGATGCCGTTCGAGTCCTCGACAATGCCGACCATGCCCTGTTTCTCGAACCAATTAAACCAATCAGATAGGTTGTGCCACATCCCCTCCGGCACCCCGGACGCTTCAATGTATTCTATAGCTGTCATATAACCTTCTGAATCTCGATCGTGTCTGGGTTGGCGGCCGCTACAATTTGTCGAATTGCCATCTTGTTTGCAGTGCTTGAAATCTTTATATTCAGCAGACGCCACTTCTCGTACTTGCGAAGATCGCTCGCAATTCGTTTCTTTACGGAAGTTGGAAGTACTGCTGGCAAAACAAAATCCAATGTCAGTACTGAGCTCGCAATGTTCAGCCCGGACTGAACGCTGATGTCTCCAGTATCGACGTCTCTTTGAATAAAGATGTTTGCGCTGTTAGAATACGAGTCATCAAATATAACCTCGAAATGCGATCCATATTTGGCGGCAAACGTATCCCCGAAATTAAAGTCTTTTGTGCGAACATAAGAGTCATAGTTGGTTCCAGCATCCTGGTAGTCGGACGACACTGTCCCAGCCGGGGACTTGTAGCCAGCATACTGCTCAATAACTCCGTTCACCTTCTTGAACATCGCTCTAGTTCCGGCCTGGTTAAAATTGGTAAGAGTAAACTGCATTATCCTTGGGCTCCAGGTGCCTTCAAATGCCCCAAGCACAGTGTTGTAAACTATAAGTGTATCATTCGTGTTGTTCGATCCTGTCGGCACTGCTAGGAAGTATCTATTGTCGTAATAAATTGCTGTAGAAATTCTGATTGAGTCAGTGTTTATGGTTTGGATGACGTCTTTGACAATTTCCGAGATTGGCACACCTACCGAGCTAAAGTCGTCAGCAACCGAACGGACCAAAGACCGAATTCCGTTGTCTGACAAAAACAAGATATCGCTACTCACCTGGACCGCTGTCCCGGCTGCTACGCAACCAGTGTTATTCGATATGATGGACACGATCCAATCGGCTGCCGTTGTGGCGTCGCTAGGAATATCCACCTGGAAGACTCGGCGCTTCTTGAATACGATAATTCTGTTTTTATAGTATGGGACAATTGCTGTGATCTGGTCTCCGTCGTCTCCGTTAACGACAATGCTGTTTGATACGTCCCATACGGCAGGATCGAGAATATCTGACGCGTAAAGCGTGTTCCTGGTGTCTCCATCCCCAACTCCAAAAAGCCTGTTTTCGGTATTGATCAAAAGTCTAAGATTTTGAGGTGGCGGACTGGCAGTTGCCGTTGCTGTCGCTCCAGATCCATTCCCAATAATCGTCACGGTTGGGGCTGCAGAATATCCAGATCCTCCGTCGACAACGGTTACCCCAGTGACGGCGCCTCCCGCAACTTGAGTTATGAGTGTTGGAAATTGTCCACCCCATTGTGGTCCTGTTACAATCGCAGTCGCGCTTGTGTATCCAGTGCCTGCGCTAGTTATCGTGATTGCCCTGACCTTGCCACCCTGCCTTGTTACAATATCTCCGTCCCAATAGTGCAGATCATCGTCAGCGTCGGCTAGGTACATCTTGTTGTTGAATTGTGCCATGCCAACTTCAACGGCAGAGCTAATAGAATATCCGCTAGCCCATTTTTGCGTGTTTGTTCCGAACGAGCTTGTCGTCGCGATCCATGTTGAATCTGCCGGGTGTATTGTCGCACTCCCGCTTGAATTGATGCTGTAGAATCTTCCGTTTGTCACGGTAAGCAATTGCGAGGTAGATCCTGTTTCGTAGTACCGCATCCCTCCAATAGACCCTGTCCCGCTAGTCGCCCCGGTTGCAAAACTTGAAGTTCCGACCCTGGTCTCGAGGTTGCCCTTTGGGGAAAGGGTCATGTTGTACAACTGCTGGACTTGATTTTCGCCCAGGAGATCAGACTGCAATCCGCTGGCCTGGCCCCCGGTAAAATTGCGAATTCCGTCGAAGGACAAGACTTCGTCTAAATTGTCCTGGAAATATGGCACGGACTAAACCCCTATGTCTGTGATGCTGTATTCGCCTAAACTTGACGGTGTGATGACCTTAATTCCCCCGACCTGGCTCATTTCATACTGAGCCATCTGCGCTAGGTCGGCATTTGCGGTCGACACAACTGCCTGAGCCTTTGCGTACTGGCGCTCACGCTCAAGGGCGTCTGCATGGGTAAGGGCAAGGACAACGTGCTGGACGTGCGGTAGGCGCAATTCGTCGTTAATCGCAGATGAACTTGGAGGAAACTCAACAACATTATTCTGCCTTGTGACACAGGCAACTTTTTCTATTACCTTCAACGTGGTTGTGCTGGACGTATTGAGCAGTGGGTACAGATCGATCTCTGCAGTCCCGGACGTGTTCCGGCCCTTGAAATAATATTGAGTTGGAGTCCCGGTCCTGTCCGAGTCCAGCAAATCGGCGTCTTGACTGACAATTGTCTGAAGGTCGACAGATAACAACTCGCTGTCTCCGTAGGCTACGGACAAAGGATTTTCAACAAGAGATCCAAGCGTCACCGTCCTGGTCGACGTCGAGACGGAGTACGTGGAATTCGTGATGCTTTCACGCCATGGTGCGAAGTTCCACACGCGTCGGTAGTTTAGCGATGCAGACTTCTGCAAGAAAGTAAGTGTATCGGCATCGGTCTTGCCAACCTTCTCACCCGCATATTGGGCGATTTCAGTTAGGGTCATTTATCCCTCGGTAGGTTCGTCAGCAGGAAGCGGAGTGTTGCCTTCGGAAAGCCACACTAGGTAGGCTTGGTAGTCGGTGTTGGCTGGGTCGAATGGGATGAAGGAGTTGTCGGGAAGCCTTTGGACAACATTCCCAGAATTAGTTTTCTTGTACATATTAAAGTTCCGCTGTTGCAATAAAATGAATAAAGTTTGTAACATTACCAACTTCACCTTGTCCTGATTGAACAAATCCCATCGTGCTTATATTGTCAACCCCACCAGCAGACCTATTATTTGTAAATGTTGTACCATTGTTTGACATTGTTGTAAGTTTACCCGTAGTTCCAGCACCATCTAAACTTGTTACTGTTGGGGCTGCTCGAAGTGGCATAATAAATCTTATTCCACCACCACCATCCGTATTTTGTAAAATTGCTGCCCCAAGATAACATAATCCAGCATTTGTTACCGTTCTTGGTGCAGTTCCAATATCATAAGACTTCTGAAAATACCTCTGACACAACGCCAACTCCGTCCCAAACGGCCTGCGCTCAAAGTCGGTTGCGGTCGAGCCTGCTTCGAGTTGGACATCGGTGATATAAAGAAAATCCCCAGCAGTGGTGTCGGTCACATCGCTCCATATAAAGACGATTAGGTTCTTGGTCGAGGCCGTGTCTATGTTGGCAGTTAGCGTGTAAGTGGCGTAGGAGGTGGTGACGCTCAAGTTGGCTGGCGTGTTCTCGAAAGTGGCATTAGCAATCAAAGTCGGATCTGTGCCTTCCGCCCCCCAAGCCGAGATGATATCGCTGGTCACTGTGTCGGCTGTCCCGCTCCAAGCCACCACCGCCGCCTTGACGTTATCCAGCTTGGTCGTGCTACTGACCTTGGCCTTGAAGGACAAGGTGACGTTGCCGCCGATCAGTCCGATGCAGTTCTTCTGCTCGATGATCTGGGCGATGCCAAACTTCTTGTTGGCCGTTTCCACATCAAGGGCGATGGCGGTTAGCTGGTTGGTCGGAACCGTTGATGTTTCTTGCGTGATGTCCACCGCATCGTTGCCATCAGAAAGGACATACCAGCGATCAAGGTTGTAGCTGTCATCATCGTTGGCCCCGCTGACAAAGCTGGTTCCACGTTGGGCTACACCAAACTCACCATTGATGATTCGGTTGCGGAAGCCTGTGAAACCACTTGTAATCGCAGATGTGCTGGCGGTTGTGATCCTGCCCTTAGCATCAATGGCAAGAACTGGGACAGATGTCGCACCACCGTAAGTTCCAAGAGTTACGCCAGAAGTCCCAAGCGTCCCTGTTCCTTGGCTAATTGTAAAATCGCCAGCAAGGGTTGTGGACAGATTCGCAATTGTTCCGGTAGTGCTGTTGAGAGTGGCAACTGTTCCTGACGTGAAGATGCCAGCAGTTCCGGTTGTAGTTCCAGCGGTAAGCGTAGGGATCAGTGCTGTTGTGATCGTGGCCGCGGTCGACGTTGTCGTCCCGGCGATGAGGGTCGAGATTGTGCCGTTGGTAATATTTGCACCAGTGCTGATCGTCCGATTCCCGGTTGCTGTCCCATAGGTCAAATTTCCAGAAAGCTGTGCATTTACATACGTCCCGCCTGTCAGCGCATCTTCAAACAGATTGTAAACTGTCGTTCGGTTCGGAGCTATTTGGGGACTTCCTATCGATGACGAGTCTGCGACAAGCAGTAAATCCGACGTGCCTACGGTTGTTTTTTCTTCTTGAGTTGAGATTAACCCGGCATAAATATCGGTCTCGTCAATAAGGTTGTGCAAACCCGCGGCCGTGACCGTGCCATTGGTTAGGAAATCAAAATTGCGATCGAGTACGTATGCCATATTAAGTTGTAAACCTCATTGCGGTTGCGAAGATTGTCCCGGCTGGGATTGTCCCGGAGGTTGCCCCCTTGCTGTTGATTACATACCTTACAACATTTGAAGCCACAGGGAAGAAGCTGGTTACGATTTGCGTGGTTCCAGTTGTTGATCCGAGTGAATCAATTGAGCCAATAACTATATCACCAAGAGCGCATCCGGTTATACCGAATGTTCCGGTTGTTGTGTCCGCTGTATTGTGTGCCGCAACAACAGCGGAACCAAAGGACGCAGTTGCGTAGGATACCTTTGTTATCGTGGGTCCTGTGGCGCCAATCTTTGCAGATCCGAGTGTGGCTATGCTTGTGACAGAAAGAGTGCCAATTGTTGATAAACCAACAGACTCAGTCCCAATCGTTGCCGTCCCGGTAGACATGGTGACGTGCGACCCAAATGTCGCCTGGCCGGATACAGAAAGAGTGCCAATCGTGGCGGTGCCAGTTGACGCTGTCAGGTGAGATCCAAAGGTCGACGCCCCATCCACCGCAAGCGTCCCGGTGCTCTTGACCCCTGTGGTGCATATCTGTAGGGCCGAAACTCCAGCCTCGTCGCCACTGGAAATGGCTCGCATGGTGCCGTCGACAATGTTGCTACCAAACGTCTTTAAGAGTTGGGTGTAACTTGTGCTAATTGTCTGTGTGCCAAGTGTAGCCATTAGTGGTTCATCCTGTTTTTAACTAGGTCCCAGGCAACGGAAAACAGTAGCCCGGCGACCCCAGCAATTGCGAATATCCTGGAACGGAGGTGCTCCAGGGCAGAAACTCTATTTACCACATCTGCGTAGTTTGACAAGCTGGTCTCGACCATTTGATACAACTGGACCTGGCGCTCTTCCATCCGGGCCAGCTTGATTTCTATGCTCCAGACCTGTTCTTCACTCATTGCGAGACTCCAGGTACTTGAGACTGACCGCAAGATGTACGACCGCACCGACGACCTCGTCCCGGTCCCTGCCGTCTGCCACCATCCTTTTGATTGATCTGTTGACTGACAGAAGGTGCTTCACTGCTCCGATATACCTCGTCCCCCTTGCAAGCCTGTTGTTGTCCTCGGCACACTTCAGTGCCTCCTTGAAACAGGCGTAATCCTTTGCCGTCAGCAATAAACGCAAACCCAGGACTGTGATCCATGTGGCGATGCGCTTCATTTGACATTACCAGCATCGGACGCAGCACCCATGTCCGAATAGCGGGGCAGCACATTGCTGTCCGCTGGCTTAGGC
>Ga0209354_10001283_pt1 | contig 11136 bp, 23 predicted proteins | sample LauGreSpBDMM15DD_2_FD_187562 | JGI IMG/M metagenome (GOLD analysis project Ga0209354, IMG submission 187562) | Freshwater lake microbial communities from Lake Michigan, USA - Sp13.BD.MM15.DD (SPAdes) (version 2) | ecosystem: Environmental > Aquatic > Freshwater > Lake | place: Lake Michigan...
GTCTAAGATTTCGCTAATCATTTCGCGCCAATGGTGGTTAGCCAGTGCAAGCCGTGCTACTTCGTAGACTGATATTTCTTTGCTAGTCATATTGATCCCTCCTCTTTCCATTCGTTAATCATGCTTACTGCCCAGTCAACGCAAAAGGAATAGTCCTCGAAGGAATACCCGCTCGCAACATAAGCGCAAGCGTCATTCAATACCGCATCGGATGGCATCTCTACAATCTCTGTGCCTGCGTTAAGGCGGTCTTTAACATCTTTAATGCTAAATATTGAGGTGATATGCCAACCATGCTTAGCAAGTTTGTCGGTGTAATACAGTAAAGCTCGGCTCTCGGTCATGAGGGTTTGATCTTTGTCGAAGGCTGAATAAAGAACGTCCTCGGCATCGGCAAACTTATCAAAAAGGTTATCGCCCTTGGCATCGCAAAGATATTCGCCCTCAAGTTCTCCGTCCATGTGTTGCACCATGAACCCGTCTTTTGTGCTGATAATTTCAATCATTGGTTAGTCTCCTCTAGTTGTTCCAAAAATAAGATCACATCATCTATACAGTCGCCAATGGAATAGTCTGTGTCGGGGTCATGTATACGTCTTGCCTTCATTCGTTTAGACAAAGCGTCCCGAATGTCGTACATATTCAAAACTGCATTTGAAATATCGTTTTGGTCAATCATCGGATGGTCTCCTCAAAATCTAGGTCTACGCTAATGAAGTACAAACTGCGTCCGTCTTTCAGTTGAACGTAGCAAAACGGATGATCGTCGGGGTCTGCGGGGTCGTTACCCTGCACTGCGCCCTCCAGTTCCTTTGCGGTGATGTAAAGGTCATCGTCTAGCGTGTCGTAGTTGCTGAAGGTGCGTGAAGCGGGAATAGCGTAGCCTGCTTTGGCTAGGTCGTCCCTCATTCGGATAGTGCCGTTGGTCTCGCCCATGCCCAACTGAACTGGCGTTAAGTTGATCCACGTTGAGTAGTCTGTGCCTGTGGTTTCGTTGTGTGTATACACATTGATATTGAACCAATCATCTTCATTGGGTGAATGGATGTTGAAGTCATACCCATCTATCCCATGCCACCAATCGCCATCTCTGACGATTTCGTGTTTGTATTGCTCAATTAACTGGTTTGCCACTTGTTGCAGTTGTTCGTTGTTCATCGGATGGTCTCCTCTAGTTCATTAACATAACCAATGACCCAATATAAATATGGGTCGCGCACATTTGCGGAATTAAACTTTTTCCATGCAAGCTCAGTCGCTTGTTCTTCTGTTTCTGCCTCAACAGTCATGCTCAGGCTAGCCGTGTTTATAAAATTTACTCTGAAGGTTGTCATCGGATGGTCTCCTCAGTTTATGGTTGCGTAATGGTGGTTTACTGTGTCTTTGATAACGTCCAAATTCTGCAAGGCTTGGGCGTGTTGGGTCTCCAATGCTTTGGGTGTGCATCGGGCGATACGGCTCGTCAAAAGCGTTTTACTGTAATCGTGAAACATTCGATGCGAGAAAAACTGACCCTCTCGGATGGTCACAACTGCGGTGGTCGTCAGGTTGCCGGATGATCTTTTCATGGTCGTAAGGGATAACTGCATTGAGTCGCTCAATAAAATGTTGGTCTCGGTCATGTAGCCGTTTGGTGTTTTGCGTGTTCTTGTTTGCATGGTGCTTCCTTATTTTTTCCAAGGTGTGTCGTATGAGTGGACAATCTCGCCTGTTTTGTCGTAGACAATCACAGTCAAGTCGCCCCCCTCGTCAATAAAGACTTCAACGTAACCGCTATTTTTTCCAATGTTGACGACGGCTGACCCATAAATGTTGTCCAGTAGATCAACGCTCAGTTTTAATTTGCTCATCTTGTTGCCTCTTGAATGTATGTTCTAACTGTGTGCATATCCTCGTCGCTGACTGTGTAGGTATCACGTTGCCCCCCGTCAAGGCATAGACCGCCCGTAGGGTCGCCCCCATAAAAGCCCTCATGCCCGAGTAGCGTCCCGACGTAATAACGGCTCACAAACCCGCCTCGCCCGTTGTCGGTCGGATAATTCGAGTCGTAGAATTCAACCATTGGTCGGTCGTCGTCATGGGTCAGGCAATCATCGCGCCCGAAGCGGTCGCCCTTTCGCACAATCCGGACGTTGTATTTATCAACTTTCATCATTGCTTTTCCTTTGTTATTTTGAAATTAATTCGACAAATTCATCATCATCAAAGGTCGCTAGTTGCCCAGTGTGATAGTTGCCCCCGACTAAAAATTCTGCGGAATTGCCACAAATTTTTGAGTAATCCTCCGCAGTGTTCGGGTCAAAGAATCGTTCACCAACTTCAATGTCTTTAAATCGTGTTTGCATTTAGTTTCTCCTGTTCGGGCAAAAGTACCCTCCAAAGCCCTCAAAAAGGGCTTCAGGCGGTTATCTAGCCTCTGCTCTGCCTATCTCAAACAATCGGATGATCTCTAGGCGGTTGGCGCGGTCAATACTGGCTTGCCACACTTGGGACAATCGTCTGTGGTTTGTCCTACTAGTCCGCCAATATTGGACACTTCGCCACAGTGCGGGCAGTTCACAAAATCAGTCATGCCGTTGTCTGCATCTGTGCCGAAGGTCATCAAGTGCGTGTGCATTAAATCCTCGGCTTCTGAGTAGGTATCAAATAAATTATCTCCATTGGTGTCGCACACATATTCGCCAAGTTCATCGCCTTGGGTGTGTTCAACCATGTAGCCGTTGTTGGTTTTGATAATTTCCAGTTTCATGTTTTCTCCTTTATGTGCGGGCTTCTGATCTGCCCAGTTCAAACAATCGGACGATCTCCAAGCGGTTGGCGGGGTCTTTTGCGGTGGCTTGAGCTAGCCAATCGCGGTAAGTTTTCGCGGTTTTGCTGCTTTTTGTGCGCTCGAATTTATAGCCCATGTCGATGATGTAAGCGGGTGGGTAGTTCATGCGGTCTCCTTAACATTCAAAGCGAGCAAAGCATCCTCAAGCCTGACGGCTTGGCGGGTTGTGCGGATAATCCTCTCTCGGATTTGGTCGCGGTAATAGGTCTGAACATTTAGCGTTTCAAACCATGCGTAAAAAGCTTTTTCGGCTTTGGCTGACGTTGGGTGCATTTCCTCAAGGGTCGGGCGATAGACAACTTGTCCGCCAAGGTCAAACAAAACAGTTCTAAAGGCTCGCCCGCCAGTTGGGAGGCTGAGAGATTCGGTGATGCGGTAGAACAAACCAAAGGTCGAAGGTTGGGCGGATGTAATCCTTGCACCGAAGTAACGCAAGGTATTGTCGTCAACGTAGTGGGTGCGCCCGATCAGCATTGATTGAGCATTGGCGCGGGCGGTGGTGCAGTACTTTGAATGAAACAAGGTTTGCTCGTATGCGTCTGCGATTTTGTTTGCAAGTTGGATATTCATGGTTTTTCCTTTAAAGAATTGCGGGGTCGTGGATAACTGGCTCGTCGTTTTTACTGGCGAGCATTACAGTAACTTCATAACTTTTTTTGGCTTTAAAAATCTTTGAGGCGATCAGTTGGGCATCGTAAGTACGCAAGGCGTTTACAGTGATCTGTTTGCCTTTGTAAAAAGCGATATAGGTAAACATTCAAGCCTCCCAAATGCCGTAGCCCTTGGGCATACGTGAAAGCCCATGCTGAAGGCGAAATCGGGCGATAGCGTCCTTTTTGTTCGTGCCGTAGCAAGTCATGGCGATGTGTATCCATGTTGGGATGTGGACAAAATAGCGTTTCATCGGATGGTCTCCTTTGTGGTTTCTAGGTGGTTGTGAAGTTGCTCAAGTACTTGGGCGCGTGTTCCGGTATAGCCCTCGTTTTTGAGGATTTGATAAGCGGATTGACCCCGCTTTTTCATTCCCGCGATCTCAAGGCGCAAAGCCCCCCGAAGGGCTAGCAGGCGGTAACGGGCTATTTTCTCGGGCGTGTCTAAAACTATTGCGTTCATGGTTTCTCCTTTAAATTGATTTTGCAGACCAGAGAACAGTTTTGTTTTGTTCTGCCCAAAATTGGTCTTTGTCGATTAGCCATTCACTGCCAACTTCATCGGTTGGTTTTCTTTTCCCGCAGGCGTAGTAATATTGCCCTACTGCGTAAACGGCTTGTTTTGTGCGGGTTGATTGGTAGCGGTAATCCTCCATTTCGTCCACATCAAAGCCAATGGTTGAAGCAATAATTCTTTTTGATTTCATCGGATGGTCTCCTTTTAAACTTGGTCAAGTAATTCAACAACGGCAAAGATCAAGCCAAATTTGACAGGGTCATTGGCAGAGCCGTTTAGTCCCATTCGGATGAGATAGGCTAGGGTTTCATAATTGTTTTGCCTGCGGGCGAAAACGGCATCGTTCAAAATGCCCTTGTCAACAATGCCGTTCATCGCTTTAACGGCTTGGGGGTAAAAATCAATTTCCTGCATGGTCTCTCCTTTGTGGTTGGTAAGTAATCCCCAAAGCCCTCACAGGAGGGCTTCAGGCATGGCTTAACGCTTTTTTTTCTTGTCAAAGAACCCAAGCCACTGAGTCCCCTCAACTTGAGGCTGATACAGGTTTATTTCATACTCTTGGGTATGCGGAACAGGCACAAGAAAAAGGTTATAGGCGTAGCCCTCTGTATCCATGTGCTTCATAAGTTGCCGGAGGTCTCGCTTTTCGGTGGTGGTGATGTAGGTAAAAGCGGATGACGCGAAAAAGTGGCAGTGGTCGGGTTGTGTGTTGGTCATGGTTTTTCCTTTGGTGGTTGGTTTAAACATTGGTCAAGCGGACGGCAACAAACGGCTTCCAAGATTTGTCGATATTGCCTAGAACATCAAGAGCAGTCCCCAGTTCGTGAAAGCCGTCAGGCGTGAGGGTTATCAATTTGCCGTCTGTTTTGTAGCCAAAAATAAAATAGTTTTTTGGTTGTGTCATTTGTGCTGATACGGCTTTTGAAATGCTTTGTTTCATGGTGTCGCTGAGTGGTTGGTTTGTTAACATTATCAGTCCTTTGTAACTTGGTGTAAAGCAGTGTAACGAAATGTTGTGCCTTACACTATATAAGCATAATAGAATCGTGCCATGTATCAAAAAAGCCTTTAAAATCAACGCTAGGTATTTTCCCTATGTAATCCTTTTGGTTTCAAAAGTGCAGAGAATCATGATTTCATATTGAAAACAAAATCATTACAAAAACAAGCTGCCTAAAAGGGGTAGAAATGATAAAAGATTTCTGTTCCAATCGCCCCGTCGGGCACATAGCGAAGCGGGACAGCTTTGCTTACTATTCCCCCATTACAGGAGAGAGAGAACACACATGAAAGCATTAACAAGAAAGCAGATCAGGGAAGGTCTAGAGCAAGTACCAATGACAGAGCTTCTAGGCGTTTCTGATCGAGCTTTGACAGGGAAACAAAAAGAGTTCGCGAAAGGTCTCGCGCTCGGTAAGACGAAGGCCGACGCATACAGGCAGAGCCACAAAAAGGAGGCGACGAAGGCGACGCTAGCGTGTGAGCCGTACAAGCTCGCCAGTGACCCAAGGATAGCCCTTGAGGTCGAGGCGTACAAGCTGGCTATTGAGTCGGCTAAACATCGCACCCCTGAAGCCTTGAGGTCGTTGGTAATTCAATCCCTTGTCCAAGTATTGATTGACCCCAAAGCAAAGCAGGCGACGAAGGTACAGGCGAGCAAGGTACTTGGCACAGTCACAGAGGTTTCGGCTTTTACTGAGAGGCGCGAGGTGCGTCACATCAGGTCTAGTGAGGACACGAAGGCTAAGATCATGGGGCAGTTGCGCGACATGCTGAAGGCGGGCGCGGAGGATGTAACGTTCGTAGAGGCGGACACCCTTTTGCGCGAGCTTGCGGGCGAGACCCACCCCCTCCCGACCCCCCCAATCGACGTTGCGGAGTCCCTAGATCCTATACATACTATTCAACCCGAACGATCAGTAGAAGAATCCGATTCGGAAGAATTAGATCAGGCCCCACCCCCAGAAAAAGTTTCTGGCAGCATACCCACCCATGCGTTTAGGGAAGACACCCCGGGTAGAAATGATTAATGATTTCTACAAAAATTTTCTAGAAATTACAAATGATTTCTACAACGCAGAAATGATAAATGATTTCTACAGTTCAAATTAACAAGAAGATGGTGTCGCGTAAAAGCGACAAGACGTTTAACGAGTGTATGGAGGTAGAGATGACCCCGGTGCAGAAAGAAGTGTTTTTGATTATTGATGAGTGGTGGAAGAGGTACGGGTTTAGTCCCAGTCTTAAGGACATAGCCCATCAGCGTGGAAAGATGAGTATGTCGAATACTTCTAAGATAATAAAGCGGCTTGTGAATATAGGTGTTATAAAGAAGGTTGATAGACAGGGTAGGACGATCAGACCTGTGTACATTAACTTTAGAAATCTGGAATGAAGCTAGAAGAATTGATTGATAGTTTGCCGGAGAACGAGAAGGATTTGTTCTTAGCGGAGGTGGAGGACTATAAGAGTGCGCTTATACGTGAGAAGGCGCATGTTTCTTTTATGGAATATACCAAGACAATGTGGCCCGGTTTTGTATCTGGTAGACATCACTCTCTTATGGCTAAGAAGTTTGAAGATGTTGCTAATGGGAAGATTAAACGTCTAATCATCAATATGGCTCCTCGGCATACTAAGTCAGAGTTTGCTTCGTACCTGTTGCCGTCGTGGTTCCTTGGGAAGTTCCCTAATAAGAAGGTAATCCAGTGTTCTAACACGGCTGACCTTGCCGTTGGATTTGGACGTAAAGTTAGGAACTTAGTTGACTCTGAACAGTACGCAAAAATCTTTCCTAATGTGGCTTTGAGACAGGACAGTAAAGCTGCCGGTAGGTGGGCTACTAATGGCGGTGGAGAATACTTTGCTATTGGTGTTGGCGGAACGGTAACTGGTAAGGGTGCGGATCTTTTAATTATTGACGACCCCCACTCTGAACAGGAAGCGGCTTTAGCACAGGGAGATCCTACTGTCTTTGACAAGATTTATGAATGGTACACCTCTGGCCCTAGACAGCGTTTACAGCCGGGAGGTACTATTGTTGTAGTGATGACCCGTTGGTCGGAGAAAGACCTGACTGGTAGGATCATTAAAGATGCAGCCAGTAGGGATAGAGGGGAAGAGTGGGAGTTAATAGAACTACCCGCGATCATGCCGAGTGGTAATCCTCTGTGGCCTGAGTTTTGGAGTCTAGAAGAATTAGAAGCACTACGGGATGAGTTGCCTCCTAGTAAGTGGAATGCTCAGTATCAGCAGAACCCTACGGGAGAAGAGGGTGCTTTAGTTAAACGGGAGTGGTGGAAGATTTGGGAGCATGAAGATCCTCCTAGGTGTGAGTTCATCATTCAGAGTTGGGATACGGCTTTTACTAAGAATGAAAGGTCAGACTATTCCGCCTGCGTGACTTTAGGGGTGTTTCACTTAAACGAGAACCCAGAGGACATCAATATTATTTTGTTAGATGCTTTCCAGAAGAGGATGGAGTTTCCTGAATTGAAGGAGAAAGCTTACGAGCACTATAAGGATTGGGAGCCGGATGCTTTTGTGGTTGAGGCTAAGGCCGCAGGAGCACCGTTAATATTTGAATTAAGACGAATGGGGATTGTGGTGAGTGAATACACCCCGTCTAGAGGAAATGATAAATTTGTGCGACTAAACTCGGTGACTGATTTGTTCAAGTCGGGTAAAGTATGGGCACCTGATACGAGGTGGGCGCACGAGTTAGTTGAGCAGATGGCTGCGTTTCCGAACGCTGACCATGATGACTTGGTTGACGCTTGTGTTCAAGCACTGATTCGTTTCAGACAAGGTGGATTTTTGCGGCTTGATACAGACGAGCGTGAAGATCTAATCGGCTTCAGAAAGAAGCACGTTTACTATTGAGGCTCTCATGGAAAAATCTTTATACGAAATGCCCAAAGGCATAGATGCCTTACAAGGCCCAGAAATTGAAATCGAAGTTGAGAATCCTGAATCTATGTCTATTGAGATAGATGGGATTGAGATTGATTTGTTTCCTCCTAAAGGGGAAGATGAATTTGACGACAACTTAGCTGAGTTCATAGATGAAGGAACTCTAGCGACGATTGGATCTGATCTGGTCGAGGAGGTCTCTAGTGATGTGACATCTCGTAAAGACTGGGTAGAGATGTATGTCAAGGGTCTAGATGTTTTGGGGATGAAGTATGAAGAACGTACTGAGCCGTGGAATGGAGCTTGTGGAGTTTTCTCTACGATCCTTACAGAAGCTGCGGTTCGGTTCCAGAGTGAAACGATTATTGAAACGTTCCCTGCGGCGGGGCCAGTCAAAACTGAGATTATTGGTGCAATTGACCGACTTAAAACTGAAGCGGCTGCGCGAGTTCAGGAGGACATGAACTATAAGCTCACAGAGGAGATGCCTGAGTATCGTCCTGAGCACGAGAGAATGTTGTTTAATCTTGGTCTAGCTGGTTCGGCCTTTAAGAAAGTTTACTACGATCCTTCTCTTGGTCGTCAGACTTCTGTTTACGTTCCCGCAGAGGATGTGATTATTCCTTACGGCTCTAGTAGCTCTAGGACTGCTGAACGTGTGACTCATATCATGCGTAAGTCTAAGAATGAGTTAAGAAAGTTACAGGTAGCTGGTTTTTATGTTGACGTAGAACTGGGAGAGCCTAGTAACTTACACACTGACGTAGAGAAGAAGAAGGCGGACGAGCAGGGTTACTCAGTAACTGACGACGACCGCTACCAAATTTATGAAATTCAAGTTGACTATGATCTTCCCGGCTATGAAGATGAAGATGGTATTGCTTTACCTTACATCATCACGATTGACGTTGGGACTAATAAAGTTCTGTCTATTTACAGGAACTGGAATGAATCAGATAAGAAACGTCTTAAGCGCCAGCACTTTGTCCAGTACGATTATGTACCCGGCTTTGGTGCTTATGGCTTTGGTTTCATACACCTTATTGGTGGTTATGCCCGGGCCGGTACATCTCTTATTAGACAACTCATTGATGCTGGCACATTAAGCAATCTGCCCGGCGGCTTGAAGTCTAGAGGTCTGAGAGTTAAGGGTGATGACACTCCTATCGCTCCCGGCGAGTTTAGGGATGTAGACGTACCTAGTGGATCTATTAAAGACAACATCATGATGCTTCCTTATAAGGAGCCATCACAAGTTTTGTCTATGTTGTTAGATAAAGTCACTGAAGAGGGTAGACGTTTGGGATCTATTGCTGATATGAACATCAGTGATATGTCGGCTAATTCTCCTGTGGGAACTACGTTAGCTTTATTAGAGCGTCAGTTGAAAACGATGTCTGCTGTGCAGGCGCGGGTTCACTACGCTATGAAGCAAGAGTTCAAGATCCTCAAAGCGATCATTCGTGACTACGCTCCTACAGAGTATGAGTATGAACCTAACTCTGGTACAAGGATGGCCAAGCAGGAAGACTATGACATGGTGGATGTCATTCCTGTATCTGATCCTAATAGCTCGACGATGGCTCAAAGGATCATGCAGTACCAAGCTGTGATGCAGATGGCGCAGCAAGCTCCTCAGATCTACAACTTACCTAACCTACATCGTCAGATGATTGAGGTTTTAGGTATTAAGAACGGCGATAAGCTAGTTCCAACTCCTGACGATGAACAGCCACGCGATCCTATCTCTGAGAACATGGCGTTCTTGAAGGGTGAACCTACTAAGGCGTTCATCTATCAAGATCAAGATGCTCACATTGCGGCTCATACTACGTTTATGCAAGATCCAATGATTGCTGCGACGATGGGACAGAACCCTATGGCTCAGCAAATGATGGCTGCCGTCCAAGCACACATTGCAGAACACCTTGGATTCTTGTACAGACGCAAGATTGAGGAGCAAATGGGTGTACCACTTCCTCCGCCAAACGAAAGATTGCCAGAAGATGTGGAAGTTCAGTTGTCAAAGCTTATTGCCGAGGCAAGTGCCCAGCTTTTACAGTCAAATACAGCTATGGCTCAGCAGCAACAGGCTCAACAACAGGCGCAAGATCCACTTATTCAGATGCAACAGGCTGAATTGCAGATCAAAGCAGAAGAACTCAAGCGTAAAACTGCAAAAGATCAGGCGGATATGGCTTTAGCGCAAGCTAGATTGGCCATTGATGCTGAAAGGATCAAGGCTGAGAGCAATAGAGAGGCTATGCGCCTGCAATCCCAGCAGAAACAGACCGAACAGAAGCTTAAAGCTGATGTTATTACCAAAATGACGCGAGGCTAAATGACAAAACCCCTAGTTTCTCTATTGATGCCAGCTTATAACTCGGCTAGATACATTAAATATGCAGTTGATAGTGTATTGAAGCAGACTTATGAGAACTGGGAGTTGATTATTGTCGATGATTGCTCTGATGATGGGACATGGGAGGTGGCATATATGTTATCTACCTATGATTCCCGCATTAAAGCGTACAGAAATGAAGAGAACTTGGGGATTGTCAAGAATCGCAAGCGGGCTTATACGTTATCTACGGGTGATTTGGTAGGTCATCTAGATAATGACGACATATTAGAGAGATATTCACTGGATGAGATGGTTAGAAGCTTCGATCAGCTACCAAATGTAGGATTAATCTACTCAGATCTGGCTCAAATTGGAGAAAAAGGTGAACATCAACTGTATTCTGAGAGCAAAACCTTTGATATTAACGCTTTACACCAGCATGGATGGCGGCATTTTGGGGTATATCGCCGGAAAGTGATGGATTTTATTGACGGATATAACGAAAAACTGGTCAGTGCGTGTGAAGATGGGGATCTTTTTATGCAAATTTCAGAGAAATTTCCCATCGTTAGACTGCCAAAAGTGTTGTATTTATACCGCGCACACTCGGGAAATAACAGTGCAAATAACAAAAAGTGTGAAAGCTGCGAGGAGCGGCCAGTTTGCAATTACATGAGAGTGTGGAGTAAGTCCGCCAAATACGATCCTATAACTTTTAAACCATTAGAGGTGCATCATGGAACTGAAAATATTTGATGTTATTAATCAAAAGATTAATGAACGTGTACAAGATTTGACTGGATCTTTATGTGATGGCGTGGCTAAAGACTACGCTGATTACAAAGGTATGTGCGGAGTAATCAAGGGTCTACGAACCGCGCAG
>Ga0209354_10001291_pt1 | contig 11119 bp, 13 predicted proteins | sample LauGreSpBDMM15DD_2_FD_187562 | JGI IMG/M metagenome (GOLD analysis project Ga0209354, IMG submission 187562) | Freshwater lake microbial communities from Lake Michigan, USA - Sp13.BD.MM15.DD (SPAdes) (version 2) | ecosystem: Environmental > Aquatic > Freshwater > Lake | place: Lake Michigan...
TGTAACGCTGTTAGTGTATTCTTTGAAGCGTGGTGCGTAATAAAATAGATTCCAATATTCCCGTGGTATCATTCTATCCCGTATGACTTTTACAACAGGATGATCTTCGTTCATGTCGGAGACGCACTTTAGCCCCTCGAGAACTGAATCTCTTAGGATTACTTTATCTGGTTCTTTAATTGGGATAGTTGGTACGGAGTTGTTAAAATTAGTTTGAGTTGCGCCATTCTTATAACGCTCAACAACATATTCATTATATAGGCTCGGGTCTAATTGTTTAATCACACCACCAAGGTTTGTACCATGGTCGCAATTGTGGCATCTGAAAAATAAGTTTGAAGTTACCCTATAGATGTATCCACGTGCCTTGAGTTTATTTTTAGTTGAGTCGCCGCAGAAAGGGCAACTGAAATTCCAAGTGTAGTCAGTCTTTCTCTTGAAATTCCTAAGACGATTACTAAGCATGCCAACATATTTCAGATCAACGTATATCATATCTCACTCCTTAGAGTAAGTATACTATACTACCGAGTTAAAATCAAATCAAGTTTTAGTCAATAAAATAAATTTGACTAAGCGCCCATAACTCGGTATACTAACTATGTTGGGTTTTAAGGGTGATATGTTATAACAGATTAGTTGCTACTGGTAATCTTGATAATGCCCAACCTAAAGCAATTGCTCCACCAATAACATAATACTTCCACTTCTCTACGAATAATACACGACGTTCAAGTTGATCAAAATCCTTTCTGATTTCATCCACTTGATCCTTAGTGGCTTTTGAAACCTCTTTCAACATTAAATAGAAATGATCTTCAGTCTCATCCAACTTAGACAGAATTTCCTTACTCATTGTAGTTATCCTTGAATGGAGTTCTCTTACATCAAAAGATACTTCATTATTGGTTTTCTCTATATGATCCAATCTGGATTCATGTACAGCTAGCAACTTACCGATATTATTTGATACCTCAGCCATGTTTGTAATAGCGGTATCAATTCGCGATACTACGTTCTTCAGAACGGCGATATCGGTTTCTGGTGCTTGTGACATTATTTGCTGCTCTCGAAAATTTGTTTATTAGTTCTGTACCATTCCTGCCACGCAATAAGTTTTTGTCTTACTTCGTAATAGGTTGCGTAATTATCTGTAACAATATTTAGGAATTCACTCATCTTTACATTAGATGATGTTCCATCTGATTCTTTACTGGTTGATACAACTTCCTTTAACATCGGAGGCGGTTCAATTAGAATTGCTGGGGCTTTTGGGAATGACGTTTTGACTGGCACTGTTGTGCACGCTGATAGTAGCATTAGGCAAGTCACAGCGATTGTCATACTTCGTAATATACTTTGTAATAATTTTGTCTGTGGCATTGTCTTTTTCCAATATCAACTTTTCATTCTTCGCTACCAGCTCAACTATTTTAGTATTGGCCTCGGCAGACTCAGCTTCTTGTCTAGCAACCTTTACTTCCATGGCAGCAACTTTCTGTTCCCATACCGCCTGAGTATTTATTGCGCCTTCAAAGTAAATTCCAAACACTAACAATATGATCGAAGCAATTTGTACAGGTAATTTATATAGATTTACGAAGGGTATAAACGTCAGGAAGAACGACGCAACGATACCTAATATACCAGCGATAACAGTTAAGTGAAATACAATATTAGGTATAAACGATAAAATCATAATGCCCCTCTTGGGTCTGGCTTTTCTCCGAACCCTATTAAGCAAGCAACTTTATCTATAACTTGAACAATAGACCAAGTTCCGGTTTCAGCATTACCAAAGAAAATATATCCACTCTTTTCTTTTACTGATTGTCCAACCCAGATTTTCTTTTCACCAACTTTATCTAACAGTGAAACTAACTCTTTTAATTCAGCACACACCACGGTCTTTTGTAATTCTACCATTTCAGCCTGAGCCGAACAAGTGACCAGTAGTAACGCAATTAAAAGTTTTTTCATTTTGGATAATCCCTTGGTGGCGGAGGAGGTGGTATATAATCGGTGGGAGGGCGAGGATTTGGTTCAGTATCTTTTTTTGCCCAAACCGATGCTCCATGAGCGCCGGCAATGATACCAACTGACTCAGCGAATTCTCTAAGGCTAACCGCAGTTTTTCCTAATACGAATTCATACACAACGAATCCAATAACGGCAAGCAGCGAAATCATCCATGACCATCTTGCGATATCATGGGTCTTTCCATCTTTTCCGGTAAGAAGTTCTTGAATGATTTTAAACATTACATCACTATCGTTTGAACAATATCCGTGTTAGGGGCTTTGCGTTTAATATTTTTCCAAGCACCGCCACCATGTCTATTATATCTAATGGCTTTGATGTTATCGCCACTCTTTAGTACCATCACACCCTTCGGGTTCTTTCTTGCGTAATCATGTATTTCTTTATGCGTTGGGTCACTCAAATCTAGATACTCAGACCATCTGGTAAACTTTTTCTTACCCTTGGAGAAACGTCTGAGTACATCATCACCAACGTTGAAGGTTCCGTATTTACGACCTTTCTTTCCAACTCGAATTACAGGCATGTCCGTTGAAACTCCAGGACCAGTTACGTTTGCAGGAGCACCATCTTCAAACAGTGATAGTATTTCCTCAGCGATAAGTTCTTCTTCAACCATCACTAATTGATTATTTTTTACCTTCCCGAGAATCTCATGATAGCGTTCTTCAAGAAAGTCCAGTGAAGGATTTTCATCTTCACATTCTTTAATTAAGTAAAGTGCTGATACGATTGAGGCTAACTGACTTTTACCGCCAGGAAGTTTACCAATCAATCTTTTTAAATTAAATACTAACCGATCAAGATAGTCATACGCATCTTTCTGTTCGCTTGTCTGATCTTTAGGTTTAATTAACAATGTACCATCTTTATCAATCACTCCGAGTTTATAGGCTCGTGTCTGATCGAAAGGTACAACTAACATGTATAGAACTTTTAACGCAATTAGGTTGTCAATAGATGACATTAGAAATCCCTTAACAATTTAATGATACATTCGTCCAATGGTATATCTATCAATTTAATTCCATGTTGTTTGACTTCATCCGGCATTCTATTTAAATATACTAGAAAAGTAATCAACGTATCCCACTGATCTTTATCAATCTTAAAGAATAACATATTGGTTGTTTCCATACCCCATAAGTTATATAATACAATCAGGTGGTTCAATACAAGACGTTCCTTGATTTCCCCACCTGATTTATATCTCAACAATAATTTCTTGATGTATAAAAATCTTTTTACATCTTCTTCAAATTCTTTAATGCTACTACATTGTGAATTATCATAATGGTGCATCGCATGAATCAAGAAATTATCGTTTGTCAGTTTCATTATATCTTTTAAAAAGATGGGAATAAATCCCATCTACACATTAAGCGTCTGGATATTGGATATCGTCAGCTTGATCGCCTGTCATAGAACCCATGGCAACTAAAACTTCAGTCTGAACGCGCCCAGCACGACCACCAGTTCCAACAGTACGTTTCACCCAACCAGCGTGAGTTGCTTTGATACCACCCGCACCAGAACCTAAAGAAGCAACAGCGGTAGCTTGATCAGCGGCAGCTTGGATCTCAAAATATTGAGCGTTATTGCCAGTACCAGTAAGTAAGACGATAGTGTAGGGTGTTACCGTGGCTACACCAATTGTGCCGGCAGTGGTAACAATCGCGGTAGTGTCTTCGTTAGTTAAAGTGAATCCAGTGACACTAGGTGAAGTTCCAGTAACAGCAGAAACTTCATAAATCTTTGGAGTCGTATAACCAGTGATAGTACCAGTACCTAAAGCACCAGCAATAACAACATGGTCACCAACTGCTAAGGTTCCGCCAACGCAAGTAAATTGCCCAGCAGTTCCTGAAATGGCAACCGTCGAAAGAGCAGTACGGCCAGCAGCGGCAAGAGCAGTAGCTGCAAGACGGAATTTACCAGCGGCTAAACCAAGAGCAGAAACATAATAAGAAGTTGCGTTTGTAAGACCAGTAATAGCAGTACCGCCGCCATGATAATACTTAACTTCTTCAGCGGCAACTAATCCGTGAGCAGCATAAGCAATTTCTTCAGTGGCAATTGTTACACCAGTAGTTGGAATAATGCGAGCTGGTTTAGCAACAGCAACAGTTGGTGCTGAGGTATAAGCAGAACCTACGTTTGTCACGGCGATTGCTGTAACAACACCGCCAGCGATAGTAGCAGTAGCAGCAGCTGAAGAACCACCGCCACCAGAGAATGTTACCGCAGGAGCAGTACCGAGATAGCGCGCACCAGCAACCGCAACTCCAACGTTAGTTACGTTATCGCCACCCGCAGCAATTTCAGTATTATCTACACCAAACACGTTAGATAATCCAAGATCATTGTTTGAAGACATTCTAGCAGACGCTGGCTTTTCTGATAGTGTGTATGAAACCGCGCTACGATTAGTCATTGTAGTACCAACGATACCAGATCTAACTAATGCTACTGTATCTGATGTGATTGTTACGATTTGATAATCTTCACCGTTTACACGGATAGTATTACCGATTTTTGCTTCTGTAGTAAAAAGAGTGCTAACTCCAGTAACAACGCCAGTTGCTCCGACGATGCTAATAGTACCCGTAGCAGTTTTACTATCTTGGTTTCCCCATAAAGCCATTTTAATTCTCCTAGTATTATTTGATTGGTTTACTGACTATTCTTCTTGAACTGACCGAAATCTCTTTTAATATATTCATGATCAGTTTCATTTCCAGCGAGGTGACGCCCACGCTTAGAATCAAGATAACTCTTAACCAATTCGTTTGGTTTCTTGGCGTCTTTTAAATGCCCAGCCTCTCCTGCAATTTTCTTAACGGTTGCGTGAGCCTTTGAGTATTTCTTATCAGCAACTTCGGGTTCGTGTTCTCCATGATAACCAAATCCTGGATTACCCGTAGCCACAGCTTCTTCTAATTCTGTTTCTTCTTTCATTGCCATTTTAGTGGCAGTGGCATACATGACATTCTTTGCCTTATCGCCATACTTTGAAACGAAACTTGAATAAGATTTTTTCATACCCTTAACAATTCGTTCTTGTTTAGCTTTCATCTCTGGTGACATCTCAGCTTCTTCAAGATCAACTTCTTCACGCATTGATCTGTTGCTTGATATATTTAGTGAGTGCGTACCGACACCACGGAATTCACGTTTAGCAGGGGCGTTGGCCAGATTAGCGCCGGATTTACTTCCAGCTGGACGACCACGACCACGTTTAACTCCAGTGGTATCGGCTTTCTTAATCTTCTCACCCGTTTCGTCTTTATCATCGCCCTGATGCTGACCCATGTTTTGCATGGACACGCCCTTGGGTGTATAGACAACTTTACGTTTCATGCCTTCTTTATCAATGGTGGTGATATGCGCTTTCTTTTCGCTATGATCATAATCCACTACGTTATTGCCGGCTTTCTTATGCATGGCAATTTTATCATGGAAGTCACTATGTGAAATCATTTCTTCACAGAAGATATTTATTTCTTCATCGAGTTCAACTTCTTCAAATGTCTTTTTAGGCTTTAACTTTGTAGGGGTTGCCGCTTTGGCTGCTAATGCCTTGGCTTTTTCCATCCCTGTACGTTTATCTTCTGGATCTGATTTTTTCCATTCTGACTCAACTTTCCATTCATCGAGTTCAACTTCTTCTTTTTTTGTTTTACTATATTGTTTCAGTGCTTCTTTAGCGGCATGACGAGCACGTGACATTGGAGTGTGAACAGCGCCGGACTTATCCTTAATACTACCCTTGCTAGGAACACCACCTGTGAATGGAGCATCTTCTTTACACTTAGCTTCTTCAAGATCAGTTTCTTCTTTACGCAGTTTCTTAAAATCTTCAGCGTCTAGTTTACCGTTCTTATTGACGTCTAATTTCTTTTGCTTACCGACTAATTTCTCGTCGATAGTATCAGTCATAGTTGCGCCTTCTTTTAAGTTGCTTGAACTATAGTGCTGCTCGGCTTGTTTTTTAGACATACCATATTTTGATTTGAACGCCTCATCAGAAGCCTTTATTAGATCACGTGCCAATTCTCCGGCTGATGGTGTATAGCCTTCCGACAAAACTTCTTTATTAAAATCTACAAATGATTTCATTTTCTTTTCCTTTACATTGAAGTTGCGCGGTATTCAGACTGACCATCATCATACCCATGCTCATAGGCACGATGATGCTCGGGATGAGTTTTTCTATCATGAGGATTTTTATTTCCGCCACTAGAATTGCCATGAGAGAATCCCTGATCCTGCGCGGCATGGATTTCTTTTGTTTTTGGGTCTAATACTTCTAAGACCAATTGTTTATAAGTTTTCATACCCTTACCCTATGTTCTTTAATGAAGCACGAATTTGCCAACCGTGTTTCGTATGTTTATCTAAACGGTCAGCGGCAAAATTAGCCAACCCTTGTTGTCTTTGAGCCGAGGCTAAATCAAAAACTTTATTCATAGTAGTGATCATCTCGTCATTGTCACGTTCAAGCGACAAGAGCATGTCACGAATCAATACTATATTGTATGCGTTTTCTTCTATTGTTTTATATTTATACATATCCATGACGCTGATTGGAGCATAAACATCAAGAGCACGGAGTTCCTCGGCCAACGGATCCACTGCACCATAAAGATCAGCATACAGATCACCGAAGAAGTCATGATACTGACTGAACATAATACCTTCTACGTTCCAGTGATACGACTGAGTCTTAAAGTACATGGCGAAGGTATTACCCAAGGCCAATCTAGTTGCTATGATTAGTTCTTCCATCTGAATGCTCCTTATTTTGCAAGTCTTTTATTTTCTATAGCTTTAACCTTGGAAACAAGTTTCATTGCTAAACGGTTAATTGCTTTTTTACGGGTTTGGATAATTCTTTCAACACGTTCTTTCTCTGAAACCGATAATTGGTTCAGAGGTTTTCTTGCTATACGCTTTTCCATCATCTTAACGGCCAGATGTCTTGCGCGTTTGTTTAATGTTGTTACGTTTGAACGGGTCTTCAGGGCTAATTTAAGTTTACGACTACGCTTGGATTTAGTCTGAGCGAATCGAACCTTTGCTCTTAGACGCTCGGTTCTTGATAATACTTCGTTGATGACTTCTTCATTTACTTCCTCATCATCTTCAACTTCATTACCCTCATCATCAACCATTGTGATCTCATGATCCTCATAGGCGTCAAGGATATCTTCGAGTTCAGCAACTTCATTGGCCATGTCATCTAATTCTGAATCTTCAATATGTTCTTCATCTTCTTCAGCCACAATATCTGGCATGGGATTTTTACGATACGTTTGTGTGCCACCATTAAAGAACGGATCAAAGGCTTCAGTGGCGTAACGCACTTTCATCTTACGAACCGCCGTGGATTCTCCTGGTGCCATACTATGCCCCGCTGTAGTATGAGTCTGAGAAATATCTTTATGATCTGACTCAACGTCACTATCATTTACCTTAACTGTTTGGGCTTCACTGTCGTTTACTTCAGGAACGTTTCTAAGTTTTGATAATTTCTTTTGAATATCAGCAACAGGTTTATTAGTCATCTTGGCTGTTGACAGCTTCTCAACTAAGGAATTGATTTCTTCTTGAATAGAACCACCGTTACCAAAATAGAAGTCTTCATCTTTTTTAGTCTTACATTTCTTTTTACCCGCTTCGTATACAGCACCAACTTTATCTGTACCGTTGGGTTGGATAGTACCTTCATCTAAACCCATTGCTGCCGCGAATCTTTTATGTCCATGTTTATTGCGCAGATACATTGTAACGGCATGATCCTTAGATCTAACATCTCTAAGATCAGGGGCAATTCTGCTTTGATTTTTCAATAAAGCCTTAATATCTTTCATGTCATATTTTTTCATGGCATGATATTCTTTATAGATTGGATGCTCTTTATCTTCAACAGCTTCACTCATCTCAACTTTCTTAGGAACTAATTGTTCATCATAAGCGATACCTGCTTCTGTAGCTGTCTGAAGCATTTTATGTAGAACGTCAACGTACTCGGCACGCATGGGCTTACTACGAATCTTACGAAGCGCATCATTGATCAACCCTTCTGGATTGGATTTCTTATCAACGTCAACAACACCCAATGTTCCAGCGATAATGCGAGCCACTTTAATTTTATCGGTCTGTGTGAATTTCATTTCGTTTATCTCTGTTCCTGTTGGGATATATGAGTCAGCAAGTTCAGCACCCGCTGTTGCTGGAGTATAATCTATTTCCATACCTTCTAACTCATGCTGGTGCATATGCCAGTAATCTTCATGATGAAGGAATTCCCCAATGCGAGTTAAATCTCTTTCTGCTTCTTTATATGCCGAATTCCAGGTCTTTAATTCAACAGCGTCTGGAACCTTACCCTGCTCAAGATGTATATCATTTATCTTCATGTAAGTATCAGTGGCTTTAAGGGCAGACAATAACGCTGCACCATCTTTAATCTCACCGGAATTATACTTCTCGATTGAACTTTGAAACGCCTTTGCTGCGTCTGCCGAGTGGTGAAGGTTTTTAGTAGTGTAGCCTCTAAATGTTATTTCTTTTGGTGCGTAACCTATAGATACGTCTTCCGTTACGTCTTGAATCCATTTAGATACTAACATGCCAGATGCCTCTTTTAATAATAGATGGTTAGAGCCACGCTTCACGATTTCGTATTTGATTGATTCGCATAAAACGCTATCGCCAACATTGAATATTTCTTTACGGAAATACCGCTCTCTGATTGAATCTCGTTCTAATACAATTTCTTCTTTAATAACCTCAAGCCCCATTCCCGAACGCAGTTCACTCATCATGCGCTTGGCATCAACTGAGGTGAAATTATTTGGCAGACCTTTCTTGAATGATTCAAAGTCATTATCTTTAGCGGCCAGGCGCATCTTAGTGCCCGACATTCCAGATACGCTATCTGAGTCTGGATCACGCTCACCCGCCGATAATACCTCGATTGTGTCGAAGTGATACTCTTTACCATTATATGAATTCAATAATTTAGTGAAGGTATCAACTCTATCTGAACCAACAACTAGAATTAAATTTTTGTATTTCTTATTGAGATGCTTGGCAACCTCAATAGGTGTTCTTGTATCTTCTCCAGCTGCAACGAAATTAACCTTCGGAAACATGCGCTTCAGAAAGTAAATTTTACGGTCAACTGGTAATGGATTATCTTTTTTGTTTTGCGTTCGAGAAGCGTAGATAAAGCAATCTGCGTCTTGTTTCTCGGCAATATGCGTGGCTGTACTTATCAATAGGCCATGACCTATCGTTGGGGGTTGAAAACGCCCAAATGTGAATACAACCTTCTTTGATGGCAGCTCTTTAAGGAGTTGTCTAAAATTCTTCATTATTATCCATCTATAAATTTAAGTGTCTTATTATTTAGTTATTTCGATTATTCATCTTTGTTCAATCCAACTAAGACTAGCAACGGCTTTTTTATTCGCATTTTTTGATGCTGCTGCTATAGTAATTATATCGCTAGCAGAACCCATATTTCCACGCCCTAACTGTAAATCTGCGTTAGAATCTAAATTAACTCTAACGGAAGAACCAGCTGTTATAAATCCAGAATCAATCGCAAACCCATCGGTAAGTTCTCCCGTTGATGTATAATTATATTGCGTGAACGCATTCGTATCTGGATTATTAACCCAAGTTCCATTGACCGTTCCGTTGCGCACTACTTTATAGTAGATATCAGTATTGTCTAGGGTATTGGCCACAAAATGTGTTAGTAAAATAATAGCATTTAAGTTTGTGGGTTTCATTCTAATACTAATGATAGGATAAAACACTAACGCAGTTTCTAAAGTTATACCAGTAAGAGGAGTCAATATGTTTGAGGCAATACCCTGCTTTGTTAATTTACCCTCTACTAAAACGCTATTTGATCCTTGGTATAAATGGTGAGTTCCTGCCACTCCACCAATATTTTCTAATTCTAATCTAATGGGTAAGAATGGAGTTTTTGACCAAGGTAGATATAACCGATTTCCCGTGTTGATTGTATGAATAACCCTAGGAAGTCCGTTAATGATATAACTGAATATTATTTGTCCAGCGCCATACCATTCGTACTCCACCGATATCATTTGTTGTGCGCTAGGTACTGCTGTAATTCCACTAGCCCCATTTCCGTCTAACTTATCACCATTCCAGTCATTTCTAATTATTCGTTCCGTTGTCTGTACACCCGAAGCTGTGCTAATAAGAACACAGGCATATTCAGGTAATCCATCTGATCCAAGTGTTCCGCTATCTTCAAAATAAAATCCATCTGTCCCATTAAACAATCCGAACCTTCTACGAATACCAATTGTTGGGTTCATTAATCTTACGGAGAAAGTAACAGTATTTGCGCGCCCCGATGTATAACGCATAACGTTTCTAGTTTGTCTTACTATCTTAGATCCAAGGGTAGAATTTACAGACATGTCAATATGACTAGTGTTGGGATCAAATGTTGCCGAACCTCCGCTAACTGAAAGTTCATCCCAAACATCGGTTTCTTTACCGTATTGAAATGTGTTGAAAAATATTGATTCTTGAGTCTGAACCTTTAATCGACCTTTAGTGTCTATACTAGAAGGTATTCCGGATGCGTCACCCGAGCCGATTAAATTAGCATTTACATAAATTGGGTTTGAAGATGAATTGACTGAGGTGTTTTTAGAAATTGGAATTGGATTACCAACTTCGTTCTTAATTTCTTGATCGTTTGTAAAAAGATATGTCATATGATTCTCCACCCAGCTCTATAAGTCATTTGTATTGCGCCATTATTAAGCTGTAGAATAAATCCACCAGCGTCGTTATCTACTGTACCTGAAACGGTTATTGGATGAGTTTCACAGGCACCTGATTCATCTTTAATTATTAACACGCGACCATTGTTGGCTACGCTTGGGATTGTTATTGAAACCGGACCAGCGTGATTTATTCCCACATACCAATCCGTGTCCTGAACAACATATGTATCTCCAGTGACTAGGGTTGTGTTGTTTACAATTTCACCTGGATTGATATCATCGAATACGAATTT
>Ga0209354_10001295_pt1 | contig 11098 bp, 6 predicted proteins | sample LauGreSpBDMM15DD_2_FD_187562 | JGI IMG/M metagenome (GOLD analysis project Ga0209354, IMG submission 187562) | Freshwater lake microbial communities from Lake Michigan, USA - Sp13.BD.MM15.DD (SPAdes) (version 2) | ecosystem: Environmental > Aquatic > Freshwater > Lake | place: Lake Michigan, USA...
TGCTGGTTTGTTAAGTTCGGTTTTTGATTCCACGATTGGAGTGGGCATATATTGCAGGGCTATCTGCAAGACTTCATCAATCCATTTGACCGGCTTGATGTTCAAATCAGCCTTGATATTGTCAGGAATTTCCTTCAAGTCCCTTTCGTTATCCATTGGTATCACGATAGTCCTGATGTTGCCCCTGTGAGCAGCCAGAAGCTTCTCCTTGAGGCCTCCAATAGGGAGCACTTGGCCACGCAAGGTAATCTCTCCGGTCATCGCGACATCCTTTCTGACAGGGATGCCGGTCAACACTGATACCAGTGCGGTACACATGCCGATGCCTGCACTGGGACCATCCTTGGGAGTGGCTCCTTCAGGAACGTGCACATGCAGATCCTTGTGCTCTTGAAAATTGTCTTCAATCCCGAGGCTATTGGCCCGGCTACGCACGACTGTAAGCGCCGCAGTGATGGATTCCTGCATGACATCGCCGAGCGAACCAGTCATGGTCACTTTGCCTTTGCCGGGAATGGCAATGGCTTCAATGGTCAGCAGTTCACCGCCCACCGAGGTCCAGGCTAGTCCGTTGACTTGGCCAATGGCATCGGCTTCTTCTGCTTTGCCGTAGTCATATTTGAAGACACCAGCATATTTTTCGAGATCCTTCGATGCGATCACCAATGTTGCTGTACTGTCGTTCAGGCTTTGTTCCTTGACGACCTTGCGGCAAATTTTAGCGATTTCGCGTTCGAGGCCCCTGACGCCCGCTTCACGGGTGTAGTGTCGGATCAAATCGAGAATCGTCTCATTCTCGATCTTTAGCTCATCTTTCTTGAGGCCATTGTTGGTCAGCTGCTTGGGGACCAGATAACGCGAAGCGATGTTCAGCTTCTCGTCTTCGGTATATCCAGGCAGGCGGATGACTTCCATCCTGTCCAGCAACGGACCCGGTATGTTCATGGAATTGGACGTACAAATGAACATTACATCGGAAAGATCGTAATCCACTTCGAGGTAGTGGTCGTTGAAGCTGTGGTTCTGCTCCGGATCGAGCACTTCCAGCAAGGCAGAAGCCGGATCACCACGGTGATCCATGCCCATCTTGTCGATTTCATCGAGCAGGACCAGCGGATTGCGTACTCCTACTTTTGCCATTTTCTGCACAACTTTGCCTGGCAGTGAACCAATATAGGTTCTGCGATGGCCACGAATTTCCGCCTCGTCCCTCACTCCACCCAAAGCCATGCGCACGAACTTGCGACCAGTGGCCCTGGCTATGGATTCACCCAGAGAGGTTTTTCCTACGCCAGGAGGGCCCACCAGGCAAAGGATGGGGCCTTTGAGTTTCTTGACGCGTTTCTGGACGGCCAGATACTCGAGTATGCGTTCCTTGACGTCTCTCAGGCCGAAATGGTCGTTTTCGAGAATGTCTTCAGCCTTGTGCAGATCAGACTGGATCTTGGTGCGCTTCTTCCAGGGGACATTGATCATCCAATCCAGATAGGTGCGCACCACGGACGCTTCCGACGACATCGGCGACATCATCTTCAATTTGTTCAGCTCAGCATTGGCTTTGTCGCGTGCTTCCTGCGGCATGCCGGCTTCATCGATGCGGCGTTTCAGCTCTTCCGCTTCGTTCGGGGTATCGTCCAGCTCGCCCATTTCCTTCTGGATCGCTTTCATCTGTTCGTTCAGATAATACTCGCGCTGGCTTTTCTCCATCTGTTTCTTGACGCGGCCACGAATACGCTTTTCTACCTGGAAAATATCGATTTCGGATTCAATCAGCGCCATCAAATGTTCGATGCGAGGCTTCAGGTTGGCAAGTTCCAGGATGTTCTGTTTTTCCTGGAGCTGCAGCGACATGTGCGTCGCGATGGTGTCGACCAGGCGGCTGGGATCATCAATACTGGTAATTGAAGTGAGTACCTCAGGCGAGATTTTCTTGCTCAACTGGACGTACTGGTCAAACTGGGAGAGCAGGGATCTTATCAGGATATCGGTATCCTTCTCCTCGACCACATGACTGTTCAGCCCAATGATATCGGCTGTGCAAAATTCTTCATCGAAATGGAATTGCTTGATCTGGACCCGCTCCACACCTTCGACCAGCACCTTCACGGTACCGTCGTTCACATGCATAAGCTGCAGTACTGTGGCAACCGTTCCGATGATGTAGAGATCTTCCGGACCTGGATCGTCCTCAGAATGCTGTTTCTGTGCCGCAAGTATGACCTTCTTGTCTGCCGCCATGGCAGCTTTGAGAGCCTTGATGGACTTTTCACGGGCTACAAACAGCGGATGGACAATCTGGGGATAGACAACCACGCCGCGCAGCGGAAGAAATGGCAGCGTTTGATATGTTGAGGGCTTTTCCATAGACAAGTCGCTATTTCTCTGTGATTACTGCTTAACCATTCGATTGTTTGTCTTTCGGGGCAACATTCGACCCCAGGGTCGTCCCCAGATTCGATCCCATGTTGGCGGCATTCGACCCGGTGGCAACAGTGCCGGCTGCATTTACAGCTTCGTTGTTTTCGTACATGAGCAAGGGCTCGGATTCACCCCGGATCACTGCTTCATCAATGATGACCTTTGATACACTTTTTTCCGATGGAATCTTGAACATGGTTTCCAGCAAGACAGACTCCATGATGGAGCGCAGTCCCCTGGCCCCGGTTTTTCTCTCCTGGGCCTTGGTGGCAATGGCGCGTAACGCATCATTGCGGAACTGGATTTCAACACCTTCCATCTCAAACAGTTTCGAATACTGCTTGGTCAGCGCATTCTTTGGCTCTTTCAGAATCCTGATCAGCGCCTCCACATCCAATTCATTGAGCGTCGCAATCATCGGCAGACGACCTACGAACTCGGGAATCAAGCCATATTTGACGAGATCCTCTGGCTCAACATCGCGCAGGGTTTGACCAGCAGCCTTTTCCGCTTCCTGGCTACGAACCGATGCGGAGAAACCGATGCCACTTTTGTCGGATCGATCCCGGATGATTCTGTCCAGCCCGGCAAAAGCACCACCGCAAATGAACAGGATGTTGGAAGTATCTACCTGCAAGAACTCTTGTTGAGGATGTTTACGGCCACCTTGTGGCGGAACTGAAGCAATGGTTCCTTCGATCAGTTTCAACAAGGCCTGCTGCACGCCTTCACCAGATACGTCCCTGGTAATTGAAGGGTTGTCCGATTTGCGGGAAATCTTGTCGATCTCGTCGATGTAGACGATGCCCATCTGGGCCTTCTCTACATCGTAATCACATTTTTGCAGCAGTTTCTGGATGATGTTCTCGACATCCTCGCCCACGTAACCGGCTTCGGTCAGGGTGGTAGCGTCTGCAATGGTGAAAGGCACGTCCAGCAAGCGTGCCAGCGTCTCGGCCAGCAAGGTCTTGCCGGTACCGGTTGGCCCGATGATCAGGATATTGCTTTTGGACAGCTCAACATCGTCCGCTTTCTTCTGGTAGTTGAGCCGTTTGTAATGATTGTAGACAGCAACCGCGAGGATTTTTTTGGCCTTGCCCTGGTCAATGACGTACTGGTCAAGGATGGCGCAAATTTCAGCAGGTGTTGGCAACTCCTTCTGCTTTTTGTCTGCGGCTTTGTCGTGGATCTCTTCGCGAATGATGTCATTGCACAGATCAACACATTCGTCACAAACGAAAACGGATGGACCAGCGATCAACTTCCGTACTTCGTGCTGGCTCTTGCCACAGAAGGAACAGTAAAGCAGTTTTCCGGAATCGTCTTTGGATTTGTCACCCGCCATGCTGGCACTCCACTACATCAGAATCTATGGCTAAGATGAAGCCATTTGTGCCATTTTACAAGGTCTGCACGGGAAATTCCCCGCAGGATTTTACTTGCCCGTGGGCGTCATCACTCTTTTTTCCAGAACCTGGTCGATGAGTCCGTACTCCACGCCTTGGTCGGCGCTCATGAAGTTGTCCCTGTCGGTATCCCTGGCTATCACGTCGATCGTCTGGCCAGTATGGTCGGCCAGTATTTTGTTAAGCTTTTCACGAATTGTGAGGATTTCTTTCGCCTGGATGTGGATATCAGAAGCTTGCCCCTGGAAACCACCACTGGGTTGGTGAATCATCATGCGGGAATTTGGCAATGCAAAACGCTTCCCTTTGGCGCCACCGGCCAACAGCAAGGCGCCCATGCTGGCAGCCTGGCCAATACACATGGTACTCACATCTGGCTTGATGAATTGCATGGTGTCGTAGATAGACAAACCGGCAGTTACCGAGCCTCCCGGTGAATTTATGTAAAGATGAATATCCTTGTCAGGATTTTCAGATTCCAGGAACAACAACTGGGCTACGACCAGATTGGCCATATTGTCTTCAACAGGACCAATCATGAAGATAACCCGTTCCTTGAGCAATCTGGAATAAATGTCGTAGGAACGCTCACCGCGCGCAGTTTGTTCAACTACGATTGGGACCAGCATTGCCATTTCTTCCATGTGATGTGACGATTTCATGATTGATTCCTGATTCTGATAGCCTGTTTACTCAGCCTTGTTTATTCGCCAGCATGGCTAGTATGCAGGTCAAACAAGTCCTTGCGCCTATCGCGCATGAACTTGTTGACGATGGTTTACTTGGCCGCAGGTTCAGCCTCGGAAGGCTTCAATGCTTCTTCGTAACTGCAAGCGGTGTCTGTTACTTTTGCAGCAGCAAGGATGTGGTCTATTACAGCCTCTTCCATAGCCATTGCCTCTACCTGTGCCAACTGATCCTTGTTGCCGTAATACCATTTCACCACTTCTGCAGGCTGTTCGTAACTCTCGGCCAATTCCTCAACCAAAACACGCACACTCTTGGGATCTACGATGATTTTTTTCTGCTGGATGACTTCATTCATGATGAGTCCCAGGCTGACGCGACGTTCGGCCTGACCCTGGAACAATTCTGAAGGCAGCATGGAAGGATCAAGCTTCTGTTTGCCGTTGCCACCGTACTGCTGCAGCATTTGCTGCTTGAGCACATTGATCTCATTACCAACCAGCGCTTTTGGCATGTCGATAGTGTGCAGTTTCAGCAGACCCTCGATGATCTGGTTGCGTACATTATTGCGCACGGCATTTTTCAATTCCCTTGCCATGTTGTTTTTGACTTCGGTTCGGAACGCCGCTTCATCACCGCCTTTCACATCGAAGGAAGCAAAGAACGTATCGTCCAACTCCGGCAATACCGGTCCGGAAACCTTGCTAACCGTGACTTCAAACTCAACAGCCTTACCTGCGAGGTCCTTGTTCTGGTAATTTTCCGGGAAAACCAGATCCAGTACTTTTTTCTCGTCTTTTTTGCAGCCGATCAAGCCTGCTTCAAACCCTTCGATCATGCGTTTCGAACCAAGTACCAGCCGGGTACCTTGGGCACTGCCACCTTCGAATACTTCACCGTCTACTTTGCCGACGAAATCGATTATGACCTGATCACCTTCTTGTGCAGCACGGTCCACTTCCTGAAAAGTCTGTCTTTGCTTGCGCAGTGTTTCGACCATATTGTCGATATCCTGCTCGGAAATATCAGCAGTTTTGCGCACTACTTCAATATTCGCAAAATCGCCCAGCTTGATTTCCGGAAACACCTCAAAGGTAGCCACGAACTCAAGATCCTTGCCCTCTTCTGTCAGGCGCGGCTCAATTCTGGGCTGGCCAGCGGGTTTAACCTGCTGCTGGCCAACGGCTTCGTAATAGCTCTGGCTCATCAATTCGCCAAGAACTTCCTGGCGCACACCACGGCCAAAACGCTCCTGGATGACCTTGAGGGGTACTTTGCCTTTGCGAAAACCTTTCAATTGATAGCTTTTCGCTGCTTCTTGCAAACGCACAGCAACCTGGCTTTCCACGCGCGCTGCTGGAACCGCAATGGTCATTTTTCTTTCAAGGGGGGAAATGCTTTCAATGGAGACTTGCATGGATTCAATCCTGATCTGTTGACTGCTTGAAAAAAAACCGGGCTCGCTGCCCAAGCTGCTTCAGTTGTACATTGAGACGGCTTTCTACATGCCTGCTACTACAGCGCTTGCTTGCAGTAACGACCATGCGGGGTATTTATCCGGCTGGAAAAAAATTGGCCAAGCCCAACCCGCAAATCAAAGAAAATCTTTTATTATCAATGCGTTATGGTGGCGTTTGGCGGAATTTAGGGGCGAATTCTGCCACATCAACAAGACTTATTCAACAAAGCTTGAAGAATACAATCAACGTCTCTGGCTAATGGAGACCACATTGGCTCAACGTATGAATTCATACGCCTCGCTCTCAAGTAAGCCCTTCCTTTCCAAGCGGTTTGCAAATAACCAGCAGCAATGGCAGCAAGGTCAAGGCCCCAGCCAGTGCCAGGAACATCGCCAAGCTGGTCAGTAAGCCGAAAAACACAGTAGGAACGAAATTGGACAGCACCAGGATTGAAAACCCGGCAATGATCGTAAAGTTGGTGTAGTAAATACCCTTGCCAATACTGCTGTGGCAATAATGCATGGTGTGCAGATAATCCCTGAACAAGGGGAAATTCATCTGGAAGCGATGGACATAATGGATGGTGTTGTCCACACCTATGCCAATGGCAATTGCTGCAATGGTGATGGTCATGATGTCCAGCGGGATGCCCAGCAAACCCATCAGGCCCAGCACCGACATCGCTGCCAGGATATTCGGGATTATTCCCAGCACTGCCAAATACAGGGAACGGAACAGCACAATGAACATGCAGAAGACTGCTGCCATCACCAGACTGATGGTTTCGATCTGGGAGGAAAACAGGCTGTTGAGCATATTGTTATAGAGCACCAGCATGCCGCTCAGGTGTATCTGTTCCGGCTGCAAGGCAAATTTTTCCGCGAGCCCGCTGCTGATTTTCTCCAGCAGTGCGCCACGTTTGAGGGTGGGATCAGATTCCCGCACTCGAATCGAGAACCTTACCTGGTTGTCAGCTACTGACACGTAGGGTTTGAGCAAGGTCTCCTTGTAGGTCTCCGGGATGCGGCTATAGAGGATTCCCAGTTCGAAACTGTTCAATTCACGATTGCCGTTCAGCTCATAAGCAATCTCCAGCAGCGTTGCCAACGAGAGAACCTTGCCGGTTTCACTGAGTCCGTCAAGGTATTGATGCATTTGCGTGATCTTGCGCATTTTGTCGCTGGTAAACCAGGCCGCATCGCTATTCTCGGCTTCCTCGTCCTCCCAGAATTCATCTTCGGCAAAGCCCAGCCCAGCGCCGGTAGTGTCAGGACTGCCCAGGTCCACGATCACATCCAGGGGAGTAGTTCCTCCCATGCTGCTATCAATCGCCAACATACCCTGGTGGATCTCGGTACCTTCATCGAAGTAGTCAATGAAACTGTTTTCAACCTTGAGCCTGCCAAGCCCGATTACCGATGCCACGGCCAACAGCACCGAGAAAATCAGGATCGCGGCGCGATGCTTTTCAGTCATTCGGCCTATCAGGGGCGTAATATCAAAACTGTGGGCAAGCCCTGGAGGTTCAATTTTGGGGACCAATGCCATCAGCGCAGGGAACAACAGGAAACAGAACAAAAACGCTGAAAAAACCCCGATCATCATCATCCACCCGAAGTCCACAACAGGGGGAATGGAGCTGGTTGCCAGCGAGCCAAATGCAACCATCGTCGTCAAACTGGTATACAAGCAAGGGACGAACATGCTGCTCAATACCAATTGCAGTCGTTTGCCATGGCTTTCACCGGGGCTTTCGGTTTGCAGCTCCTGGTAGCGCACGATCAAATGCACCGTCAACGACACGGTAATGATCAGCAGCAAGGAAACGAAATTGGACGAAATGACGGTAACTGGCCAATCGACCAGGCCGAGAAATCCTACATTGATCAGCGTAATGACAGCACCACAGACCAGGGGGATCGCGACGAGACGCCAGTCACGAAAAAAGATCCACAAGGCCGCGATGATGAACAAAAGAATGGCACCACTAAACGACTCAAGATCCTTTTTGACATAAGTAATCAGGTCGTCAGCAATCATGGGCACACCCCCCATGTGGATGGCGGCATGGGTTTCATGCCGCTGCAGGATTGCCCTTATGCTTTCGATGTCACTGTGCAGATTGGCTGCAGCGGCATTATGCAACTCCTGATATTGACCCTCCAGCGCCCGCAATGTCTCCTTGCCTTGCTGGTCCAGCTCGCCAGCCTTTTCTTTCAGGCTGTATTCTTCACGGCTTGCAGTCACCACCGGAAACTCGGGATCCGTGGAAAAATTCACGATCAATGCTGTCGTTTTGCCGTCTGCACTCAACAGCACATCCCTATAGGCAGTGTTTGCCAACAGGTCAGCTTGGGCGGCTTCCAGATCGAGCTCGGGATCCTCGAGGGTGATGATCTTGTCAGCGACATCGCTCAAGGTGGCACCAGCCAACTTGAATAATGGCACATTGAAGATGCTGTCTACCGATTTGACACGCCCCAGAGCCTGCAATTCATCGCGCAAGAGACGTAAATCGTCCAGCACTACAGGGCTGAACAATTCTGTTCCCGGGGTGTACACCACGAATACAAAGTCGCTGGTGCCAAATTTGGCACTCACCTCACGTGCGTAGGCAAGGTCAGGATCACCTTCCACGACCAGTGAGTCTGCAGAGGCATCAAGACGGAAATTTCTGGCAAAAAAAAGGGCCAGCAAGACCAGGAAGGCGATACCAGTAATAACGATAAAAGGGCGTTTGAGCACCAGATTGGTGTATTGGGAAAACAGATGCATACCTGAGGAATCTGACAAAAGATCCAGTATATCACCCGGGCCAGCCTACTGGTGCCTTGAATCTCCTGGCTGGAATCAACCGGCCAGCCTCTACAAACTTTTGATTTTACGATGTTTCCCCATTAGTATCCGTCTATTGACGGTAATGCTACCTGGTTCCAATAATGAAACACCCTGCCCTGTATACAAGTAAAGGATGCGTGCCCCGCCCCAATGGCAGGTCTCTGCTATCAGGGGCAATTGGGAAACTACTGCCCGTACTGCTACTTGCTTCCTCCTTGACCCTGGCTCCATCCATACAGGCCGCACTCGATCCCGCAGTGGAAAATCTTAACCAACTGATCACTGAGAATCGCTACGAAGAAGCGTATACCTTGTCCAGGCAGATGCTGGCTGAATTCGAGGGTGATCCGGAATTCGATTTCCTGTTTGGCCTGGCTGCGCTGGAAGCGGGTCGACCCAATGAAGCGGTATTTGCCTTCGAACGCCTGGCGTTTCAGTACCCCGATCAACAACGGGTAAAACTCGAATTGGCACGCGCATTTTTCCAGACCAACAACCTGGCGGCGTCCAGGCAGTTGTTCACCGAAGTACTGGACAGCAATCCCGAGGAAAATGTTCGCGTTAATGTGCAGGCTTTCCTCGAACAGATTGACGAGAGAGAGCAAACCATCGCCGGCAGCCTGAGCTGGTATGTGAATACCAACATGGGCCATGACAGCAACATCAACAGTGCGACCGAATTGGGGATAATAAGCACCCCCATCGGCGACGTTGAACTGAGTCCGAGTGGACAAAGCCTTGATGACAGCTTCATGGATTTGGGCACAGGATTCAACTTTGTGAATCCTCTTACCAAAACCAGTGCCCTTAACTTCAGTGTCAATTACAACCTGCACAACAACATCGATACTGATGCCTTCGATATCGGAGTGCTGTCGGGTGAGGCTGGTTATGCGCACTTGGTAAATGACCTGCGGCTTAGTTATGGCCTCAGGGGACAGCTCGTTGAGCTGGACGGCGAAGAATTCCAGAACAGTGCCAGCCTTATTACCACTTTGCAGCGAAGCCCAGGCAATGGCTGGTCCCAAGCCGTGACTGCCGCCTATAGTGCCGTGCGTTATGATGATGGCATCAACGCCAATGCAAGCCTGCGTGATGTAGACCAGTGGCTGTTTTCCGGAATCCTGGGCAAAGCGATGGGCAATTTCAATCACACCGTAAGCGTGTATTACGGTACTGAAGATGAAGTTAAAAGTACTGGCAAGGACAATGCCCAGGACTTTTATGGCGTCGCCTTTTCAGAGCAGTTCCAGTTCCGGCCCGAGCACATCCCCTATCTGCGCGTGTCCCTCCATTACACCGAGAACAAGGCTCCGCATGTGTTTTTCGGCAAGGTGCGTGACGACAACACTTTTTCGACATCCATGGGCTGGATCTGGCGCGCACGCCGCAACATGAACATAACCACTGATCTGACTTACACAGACAATGAGAGCAATCTTGATCTGTATGAATATGACAGATTGAAACTCCAGACTGGCCTGCGCTACCAGTTCTGACAGTTCCGGGTTTTGTCACAGTCGCCTGCCAACAGGCGACTCGTTCTTGCTTTCTACTTCGGGTTTTCCCTGAATTTCAATGAAGCTGAGTTGATGCAATAGCGCATGCCTGTAGGCATGGGGCCATCCGGAAACAGATGTCCCAGGTGGGCATCACAGTTCGCGCACACCACTTCGGTCCTGCGCATGAACAGGGACGAGTCATCAAGCTCGGCTACGCGGCTTTCATCCAGCGGCGCATAAAAGCTGGGCCAACCCGAACCTGAATCGAATTTGGTTCTGGCATCAAACAGCGGCGCACCACAACAACGGCAGTTATAAACCCCGTGCTTGTCCGTTACTGACCAATATTCACCGGTGAATGCTCGTTCGGTGCCTTTTTGACGTGCGATCCGATACTCCTCTGCACTCAGCTCGGCTTTCCATTCTGCGTCTGTCTTTACAACTTTGTTCATTGCGGCTTGTCCTCCCCTCACGACCCGGTAGTGATAAATGTCTGCTTTCTGTACAATGCGCAGCCTTCAGACACGCCACTTCAGTGCTTTGTACGTATATGCAGTTTCGTATATACGTAGAGTTCTGCCGGCCGGCTGTATTTATCTGGGCCAGATTATATGATCATCAAGCAATCCGAAAAACTTCGTCACGTCTGCTACGAAATCCGTGGTCCTGCCTTGCAGCAAGCCAAGAAGCTGGAAGAAGAAGGCTACAAGATAATCAAGCTGAATATCGGTAATCCCGGTGCTTTCGGTTTCGATGCCCCTGAAGAAATCCTGCGTGATGTTCTCAT
>Ga0209354_10001297_pt1 | contig 11093 bp, 16 predicted proteins | sample LauGreSpBDMM15DD_2_FD_187562 | JGI IMG/M metagenome (GOLD analysis project Ga0209354, IMG submission 187562) | Freshwater lake microbial communities from Lake Michigan, USA - Sp13.BD.MM15.DD (SPAdes) (version 2) | ecosystem: Environmental > Aquatic > Freshwater > Lake | place: Lake Michigan...
CATGGGACAACCAACTGGGTTGTCCTATTATATTATCAAAATAAATAACAAAAAAGACTTGACATAGATACCATTTTATCGTATCTTTGGAGTGTTGTAAGAGCAACGAGTATTTTTAATCTTAACCCCAAACCCAAGTATCATGACAATCACTACCCCAATTACCACCATCACACTCCAACGATTTGTAATAGCGGATCTGGAATCTATTATTAAAAAAATAAATGGAATACCAAATGAAGCAGAGGCAGAAAGATTACTAGTGGAAAAGGACCTGCCAGATGGTGCATATTATATCAAATCGGGTCACCTAGGAGGGGAGTTGAACTACCTGTATATTAGCTTACAATGCCTAAATAACATTATTAATAACCATGACATTCAATTAGTTATCAATAAAATAAATACCATTCAGGTGGAGGCGGAGGCGTATCGTAAACAATTGACACATCACGATTATTACCTAAAATCAAATTATCTTATTGGACAAATCCAGTACATCGGAATAATCCTTCATGAAATATTAGAAAAATACAAAAAATAAATAACAAAAAAGACTTGACACGAATAACCTTTTCTCGTATCTTTGGAGTGTTGTATTTTTAACCCAAAAACAAACCCCATATCATGACCAAATTAACCAATTCAACTAGTATCTTTGTAGACGGTAATGTTCCAGTTCAAAAACAATCTCATTATTATATTGAATTTAATTTCTTAACTTAATATAAACTTATTAAGTTTATTTATTATCTTTGTATTACAATATTAAAAAATTTAAACAATATTACAATGGAAAACATGATTTTATTAGTTGATAGCAATCAAGGTATTTATTCTTATTTTTTGGCTTATCAAACGCTAAGTAATGAAATAAAAGAACAAGTTAATGCAAAGTTAAGCATAGAGGATATTAATATATTAAATCAAAATATTGATGTAATATATGGAACAGAATTTGATTTAGAAGAACTTTCTTATGCGTTTGATGCGCTATGTTCAATACCTATTGAAATAGATGGTGAAACTTATTTTGTGCATGAAATTGAAGGTGCTATTTGGTTAGTAAATGAAAAATATCAATTAGAAGAGTCTTGATAAATATAAATAAACACCGTATCCAAAAGTGGACGCCAGGTGCTACGGAAGGGGTAACAGTTATTTAATATTTAACCTCAACCAAAACAGACATCAGACCGATGCCTGTTTTTTTATGCCCAAAAATAATCAAAATAAATAACAAAAAAGACTTGACATCCATACCATTTTCTAGTATCTTTGGAGTGTTGTAAGAGCAACAAGTATTTTTAACCCCAACCCCATATCATGAAAAACAAACTAAGTAATCCAACTGGAGTTTTTATAGACCCGAGCAGAAACATCTTTGTAGCAGATGGTGGTAACCATCGTATTCAAAAATGGGCACCAGGTGCTACGAAAGCAATCATAGTGGCTGGCGGAAATGGTCCAGGTTCCGAATCTGATCAACTTTACAATCCACACGGTGTTTATGTAGACCTTACTGAAAACATTTACATTGCTGATATTGGAAATAATCGTATCCAAAAGTGGACACCAGGTGCTACTGAGGGAATCACAGTGGCCGGTGGAAATGGAAGAGGTACAGCAGCAAATCAACTTTATAGTCCACAAGGTGTTTACGTGGACATCACTGGAAATGTTTTTGTTGCAGATTGGGGCAACCACCGTGTCCAAAAATGGACACCAGGTGCTACGGAAGGAATCACAGTGGCGGGTGGAAATGGTCCAGGTTCAGCAGCAAATCAATTGTATTATCCCACCGACATTTATGTAATTAACGAAACCATCTTTGTGGCAGATGGTAATAAACATCGCATCCAAAAGTGGGCACCAGGTGCTACGGAAGCAATCACAGTTATTTAATATTTAACCTCAACCAAAACAGATGCCGAAGGTAGCGTATCTAACCGGTCAAATAACTGCTCGGCACCTGCCGAAGGTAGCGTGTGTATGTGTTATCATCCGACAGGTGCCGAAGGTAGCGTGTGTATGTGTTATCATCATGTAGATACCGAAGGTAGCGTGTGTATGTGTTATCATCCGACAGGTGCCGAAGGTAGCGTGTGTATGTGTTATCATCCGGCAGATTGTAATGTTGTAAGGGCAACGAATATAATTAACCCAAAAACCAACCCCAGTATTATGACAACCGAATCCAATTTTTTGAAAAATAACCAAATAGATAAACTTGGAAATCGCATCGTTGCCGATGCGTATAACAACCGTATCCAAAAATGGACTCCAGGTGCTACGGAAGGCATCACAGTTATCTAATATTTAATCTTCACCAAAACAGACATCCGACAGATGCCTGTTTTTTTATGCCCAAAAAATAATCAAAAAAAAGTCAAAAAAGACTTGACATAGATACCATTTTCTCGTATCTTTGTAATGTTGTAAGAGCAACAAGTATTTTTAACCCAAAAACCAACCCCAGTATTATGAAAATCACAGAAAGACAGTATCAACAATTTGTTGATTTGGCAAAAATATTAAGGACCTCACAGGCAGACGCTGAGGAAAAACGTATCAATGTAAGTAGTCAACCAGGTGCCGATGGATCCTATGAAATTAAATCGGGACAATTGATGGGTGTGATGTCTTATGCCAGCAATTCAATTGAATACATATTAAATTCAATCGCAGACGCTGAGGAAAAACGTATCAATGTAAGTAGTCAACCAGGTGCCGATGGATCCTATGAAATTAAATCGGGACAATTGATGGGTGTGATGTCTTATGTCAGCAATTCAATTGAATACATATTAAATTCAATCATTGATAATAATTAATTTCAATTCATGGGACAACCAACTGGGTTGTCCTATTATATTATCAAAATAAATAACAAAAAAGACTTGACATAGATACCATTTTATCGTATCTTTGGAGTGTTGTAAGAGCAACGAGTATTTTTAATCTTAACTCCAACCACAGTATTATGAAAATCACAGAAAGACAATATCAACAACGTAAGACAATTATTAAAAAAATTAGTGAAATTTTACTTGTAACGGGTGAAATTAATATTAATATGTTAGGTTGTGAAAAACCAATATATAAAGAACTTGGGAAGCAAGTTGATTTAATTGAAACCTTACATTTAGATTCTGCGGAAATTGTAAGTTATATCAATGAAACGGAAATTAATTGTTATGATATTGATTACACACAATTAAGTACTGATTTATTAAGAGAAATTTTATTAATAATTGATTCGTATAAGATTGCATAAAATAACATTTTTGATTCAACAAAAAATGAAAATTTTTAAAATAATCAAAAAAATATTAAAAAAGACTTGACAGTAATAACCTTTTCTCGTATCTTTGGAGTGTTGTAAGAGCAACGAGTATTTTTAACCCAAACCCAAACCCCATATCATGACAACCGAATTGAATTTTTCAAAAAATGATAAAGTAGATAAACGTGGAAATCGCATCGTTGCCGATTCGTATAACAACCGTATCCAAAAGTGGACGCCAGGCGCTACGAAAGGAATCACAGTGGCCGGTGGAAATGGTCCAGGTGCCGCATCAAATAGATTGAATCATCCTACTGGCGTTTTTATAGACGATAATGGAAATATCTATATAGCCGATAGAAATAACGACCGTATTCAGATGTGGGCTCCTGGTGCTAAGAAAGGGGTAACAGTAGCAGGTGGAAATGGTCCAGGTTCTAAATCAAATCAATTTTATTTTCCTTCAAGTGTTTACGTGGACATCACTGGAAATGTTTTTGTCGTAGATGTAAATAATCATCGTATCCAAAAGTGGGCTCCTGGTGCTACTGAGGGTGTGACAGTAGCCGGTGGAAATGGACAAGGTTCAGCAGCAAATCAATTGTATTATCCCACCGACATTTATGTAGATGGTAACGAAAACATCTTTGTGGCAGATGGTAACAACCGCATTCAACAATGGACACCAGGTGCTACGGAAGGCATCACAGTTATTTAATATTTAATCACCATCAAAACAGACATCCTACCGATGTCTGTTTTTTTATGCCCAAAAAATAATCAAAATAAATAACAAAAAAGACTTGACAGTAATAACCTTTTCTCGTATCTTTGGAGTGTTGTAAGAGCAACAAGTATTTTTAACCCAAAAACAAACCCCCCATTATGCCATATATATCAACCGCCGACGTTTCAATAATTAGAGAAACCATTAAAAAACAAATGCCAGAAGCAAAATTTTCAGTTCGTTCGGATGGAAATTATTCTGGTGTAGATATTGTAATCAGATCAGGACCATTCAAATTTAGTGGAATAACGTATTTGAATATAAACCAATATCATTTAGATCAAGAGGACCTAACCAACACCGAATTAGTGTTTATAAAAAAAATACTTAATATAGCCGAATCATTACTTGGTAATAGTTATGAGGATGCCGATTATGGTACGATACCATCATACTATATTAATGTAAGTATAGGACAGTGGGATAGACCATACGTACATTTAATTAAAAAATAAATAACAAAAAAGACTTGACAGTAATAACCTTTTCTCGTATCTTTGTAATGTTGTAAGAGCAACGAGTATTTCCAAACCCAAAAACCAACCCCCCATTATGGCTACTTCAAATTATCATTCGGTAAATGCAAGCAAAATATTTTCGGTATCAAATTCTGACCTAATGGACCTCCAGGATACAATTGAGGCCATCACCGATGACCTATCGGCTCATCCAGATTATACCCATCTTTCAAAGGCCGGTAGATACGAACTAGGATCGTATCCATCACATACACTTGGATCAATAAGAAATATTGTTTATCTAAATAATGATGAGATTGAGGTTTGTATTACTGCCGTAGTAAGGTCCGGATATTATGAAGGTGTTAATTTTGATTGGTACCTCAATATCACGGATGATGAGGGGTATGAGTATGAAGTGGCCAACGAGTCCGTAACCGATGCGACTGATAACTTAATCAGTTTTGTGGAGGGAATATATTCCGAATATACCCAACAATTGGTACAAGTTGCCAGGTTTTCAAACGGAGAGGTTATTTACGGACTCCAAGCCTAAACCTAATCAGTACATTGATAATTGAAAAGGACAACCTGGTTGTCCTTTTTTTATGCCCAAAAAATAATCAAAATAAATAACAAAAAAGACTTGACATGGATAACCTTTTCTCGTATCTTTGGAGTGTTGTAAGAGCAACGAGTATTTTTAACCCCAACCCCAGTATTATGACAACCGAATTAAATGACCCAACTAGTATTTTTGTAAACATTAACGGAAATCGCATCGTTGCCGATACGTATAACAACGGTATCCAAAAGTTGGCACCTGGCGCTACTGAGGGTATTACAGTAGCAGGTGGAAATTATGGTTCTCAATCGGATCAATTGAGCTATCCCACTGGAGTCCATGTAGATTGTAACGGAAACCTCTTTGTGGCAGATGGTTATAACCACCGTATCCAAAAGTGGACGCCAGGTGCTACTGAAGGGGTAACAATAGCTGGTGGAAATGGACAAGGTTCAGCAGCGAATCAACTTTACAATCCACAGGATGTCCATGTAGACCTTACTGGAAACATTTTTGTTACCGATTGGGGTAACTATCGTATTCAGATGTGGGCGCCAGGTGCTACGGAAGGAATCACAGTGGCTGGTGGAAATGGACGAGGTGCAGCAGCGAATCAATTGAATTATACAACTAGTGTTTATGTAGACACCACTGGAAACATTTACATTACGGATATTGGAAATAATCGTATTCAAAAGTGGACGCCAGGTGCTACGGAAGGAATCACAGTGGCTGGCGGAAATGGTCCAGGTTCAGCAGCAAATCAATTACGTGATCCTAATTATATCCATGTGGACGTTAATGGGACCATCTACATTGCAGATGCAAACAACCACCGCATTCAAAAGTGGGCACAAGGTGCTAAGAAAGGGGTAACCGTAGCAGGTGGAAATGGACGAGGTGCAGCAGCGAATCAATTGAGTTATCCTAGAAGCGTCCATGTAGATTGTAACCATAACCTCTTTGTGGTAGATATGTATAACCACCGTGTCCAAAAATGGACATCAGGTGCTACTGAAGGGGTAACAGTAGCAGGTGGAAATGGGCAAGGTGCAGCAGCTGATCAACTAAATTATCCTACTGATATTTATGTAGATGACAACGAAACCATCTTTGTTGCCGACTGTCGTAACCACCGCATTCAAAAGTTGGTACCAGATGATACGGAAGGCATCACAGTTATCTAATATTTAACCTTCACCAAAACAGACATCGGACAGATGCCTGTTTTTTTATGCCCAAAAAATAATCAAAAAAAAAGTCAAAAAAGACTTGACACGAATAACCTTTTCTCGTATCTTTGTAATGTTGTAAGAGCAACAAGTATTTTTAACCCCAAGTATCATGACCAAATTAACATCGCCAACTGGTATCCATATAGACCTTAATGGAAACCTCTTTATCACAGATATTGATAATAATCTTATTCAAAAATGGACTCCAGGTGCTACTGAAGGTATTACCGTAGCAGGTGGAAATGGACAAGGTTCAGCAGCGAATCAATTGGATTGTCCACAAAGTGTTCATGTAGACCTTAATGAAAACCTATTTATTTTGGACTGGGGCAATCACCGTGTCCAAAAATGGACTCCTGGTGCTACTGAAGGAATCACAGTGGCTGGTGGAAATGGTCCAGGTTCTAAATCTGATCAATTGTATTATCCTAGAAGCGTTTATGTAGACCTTAATGGGACCATCTACATTGCAGATACGCATAACCATCGCATTCAAAAATGGGCACAAGGTGCTACGGAAGGGGTAACAGTAGCAGGTGGAAATGGACGAGGTTCACAAGCTGATCAATTGTTTTTTCCGTCAAGTGTTTATATAGACGATTACCATAACCTATTTGTGGCAGATAAATATAACCACCGTGTCCAAAAATGGACATCAGGTGCTACTGATGGTATTACAGTAGCAGGTGGAAATTATGGTTCTCAATCGGATCAATTGAATTATCCTACTGGCGTCCATGTAGATTGTAACGGAAACATCGTTGTAGCAGATGGTAACAATCACCGCATTCAAAAATGGACTCCAGGTGCTACTGAAGGAATCACAGTGGCTGGTGGAAATGGACAAGGTTCAGCAGCGAATCAATTGGATTGTCCACAAAGTGTTCATGTAGACATTAATGAAAACCTATTTATTTTGGACTGGGGTAACAACCGCATTCAACAATGGGCACCAGGTGCTACGGAAGCAATCACAGTTATTTAATATTTAACCTCAACCAAAACAGACATCGGTCGGATGTCTGTTTTTTTATGCCCAAAAAATAATCAAAAAAAAAGTCAAAAAAGACTTGACACGAATAACCTTTTCTCGTATCTTTGTAATGTTGTAAGAGAGTAACCAAACCCCAACCCCAACCCATATCATGACCAAATTAACATCACCAACTGGTATCCATATAGACCTTAATGGCACCATCTTTATCGCAGATATTGATAACAACAGCATTCAAAAATGGACACCAGGTGCTACTGAAGGAATCACAGTGGCTGGTGGAAATGGACAAGGTTCAGCAGCGAATCAATTGGATTTTCCTACTGGCATTTATATAGACGGTAATGGAAACCTCTTTGTTCCCGACTATGATAATCACCGTGTCCAAAAATGGACTCCTGGTGCTACTGAAGGAATCACAGTGGCTGGTGGAAATGGTCCAGGTTCTAAATCTGATCAATTGTATTATCCTAGAAGCGTCCATGTAGATTGTAACCATAACCTATATGTGGTAGATATGTATAACAACCGTATTCAGATGTGGGCACCAGATGCTACTGAAGGGGTAACAGTAGCAGGTGGAAATGGACGAGGTGCAGCAGCAAATCAATTGAGTTATCCTAGAAGCGTCCATGTAGATTGTAACCATAACCTCTTTGTGGTGGATATGTATAACCACCGCATTCAAAAATGGGCACTAGGTGCTACTGAAGGGGTAACAGTAGCAGGTGGAAATGGACGAGGTGCAGCAGCTGATCAATTAAATTATCCTACTGACATTTTTATAGACGATAACGGAAACATCGTTGTAGCAGATGGTAACAATCACCGTATTCAAAAGTGGGCACCTGGTGCTACTGAAGGAATCACAGTGGCTGGTGGAAATGGACGAGGTGTAGCAGCAAATCAATTGGATCGTCCACAGGATCTACAGGTAGACCTTAATAAAAACCTATTTATTTTGGACTGGGGTAACAACCGCATTCAACAATGGGCACCAGGTGCTACGGAAGGGGTAACAGTTATCTAATATTTAACCTTCACCAAAACAGACATCGGACAGATGCCTGTTTTTTTATGCCCAAAAAATAATCAAAAAAAAAGTCAAAAAAGACTTGACATGGATACCCTTTTCTAGTATCTTTGTAATGTTGTAAGAGCAACAAGTATTTTTAACCCAAAAACCAACCCCATATCATGACCAAATTAACATCGCCAACTAGTATCCATATAGACCTTAATGGAAACCTCTTTATCGCAGATATTGATAATAATCTTATTCAAAAATGGACACCAGGTGCTACGGAAGGAATCACAGTGGCGGGTGGAAATGGTTATGGTTCAGCAGCAAATCAATTGAGTTATCCTACTGGCGTCCATGTAGACCTTACTGGCGCTATCTTTGTGGCAGATGGTAATAACAACCGCATTCAAAAATGGACACCAGATGCTACTGAAGGAATCACAGTGGCTGGCGGAAATGGACGAGGTGCAGCAGCAAATCAACTTTACAATCCACAAGGTGTCTATGTAGACATTACTGGAAACATTTTTGTTGCCGATTGTGGTAACAACCGTATTCAGATGTGGACACCAGATGCTACGGAAGGAATCACAGTGGCTGGCGGAAATGGACGAGGTGCAGCAGCAAATCAATTGCGTGATCCTAATTATATCCATGTAGACCTTACTGGAACCATCTACATTGCAGATGCAGACAACAACCGTATTCAAAAGTGGACTCCTGGTGCTACGGAAGGAATCACAGTTGCTGGAGGAAATGGACTAGGTTCCCAATCGGATCAATTAGGTTATCCTAGAAGCGTCCATGTAGATTGTAACGGAACCCTCTTTGTGGCAGATATGTATAACAACCGCATTCAAAAGTGGGCACCAGGTGCTACGGAAGGAATCACAGTGGCAGGTGGAAATGGGCAAGGTGCAGCAGAAAATCAATTGGATCGTCCTTCCGATATTAAGATAGACATCACTGGAAACATCTTTGTTGTTGATTGTGGTAACAACCGCATTCAACAATGGGCACCAAATGCTACGGAAGGCATCACAGTTATTTAATATTTAACCTCCATCAAAACAGACATCCAACAGATGTCTGTTTTTTTATGCCCAAAAATAATCAAAATAAATAACAAAAAAGACTTGACACGAATACCATTTTCTCGTATCTTTGTAGTGTTGTAAGAGCAACGAGTATTTTTAACCCAAAAACCAACCCCAGTATTATGACAACCAATACCCCAGTTACCTCAGATTTATTACCAGTAATCACCATTGTGATTAAGGACATTAATGAAAATCCGGTCTTTATAAATACGGCGCCGGGAAACACGGACGCCAAAACATTGGCCAAGTGCCTATGGAGAAGGTATATAACCAAAATTGACCTATCCAATGTATGTCTAAGTGATCTGGACCTCAGAGGTGCAGATCTAAGTGATCTGGACCTCAGAGGTCTTAATTTCCAGTATGCCAATCTAAACGGTTCCAATCTAAACGGTGCCAATTTGTCGGGTTCCAACCTAAGAGGTGCCTATCTAATTGGGGCTGATTTATCATATGCCAATCTGACCGATGCCTACCTCGGAGGCGCTGTACTTACTGGGGCTGACCTATCTTATGCCAACTTGACCGGCGCCGGAATGAATCACGCCAAAATAAATAATGCCATAATGACTGGAGCTGACATGACAGATACGTGGGCCACACAATATGTGGATTTCACGGGTACCCAAAAATAAATTAAAAATAATTGAGAAAAGACTTGACATTAATACAGAAACCTGTTATCTTTGTAGTGTAGTAAGTAATCACCATTAACCAAACCACATCCAGTATCATGAGAAAAATTACATCAATCGCCACCAGTAAGTTTATCACCAGCCAAAATTTCAAATTAGCCAACACCGAGGTATTCATTCAGAACGGTTGTACCAAATTGGCCCTCCACGGCAATACAATTGCCAAACACCGTGAAGGTGTTGTCCAAATCACAACAGCTGGTTGGAGAACCCGAACTACATTTGAACGCCTTAACGGTATACCGGGTGTAAGGGTTAATACCAAAAAAGGTGAGTTATACCTTAACGGTGAGGTATGGAACGGATCATGGATCCAAATAAATTAATCACGGGTCGGGAGGTGGGTCCATAATCTGGACCCTAACCAACTCCAAAAAAAGTGAGAAAAGACTTGACACGAATAACCTTTTCTCGTATCTTTGTAGTGTAGTAAGTAATCACCATTAACCAAACCCCAAACCATGAACGTAAGGAAAAACCAAATAGAATTAATTATAAAGAACCTACAGGAATTGGAGGCACTGGCCGCTCAGTCCGCAAAGAAGGTATCGGACACCCCAACGGTTAACTCATTATCCAGAGAGGCCGGGTTCCTAATTGGTGGTATGGGTAGTGCCATATATGACCTTCAGTACCTTATTAAATAATAGGTAACCGATACCCGATTTGAGTGGTGTAGGTATGACCACAAAAAAAAGTAAAAAATCGCTTGACATTATAGCGATTTTTTACTATATGGTTATCCGGAAGCCAAGGGTCGGGAGGACCCGGTAGGGTTTTGACAGAAAATTGCAAAAATTCTGCGTTATCCAATATAACCAAGGTTTTAACGTTCTGCCGGTTTTGACAGAAAATCACAGTATTTCTGCAATACCATCCATGACAGGGGTCGGGAGGACGGCCCGGATCTAAACGTCCACGGATGCCGATTTGGGAGGACCAACCTGAT
>Ga0209354_10001301_pt1 | contig 11085 bp, 8 predicted proteins | sample LauGreSpBDMM15DD_2_FD_187562 | JGI IMG/M metagenome (GOLD analysis project Ga0209354, IMG submission 187562) | Freshwater lake microbial communities from Lake Michigan, USA - Sp13.BD.MM15.DD (SPAdes) (version 2) | ecosystem: Environmental > Aquatic > Freshwater > Lake | place: Lake Michigan, USA...
TCGGCGATCCTCTCCAAGCCTTCCCTTGGCGCCTGGGTCCTCTACGGTCTCGGTACCGAAAGCCAGGATCTCCCCGGCTTCGTCTCCCTCGGTGGCAGCTCCGACGCCCGCGCTTCGGCCTTCCTTCCGTCCCTCTTCCAGGGCGCGAACACCTCGTTCCGTCCGGGTGCCCCGGCGAACAAGATCATCGCCAACCTCCAGAGCGAATTCACCACGCAGGACGCGCAGCGCAAGCAGCTCGACCTCGTCCGCCAGCTGAACGAGCGCCACATGCAGACCGTCCAGAAGGACGAGCAGCTTGAGGCCCGCATCGAGTCCTTCGAACTCGCGTTCCGCATGCAGACCGCCGCGACCGACGCTTTCGACATCTCCAAGGAGTCCGAAAAGACCCGCGAGATGTACGGCAAGTCCGACCTCGGCGCCAAGCTCCTCTGCGCCCGTCGCCTCGTCGAACGCGGTGTCCGCTTCGTCCAGGTCGATGCCGGCGGTTGGGACCACCACACCAACCTCTTCACCGCGATCGCCGGTAAGGCTGAGGCCGTCGACGGCCCGGCTGCCGCCCTCATCACCGACCTCAAGCAGCGCGGTCTCCTCGACCAGACGCTCATCATCTGGGGCGGAGAATTCGGCCGCACCCCGACCACCGCGGGCCGCGTCAACCAGGCTTCTGGTCGCGACCACCATTCCAAGGCTTTCTGTTGCTGGATGGCCGGCGGCGGCGTCAAGGGCGGCATGCACTACGGCGAGACCGACGAAATCGGCTCCCAGGTCGCTGCTGACGGCGTCGATGTGCATGACCTGCACGCCACGATCCTGCGCCTCCTCGGCTTCGACCACACCAAGCTCACGTTCCGCTACAACGGCCGCGACTTCCGCCTCACCGACAACTTCGGCAAGGCAGTCGAGAAGATCATCGCCTAAGCGACTTCGGTCGTACCAACGGAAGGGCGAGCGCCGCGAGGTGCTCGCCCTTCTTGTTTTCACGGGGCTGTGGCTTGCGTCCGGCCTCCTTTGGTTTCTAATAGAATCATCCCCATGAAAACGTTTCTCCTCCTTGGCTTCCTGGGCGTCGCGACGCTCTTCGCTGCGCCGGCCGATCCGAAGAAAGATGCGGCCCGCAAGGACTCGGCCCGTGCTGAGGTGAAGCCAGCAGCGACCAAGCCGGCGGCGGAGGTCAAGGTCGCGCCCCGCACCGGCGAAGCCCCGAAGTCCGGCGTCAAGGGCACCGATGCGTTCGGCCGCACCCAGACGCGCTACGACAACGGCGTGACCGCCGTGACGACGCCTGATCCCTTCGGCGGTTCGGCCACGCGCTACAGCAACGGCGTCACGGCGACGACGCGTACCGACCCCTTCGGCGGATCGACGACTCGCTTCAGTAACGGGGTGACAGCGACCACGCGGTCCGATCCGTTCGGCGGATCGACCACGAGTTACAGCGACGGCACCCGTGCCACGACCCGTACCGACCCGTTCGGCAACCAGGTGACGACTTATTCCGACGGCCGTCGCGAGACGATCCGCCCCGACCCGTTTTCATCGGCTCCGGCGAAGAAGGATGGGTCGAAAGAGCGGAAATGATCGGGGTGCCGCCCAACAGGGCGCTTGAAACCCGCCATCGGCGGTGCAGTCTTCTGAGCCTTACCCCATGAAGCGTCATCTCCATCTCTGGGCCGCCTTGGCCGCCCTTGTCCTCGCTCTCCCGGCCATCGCCGCCGAGGCCTTTACTTCCGGTCCGGGTTGGCTCGAGTTCCCTGCGGGCAAAGGTCCCGGCGCTGGCAAACACGTCGTGCTCCTGGTCGGCGACGAAGAATACCGCTCCGAAGAAGCCCTACCGATGATCGCCCGTATCCTTTCCGAGCGCCATGGCTTCAAGTGCACCGTTCTTTTCTCCCATGACGAGGGCGTGATCAATCCTAAGAACGGCGCCTCCCTCGGTAAGCCTGAAGCCCTCGACACCGCGGATGCCCTCGTGCTCGGCCTGCGTTTCCGTAAGTGGAATGAAGGCGCTCTCGCGAAGTTCGACGCCGCCATCAAGCGCGGCGTGCCCATCGTCGCTACTCGCACCAGCACGCATGCTTTCAACGGTATCCCGAAGGAGAGCGCCTTCGTCGCCTATAACTGGAACAACAAGGGAGGCTTTGGTAAGAACGTGCTCGGCGAGACCTGGGTCAGCCATTGGGGTAACCACAAGGGCGAAGCCACCCGCACCGCCGTCGAGCCCGGTGCCGAGAAGCTCGCGATCCTCAACGGCGTTGGCGACATCTTTGGCGACACCGATGTCTATGAGGCTTACCCGCCCGCCGATGCCCAGGTCCTCCTCCGCGGCCTGGTGCTCAAGGGCATGAATCCGCAGGACCCGCTGAGCGAGCGCGTGAAGAAGCGCTCGATCGATAAGCAGGAGCAGGGCGTCAATTCTCCCGCGATGGCCGTCGCCTGGACCCGTGAGGTCCCGAATGCCGCCGGCTCCAAGAATCGAGTGATGACGACGACCATGGCTTCGGCGAGCGACCTCGCCGACGAATCGCTCCGCCGTCTCCTCGTCAACGGCGTCTTCTGGGGCCTCGGCCTCGAAGTGCCCGCCAAGGCCGACGTCACCCCGGTCGTGGAATGGAAGCCCAGCAAGTATTCCTTCGATATGTTCCACCCGGGCCTGAAGGCTGAGGATTTCGCCGGCGTGCTCCCGCCGCCGCTGACGGCTGCACCGGCCAAGAAGAAGAAATAAGCGAGGTTCTTATTTCTTAGCTTACGGGCGCATCGCAGGATGCGCCCGTCTTGTTTAAGCGCGGATGCCGCGGTTGACCAGGAGCTGGATCAGCGCGTCGTTGTAGATGATGTAGGCGCCTTCGCGGGCGGTGGCATCACGTACTTCGATGTCGTCGCTGACGACGAACCACGGCGCCTCCACGGTCTTGTCCTTGGCGACCAGGTCCATGATGTCATGGTCGGCCTTGGCGCCGGCGCGGCTGAAGGTGACCCGCACGCGCGAGTTGGTCGTCTTGAGCGCCGTCTGCTGGCCGTCGAAACTCACCCATACGTGGAGGCCGGGCGCATCGTCGGCCAGCTTCTCGGCGAGTTGGACGACCTTCTGTCTGGCCGCGGCGTCGAGGAGGAAGCGGCTTTCGCCTTGCGCGTTCTTCTTCGTCGTCAGGCGCAGGCCGAGGTAATCCTGACGGAGGCAGGCGAAGTTATTGGCATCGAGGGCGAGGCGGGCCTTCTCGCCGGTGGCTACCGCGCGCTCTAGCAGCGCGAGGGGTCCGGATTGCTTCTGTTCGTGGAAGGCCCGGTCCGCCATGTAGGAACGGCGGCGATGGATGTCGCGGCGATAAAGGTCCGCGTGGCGCGAGTCGACGAGGCCGGACTCTTCGGCCAGAAGGAGGGCGCTCTCGATGGATTTCAATTCGCGCGCATCGGCGCCGTTGATCTTGGCCGAGATACGCTCGAGGAAAGGGTCGGAGGGCTGGTCGCGTTTCTCGAGTTCGTAGCGGACCTTCTCGATATGCTCCGTGAGTCGCTTCTCCAGGGTGACGACTTCCGGTAGCGCCTGCCCGGCGGTGCGCAGGTAGCGGCGGAGCAGCTTGAGCATCTCCTCCATCTGCGGGATGGCCTGGCGGAGCTCATGTTCTTTCGCGAGGAAGGGGTCGGCGTCGCGCTGGGCCTTGCGCACCTTCTCGACGGTCTCCGTGGTAAGTTGCCGGAGCTTGCCTACTTCTTCGGAGGCGGATTTCAAGGTGCGCGCGTCGGCCAACCAAGGACGGATCTCCTCGGAGAGGAGTTCTTCGGCGATCTCGCGAGCCTTCTTCGCTACGTGCTCGCGGGCGCGATCCAGTTCGCCGCGCAGGCGGGCGACTTCGGTTTCTTCCGCGGTCAACTTGGCTTGCAGGGCCACGATGTTCGCGTCGAGCGCGGCGGCCTGCTTGGTGGCTTCCTGGGCCTGACGTCCGGCATCCTCGCGGGCCTTGCGGATCTCACCGTCCTTCGCTTCGAGTTCATTGGCATGCTGGCGGCGGATCTGGCGGCCTTCGTTTTCGCGGGCCGCCTTGCCTTGAGACAGCTCTTGCAGAAGACGTCGCACGGTCTTGCCGGCGGAGTCGAGGGCGTCGACGGAGTCGAGCGGTTCCTTTTCCGATGTGCCGCCGAGCTTGGCGATGACCGCCTTCCATGCCTTCGCTTCAGGCTTATTGGCCTGCGACTTGGCGTTGGTCAGCAGGCGCGGGAGGAGATCGGCGGGCAGGGCGGCATCCTTCTGTTCAGCCTTATTGTTCCAGAGCACGCAGAGCAGCGCGGCGCGCGGACCGCCGATGGCGCCGGCGAGTTCGTCCAAGTGTTCGAGTAGCTTCGCCTTATCGCACTTCAGGGCCTCGGCATACCAAGGAAGGTGCTCGGCGATGGCGGCCGCATCCAAAGCCAGATGGCCGAGACGTTTCTTGAACAGCCACTTGGCGTCGCGCAGGAAGGGTTTGCGGTGGATGTAGCCGCCGGGAATCTGCTTGGCGAGAGCGAGCAAAGGCGCCTCGCCGACATGCTCTAAATCCATGACAAGTTGCTCGGAGAGAATCTTCCGGTGCGGATCGACAGCCTCGTTCTTATAAGAAAATTGCCCCATGACTCCAGCATACCCGCGGGTGGGCACGGGGCAAGGTCATGGCTGACCTGTTGGGCGGTTTTCTTGCTTCGGACTCGCCAGCAGGGAGGGAAGGGGGTTCGTTCTGGGCTGCCTGATGCGTTCTCCCGCCTCCATCGTCATTCCTCTCTGCTCAGCCGTGGGCTACACCCTGGCGGCGATGGCCCTCAAACGAGCCATGGATGGCGGCCATCCTTGGAGGGTGCTGTTCATCGTGAACCTGATCGGGGCCGTCCTTTTCCAGACCTGGCTGCTGCACGGGGGCGAACCTTTCACGGCGACCAACATCACCCACGCGGTCTTGGCGGGCACCGCGTTTTTCATCGGTCAGGTCTTCACCTTTATCGCGATCAGCCGGGGGGACATCTCCATCGCGACGCCAGTGCTCGGGACCAAGGTCGTCTTCGTCGCTCTCTTGGTTTTCCTGACGGGCGGCGAGCGCCTGGGCTGGAAGCTCTGGGTGGCTACTTTCCTGACGACGTTGGCTTTGGCCTTGTTGGGCGGTGAATGGCGTGCGAATCGTGAGCGATTGCTGGTCAGCGTTGGCTTCGCCTTCCTGGCCTCAATCGCCTTCGCCGCCACGGATGTGATGCAACAGCTTTGGGTCCCGGCTTTCGGCTTTGGCCATTTCGGTCCGGTGATGTTCCTGACGGTGGGAACGTTGTCGTTCGCGCTGATCCCGTTCTTCTCCGCGCCGCTAAGTCAGATGCCCCGCCCGATGGTCGTCTGGGCTTTCGGCGGCGGGCTGCTGCTGACCGTTCAGGCCATGGGTATCGCCTACTGCATCGCGGTCTACCAAGAGGTCACCGTCACCAACGTCCTCTACAACACCCGCGGCCTTTGGAGCGTCGCGTTGGTGTGGGTCGTCGGACATTGGTTCTCCAACTCGGAGAAGCAAGTGGGCCGTAGCATCATGACCCGACGATTGATCGGAGCCTTGATTCTGCTGGCCGCGGTCTATCTCAGTCTGGCCTGATCAAAGATCGGCGTTGTCGATCAGGCGCGTCGCGCCCAGATGACAGGCGATCGCGATGGCGCAGCTCAACCCTGCGGTCGAGGCGACCGGCGCCATTGTCTCAAGGTCGACAATCTCGCAGTATTGAAGCTTGAGCGCGGGCTGAGTGGCCAGGACGGCGACCGCCGCGTCTCGCAGACGCACTGCATCGGCGACGCCGGCTTGGGCGAGGGCCTTCGCCGCGGCCATGGCGGCGGGGATGGCCGACGCCTGCGTCAACTGTTCGGCGGAAAGATAACGGTTACGCGAGCTCATCGCCACCCCATTGGGTTCGCGGACGGTCTCGTGGGCGAGGATGCGGATCGGGATATGCAGGTCACGGACCATGCGGCGGATCACCGCGAGTTGTTGGAGGTCCTTACGTCCGAAGACGGCGACATCCGCTTGCGCGGCGTTGAAGAGCATGGCGACGACGGTGGCGACGCCGCGGAAATGGCCCGGGCGGAATTCGCCGCAAAGCTTGGCGGAGACCCCTTCTACGTCCACCCAGGTCGAGGCGCCGGCCGGGTAGAAGTCCGCGGCGGCGGGTGCGAAGATCAGGCTGGCGCCTGCGGCTTCGCAGCCGGCGCGATCTTCCGCGAAGGTCCGCGGGTATTTGGAAAAGTCCTCGTTGGGTCCGAACTGGGTCGGGTTCACGAAGATGGATACCACGACGAAGGCGGTCTCCTCCTTGGCCCGGCGAATCAGGCTCAGGTGGCCTTCATGCAGGCAACCCATCGTCGGCACGAACCCGATGGCCTTGCCGGCCTGACGGGCCCGGGCGACCGCGGCACGCAGTTCGGGGATGGTGTGGACGACCTCCATGCCGCCACCCTAGGCAGGTCTCGCATAGGCGCAAGGCGCAGTTGTATGCGGACTCCCTGCCTGTCGTTTTGTTCATAGGCCGGCCCCATTCCTTTCTTGGCAGCAAGGGGGCGGGCTCCAATGTCAGAACCCTCCCTCCCATAAGTCATGTCGCACTTCCCTAATGTCCCGGTCATCGAGTTCGAAGGATCGAAGTCCAAGAACCCGTTCGCCTTCAAACACTATAACCCGGACGAGAAGATCGGCGGGAAGAAGATGAAGGACCACATGCGCTTCGCCGCGGCCTACTGGCACGTGATGCGCAACAGCCTCTCCGATCCGTTCGGCGCCGGTACCGCGCTCATGCCTTGGGACGATGGCTCCGATTCCCTCGACAACGCCCTGCGTCGCATCCCGGTCTTCTTCGAGTTCCTCCAGAAGTGCCAGATCGACTTCTACTGCTTCCACGACCGCGACATCTCTCCTGAAGGCAAGAGCCTCACCGAGACGCATGCGAACCTCGACCGCGTCACCAAAGAACTGAAGGCTTTCCAGAAGGGCACCGGCAAGAAGCTCCTCTGGGGTACCGCCTGTCTCTTCTCCCACCCTCGCTACGCGCAGGGCGCGGGCACCTCGCCCAACGCCGACGTGTTCGCCTACGGCGCCAGCCAAGTTCGTCACGCTCTCGAAGCCACCAAGGCCCTCGGCGGTGAAGGTTACGTCTTCTGGGGCGGCCGCGAAGGCTACGCCACGCTGATCAACACCGACATGAAGCGCGAGCTCGACCACCTCGCCGCGCTCCTGCACCTCGCCGTCGACCATGCGAAGAAGATCGGCTTCAAGGGCCAGTTCCTGATCGAGCCCAAGCCGCGCGAACCCTCGACCCACCAGTACGATTCAGACGCGGCCGCCTGCCTTAACTTCCTCCGCGAATACGGCCTGCTGAAGCACTTCAAGCTGAACCTCGAGACCAACCACGCCACGCTCGCCGGTCACACGATGGAGCATGAAATGGAAGTCTCGATCGGCGCGAACGCCCTTGGCTCGGTCGATGCCAACCGCGGCGATACGCTTGTCGGCTGGGATACCGACCAGTTCCCGACCGACCTCTACCTCACGACGAACATCATGCTGCGCATCCTCAAGATGGGCGGCTTCACCAAGGGAGGCCTCAACTTCGACGCCAAGCGTCGTCGCGAATCGCATGAGCCGGTCGACCTCTTCCACGCCCACATCGGCGGCATGGATGCCTTCGCCCGCGGCCTCAAGATCGCCCACGCCATCATCAAGGACGGCAAGATGGATAAGTTCGTCTCGAACCGCTACGCCTCCTGGGACAGCGGTATCGGCAAGAAGGTCGAGTCTGGCAAGGTCACCCTCGCCCAGCTCGACGCCTACGCTCAGGGCATCAAGGCGCCGACGCTCGCGTCCGGCCGCCAGGAGATGCTCGAGAACCTGATCAACGAATACATCCGCTGAGGCCATGGCGATCGTCCTGGGTCTTGACCTGTCCACACAGAGCGCGACGGCGCTCGTGCTGGATACGGCGAAAGGCACGACGGTCGCCCGCGCCCGCGCGGCGTTCGGCGCCGACTTCCCTGACCGCGGACATCCCGAAGGATTTATCCGCGGAGGGCAGGGCGGCGAAGTGCACGCCGATCCGCTGCTCTGGCTGGATGGACTCGAGCTCGCGCTCGACCGCCTCGCTAAGCTGACCGACCTTTCGACGGTCGACGCGGTCTCGGTCTCCGGCCAGCAGCACGGCAGCGTCTACCTCGCCGCCGGCTACGAAGTCGCGCTTGCCGATGGTAATCGCGCCATGTCGCTCTCCGCGAAGATCTCGCCGGTCCTCTCTCGTCGCTCTTCGCCGATCTGGATGGATTCATCCACCGCGGCCGAATGCGCCGAAATCGCCGCCGCCCTCGGCGGCGACCAGGCCGTCTGCGACCTGACCGGCTCCGTCGCCACGCAGCGCTTCACCGGCCCGCAGATCCGTCGCTTCGCCAAGCTCGCCCCCGCCGCCTGGGCCAAGACCAAGCGTGTCCACCTCGTCTCTTCCTTCTTTGCTTCGGTGCTCGCTGGTAAGGATGCCGCCATCGACACCGGTGACGGCGCGGGCATGAACCTGATGGACATCCGCAAGGGCGATTGGGCTCCGACCGCGCTCGCCGCGACCGCGCCTGATCTCGCCGCCAAGCTTCCGCCCGTCCGCCCTGGTTCGACCGTCGCCGGCGGCATCTCCGCCTACTTCGTCGCCCGCCACGGTTTCTCGCCGAAGTGCCAGGTTGTTATCGGCACCGGTGATAATCCTTCCAGCCTCGTCGGCATGGGCGCTTCCAAGCCCGGCAAGGTCGTCATCAGCCTCGGCACAAGCGACACACTCTTCGCCGCGATCGAAGGCATCCGTACCGACTCCGCCGGCCTCGGCCACGCTTTCGGTAATCCGATGGGCGGTAGCATGAGCCTCGTGTGCGTACGCAACGGCTCGCTTGCCCGCGAAGCCATCCGTCGCGAATGCGGCCACGCCGATTGGGTTGCTTTCTCCGCCGCCGTCGACGCGTCTCCCGCCGCCGTCTCCGCCGTGCTCCCGATGGAGGAGCCCGAGATCACCCCGCGTCGTCCTGCCGGCCGCATCGCGCTCGGCGCACCCGCGACCAAGGACACCTTGCCTCGCGCCGCCGTCGAAGGCCAGGCCCTCAGCCTCCGTTTGCATAGCCGCTGGGTCGGCACCCCGACCACGCAGCTGCTCCTTACCGGCGGCGCTTCCGAGAATCCCTCTGTCGCCAAAATCTTTGCCGACGTCTTCGGTGCCCCGGTACTCCGTCTGGCCGTATCCGATTCCGCCGCCTTGGGTGCTGCCCTCCGTGCGGCCGAGGGGGCTTGCGGGGCCAAGATGGCCGATCTGGAGCCTGTTTTCTGTGCTCCCGCCCCAGGTGTCGTCCAGCCGAACCCGGCCCTCCGGGCGGCCTACGACAAGCTGGAGGCCGAACTGGGCCAATCGCTGTCGCGGAAGGCATAAATTGGGGTCTGTGAGCATTGCCCACTTGAACAAAGCGGGGTGATTGGCTGACATAGGGGGCTCACCCCTACTCACCATGTCACAGCGCCCTGTTACCCTCTTCACCGGCCAGTGGGCCGACCTCAAGATCGCCGAGCTTCTCCCCAAGGTGAAAGCCATGGGCTACGAAGGCGTCGAGCTCGCCTGTTGGGGCGACCACTTCGATGTCGTCCGCGCGGTCAATGAGCCGGGCTACATTGAATCTATCTGGAAACTTCTCGCGCAGCACGACCTCGGCTGCTGGGCAATCTCCTCGCACCTCGTCGGCCAGGCCACCTGCGACAACATCGACGAACGCCACCAGTGCATCCTGCCCGCCCACGTCTGGGGTGATGGTAATCCGGAAGGCGTCCGCCAGCGCGCTTGCGCTGAGATGGCTCTGACCGCCCAGGCCGCCCGCAAATTCTTCGACGCCGGCAAGGCGTATATGGCCAACAAGTCGAAGGGTTCCGGCAAGACCGTCGTGAACGGCTTCACCGGCTCCTCCATCTGGCACGCGATCTACGCCTTCCCGCCCACCAACCAGGCCTATCTCCAGAAGGGTTACGATGACTTCGCCAAGCGCTGGAAGCCTATCCTCGAGGTCTTCGAGAAGAACGACGTCTACTTCGGCCTCGAAGTGCACCCGACCGAAATCGCCTTCGACATCGCCTCCGCCCAGCGCGCGCTCGACGCCGTCGGCAACCACAAGCGATTCGGCTTCAACTACGACCCGAGCCACCTCGGCTACCAGGGCGTCGACTACGTGAAATTCATCCGCACCTTCGGTAAGCAGATCCACCACGCCCACATGAAGGACGTCTGGTGGGGTCACGGCGACGGCACTGTCGGCGTGTTCGGTGGCCACACTGATTTCTGCGACCCCCGTCGCGCCTGGGATTTCCGCTCCGTCGGCCGCGGCGATATCAAGTTCGAGGACGTCATCGTCGCCCTCAATGACGTCGGCTACGCTGGCCCGCTCTCCGTCGAATGGGAAGACGGCCGCATGGATCGCTTCTTCGGCGCCGCCGAATCGGCCGCCTACGTCAAGAAGCTCGACTTCCCGAGCAACAAGGTCGCCTTCGACGCCGCCTTCGACAAGTCCGCCCAGGGCAAGTAACCCCCTCACCGAACAATCTCATGGCAACCAAAGTAGGCGTCATCGGAGCGGGTGGCATGCTCCAATACCACGCCGCCGGCTTCAAGCAGGCCGGCGCGGAAATCATCGCCGTCGCGGACCCCGCGCCGGGCGCCGCCCAGAAGGCCGCCACGAAGTGGGGCATTCCGAATGCTTACGAGTCCGTCGACGCGATGCTCGCGGCCCACAAGGACCTCGACGCCGTCAGCGTCATCGTCCCGAACAAGTTCCACGCCGCGCTTGCCATCCAGTGCCTTAACGCTGGAAAGCACGTGTTCTGCGAGAAGCCGCCGGCGCTCAGCGCACCTGAGGTCCTCGAGATCACCGCCGCTTCCAAGAAGTCGGGTAAGCACGTGATGTTCAATTTCAACAACCGCGCGCGCCCTGAGTCGCAGGCGATGATCAAGTATGTCGAGCAGGGTCAGGTCGGTAAGATCAACTCCGCGCAGGCGAAGTGGATCCGTCGCACCGGCATCCCGGGCTTCGGC
>Ga0209354_10001302_pt1 | contig 11084 bp, 10 predicted proteins | sample LauGreSpBDMM15DD_2_FD_187562 | JGI IMG/M metagenome (GOLD analysis project Ga0209354, IMG submission 187562) | Freshwater lake microbial communities from Lake Michigan, USA - Sp13.BD.MM15.DD (SPAdes) (version 2) | ecosystem: Environmental > Aquatic > Freshwater > Lake | place: Lake Michigan...
GAGATTCTGATTTCGCAAGATCTGCGCTTCGTGCTGTACGTAATAACGTGGTTGGCACTGGCATCAAGATGCAAGCGCAGGTAAGTATGCAACGCGGGGGGAGGCTAGCGGAAGATATCAATAGCAAGATTGAGCAGGAATGGGCCTACTGGGGTTGCGCTAAACGATGTAATACTGCAGGCAAATTAAGCTGGTATGACATCCAGCGGTTGTCTATTGCATCAATACTGGAATCTGGCGAAGTATTTATAAGATTTGTAAAGCAACCTTTTGGCGGCAGCAAAGTGCCATTTGGCCTTGAGGTGATTGAATCAGACCTACTGGATGATGACTATAGCGGCATTGAAAAGAATGGTAATGAGGTGCGAATGGGTGTTGAGATAGATAAGTGGGGGCGCCCTGTCGCTTATCACTTCTATGACTACCACCCTGGTGATTATTTATTCAGTTATGCGCAAAAAGCAGCTAAGAAGCGCGTTCGTATCCCTGCAGAAGATGTTCTGCATTTGTATCTGATTGAACGCCCCGGCCAGACAAGGGGCATCAGTGCATTTGCATCAGCAATCTTGCGCTTGCGCAACCTCAGTGGTTATGAGGAGGCGGAGATTGTAGCTGCTCGCGCTAGCAGCAGCATGATGGGATTTGTAAAGACACCTGACCAAGAACTGTTTGAAGATGGCACCCAAGATAACGAGTCAGTGCTTGATTTCTCGCCTGGGAGCATAAGGCGATTGGCGCCAGGAGAGGAGATGCAGTTTTTTACACCCAACCGCCCTGATGATGCATTTACACCATTTGTTCAGCAAATGCTTCGCGCTGTAGCGGCTGGCATTGGTTGTTCTTACACGCAGGTATCAAGCGACTTCTCACAAAGCAACTACAGCTCATCGCGGCTTGAGCTGATTGAAACCAGAGCGCATTACAAAACTTTACAGCAATATTTGATCGAGTCTTTATGCGAGATGGTGTACGAAAAGTGGATGGATATGGCAGTAATGAGCGGTGTGTTGGATCTGCCTGGGTTTGATAGCAACCCAGAGCGTTATTACGCAAACAAGTGGATTGCACCCGCATCACAGTTTGTTGATCCGCAAAAAGAAGCTGCTGCATATAAAGATTTAATCCGCAGCGGGATCATGACGTTATCGCAAGTGATAGCACTGCATGGCGGTGATTTCGAGGATCAAATGCGGCAACGGCAGCATGAACTAGCGGTAGCTGATGAGCTTGGCATCGTATTAGACACAGACCCTTCACAGGTTTCAAGTAACGGCATCTCACAACCTATGCCTAACCCACCAACAGAACATCCGTTAGAGCATGAGGCAGAGGAAGAAGAATCAGAGGAGGATGCAAGCTAATGGCAAAAGTAGGTAGCAAAACTATTGATCTAAGCCCAACGGAAGGGATGAAGACAGAAGCGCAACGCTACCGCAACTGGAAAAAAGAAGGTGAGGCCGGCGGTACTGAAGTGGCGGCGGCAAGAGCTAGTCAGATTTTGTCAGGAGACGAACTAAGCCCTGGCGTAGTTATAGAGATGAATGCATGGTTCGCTAGGCATGAGGTAGATAAACAAGGCCAAGGATTCAAGGTCGGGACTGAAGGGTATCCTTCACCGGGTCGGGTAGCATGGGCGGCATGGGGAGGCGACTCCGGTCAATCTTGGAGCAACATGAAATCAACCGCTATCAAAAACGCAGAGGATCGCACAATGGATGATGCAACAGAAGATCGCGCAGAACCCAACGGCTTAAAAACCGGCGATTTTGTTGAGTGGGGCAGCAGTGGCGGGACTGCTCGCGGCAAAATCACACGCATTCTTAGGGATGGCACCCTTGAAGTCCCCGATTCTTCTTTCAGTATCACCGCAACAGAAGAAGATCCAGCAGCTTTAATTCGTATCTATCGTCAAGGCGATGATGGCTATGAAGAAACTGACCGTCTGGTAGGCCATAAATTCTCAACGCTAAGCAAAATTGCAGCATTGCGATTCTTTGATGGTAAGACAGTAACTCGCTCTGTGAGTACTGAATTTAAGATGGCGGATGAAGATGACCGCACTCTTGAGTTTCCTTTTGCCAGCGAAAAGCCAGTAGAGCGTTACTACGGCATGGAAGTGCTAAGCATGGATGAGAAATCCATGGATTTAACCAGACTCAATGATGGTGCACCACTGCTTTATCAACACGACGCAGATCGCATTATTGGTGTAGTGCAAAAGGCGTATATCAAAAACAAAAGAGCTTATGCGAAAGTAAAGCTCGCCAACAACGAGCTTGGCCGTGAAATGCAAGAATTAATAAAAGATGGGATTATGCGTAATGTAAGTTTTGGTTATAAGATTACGCAGATGGAAACTGATGAGTCAACCTCACCTGTGACTTATCGCGCAACAGGATTCGAGCCCTTCGAACTTTCTCTCGTGACGGTCCCAGCGGATTCTTCCGTTGGGATAGGCCGTGCCTTCTATCATAAAGAAGTCACGGAAGCGGCCTCAGCCGTTCAAAAACAACCTACCGGAGTAACAACAGTGGATCAAACCCTCAACCTTGAGGCTGTCCGCGCTGAGGCCGCTCAGGCCAAAGCAAAGGAAGCCGCCGAGATGATTGCTCTTGGGCAACGCACCAAGAACATGGAAATGGCTTCAGAGTTTATTGCTAACTCCCGTGGCCTTGAAGAGTTGCGTTCTGCGCTCCTTGAGAAAATGGGCGTACAAGAAAAGCCTTTGAATCCTTCTGATGCAGAGATTGGCCTGAACGAAAAAGAGAAGCGCAACTTCTCCTTTGTTCGCGCTCTCAATGCAATGGCTCATCCCAATAGCCCTGAAGCGCAAAAAGCTGCTGCTTTTGAAATTGAAGTTAGCCGCGCTGCACAAAAGCAGTCTGGCAAGGAAGCCCGTGGCATCCTGATCCCTGCTGATGTACTTGGCTATGGCCGCCGCGACCTAACCGTAGGTAGCGCATCTGCTGGTGGCGATTTGGTCGCAACTGAGCTGATGAGCGAAAGCTTCATCGATCTGCTGCGTAAAGCTTTAGTACTGCAAGGTGCTGGCGCGACAATCATGACTGGCCTTCAAGGCATGGTTGCTCTTCCACGTCAATCAGGCGGTGCAACTGTTTACCACGTTGCAGAATCCAGCAGCATCACCGAATCAGCTTTAACAGTTGATCAGGTAACAATGCAGCCACGCACAATTGGTGCTCTCACCGATTATTCGCGTCGCCTGTTGCTGCAATCCAGCATCGACATTGAGAACCTTATCCGTCGCGATCTTGCTCAAAGCATTGCTATTGAGGTAGAGAACCAAGCGATCAATGGCACCGGCACCGGCTCTTATCCACTAGGCATTTTGAATGTCACTGGGATTAACACTGAGTCTGGCGTTGCTGCTTTCAGCGACTATGTAAATGCTGAGGCAAGTCTTAGCACCGACAACGCATTGCTGGGCAGCCTTGGTTATCTGATGAACTCTGCATTACGCGGAACTCTGAAGACTACCGAAAAAGCCACCACCACCAATGGCGTATTTGTTTACGAAGCTGACAACACCATCAATGGTTATTCAGCTTATGTATCCAACTCAATGCCAAACTCCACCGCGATCTTCGCTAACTTCAGCGACATCCTGATGGGCTTCTGGAGTGGTTTGGACATTATGGTTGATCCTTACACCGGATCAGCTTCCGGCACCGTTCGTGTGGTTGCCATGCAGGACTACGACATCGCAATTCGTCATCCTGAGTCCATCTGCAAACTGTCCTGATAACTGAGGAGTAGCAATGCGTATTGAGATTCTGCGAAACACTATTGTTGACCTGCAACAGGTGAATGTTGGTGATTTCGTTGAAACCGATTTAAGATCAGCTTTGCTCTTAATCGGCATCAAGAAAGCTATTGCTGCTCCTCTTCCACAGGAAGTAATTGTTACGACTGAGCCTGATCCGCTACCTACCAACCCAATCCCAAAACGGAGAAAAGCTAATGATTCACAACCTCGGATCCAAGACTTATCTAGCGAGCCTGCTTCCTGCATTAGCCCGCACAGCCACAGCTAACGGCACTGGCGTTGACCTGCAAGGATCTAATGACGCTGAAGGCGAAGCAGTTGTAATTCTTGATTGCGCGGCAGCAGGCGCGGGCACCAGCCCCACCTACAACGTGAAAATTCAAGATTCTGCTGACAACAGCACATTCGCTGACGTTACTGGTGCAACTTTTACTGAAGTTACATCTACTGCGTCACAGCAAAAGCTAACAATCAACAGTAACGACGTTCGCCGTTATGTTCGCGCTGTAGCAACTATTGGTGGCACAAGCTCACCATCCTTTGTTGCTTCCGTGACCTTGCTTTACGGCAAGAAGTACGGTAACTAACCGCCATGGCGATATCTGATACGCTGGCATTCCTAAATACTGATGAATTTGGCGTTACTTGCCAAATTGGTCAAAGTGCTAGTTTTGTTGGCGTATTGGATTCCCCAACGGATTTAATTGCTGGCGGAATGGCATTGTCTAGGGAGTATTTGCTATTAGCAAAAACTTCTGATGTCAGTGCCACCGTTCGCGGTACTGCTATTACTGTTGCCGGCGCTTCGTACACGGTACGCGAGAATCGACCGATTGACGATGGGCTATTTTCTGAACTATTGCTTAGCAAGGTGTAGCAATGGCTGATACACGCCGCGAATTAATTCTTGCAAGGTTAAAAACAAACCTTGATGCAATCACAGGTGCCACCTGCTACCGCAGCCGAGTAGAGCCACTGGCTCGCGGGGAGGCACCAGCAATAATCTTGGAGCCGGTTACAGACCAGCCGGCAGAAGTCTTCCCTACCGTCTTGCAGTGGATGCTGCGGGTTAGGGTCACTGTGATCGTGCGAGCAGATACACCAGATGACGCTTCAGACGTGTATTCGCAACAAGTGCATAATTTAATTATGAGCGATCCAACGGTTAATGGGTATGCGTTAGACATTGACCCAGATCGCGTAGAATTTAGTTTGTTTGAAGCTGACGTGCCGCTTGGTATTATAAGTATGGACTTTTTGATAAGGTATCGTTCTGGCCGAACCAACCTCACTTCCGCGAGCTAAAATGATTGAGAAAACACAACCGCTTAAGCCTGTCCCCAACCCTGGCGTTGGGGGGACATATCTTTTTGATCCTTTGACAGGCAGCCTTACACTGTTAGAAGAAACCGCTCTCCCAGGAACAACTCCAAATGGCAAAGCTTTACCGGAAAAGGACAGTCCTGATCAAGGCTGAGTCAACCTACGGCACGGATTCAGCCCCGACCGGCACTGATGCTTGCCAAGTGCGCAACTTGGAGGTCACCCCTGCTGAATCTGATATATTAAGCCGCGATTTGGTCCGCCCATATTTGGGCGCATCACCTCAGCTAATCGCAAACACTAGGGTAACCGTTACTTTTGATGTTGAATATTCCGGCTCTGGCACTGCTGGCACCGCCCCACGATATGGAGCGTTGCTAAAAGCTTGCGGCTTTAGCGAAACTGTTGTGGCAAGCACCAGCGTGACTTATGCGCCAGTATCAGCAAGCTTTAGCTCTGTTAGTATTTATTACTCAACCGATGGCATACGCCATAAGGTAACTGGTGCGCGTGGAACCTACTCATTAAACCTGACTGCTAATCAAATCCCAGTCATTAACTTTACGATGACCGGGCAATATGTAGCACCTACTGATACAGCAGATCCAACCCCAACATTTACAGCTCAAGCAACACCAAGGATCTTCAACGATACAAACACAACCGCATTTACTTTGTTTAGCGAAACTGATTTGCCTTTGCAAAGCTGTCAGCTTGATGTTGGCAATGAGGTTGTCTACCGCGAGTTGGTTAACAGCAATAAAGAAATCCTGATCGTAGATCGGGCTGGTAGCGGCACCTTGATGATTGAAGCGCCAACCTTGGCTAGTCATGATTTCTTTGCTGATGCGGTTGCTTCTACAACAGGCAACTTGTCAATTACCCATGGCGCAACTGCTGGCAACATTATTACGCTTGCTTCGGCTGCTAACGCAATAAGCCTTGGGTCTCCTACTTACTCAGAAGACACCGGCACTGTTATGCTAAACCTGCCGTTTACACTGGTGCCCGGCTCCAGCGGTAACGACGAGTTCACACTGGCTTACACCTAACCCTTTATGGCATTTGTCCTTAAGAAAACCGCTTCTTATAAGTGGCCGGTAAAGGTGGAGACACCTGCAGATGGCGGAACGTTTGATAAGCAAACGTTTGATGCGATCTTCAAGAAGATAGGCCGTACAGCTTTCAATGCATTAATCGATAAAGGCGATGACGTTTTTATTGATGGCATCCTTGAAGGCTGGGACGGGATCTTAGATGAAGATGGTAAAGTCATCCCATTCACTGAGAAGTCGAAAAAAGAACTATGTGATGATTCATGCTTTACAAAAGCAGTGATCAAAGCATATGCAGATAGCATCTTAGGGGAACCGGCAAAAAACTAAGAGATGCCGCGCTGTATTGGTGCGGCGCTACAGAAGCAGGAGAAGAAGAAACTGAAGACGATTTAAAAGCGTTAGGTATGATGCCTGACGCTATTGCTGAAATGCAATCGCGCAAGGAGAAAAAAGATTTTGAGGTATGGGAAGAAAACTGGGATATCGTAGGCATGTTTCTAAGGATGCAAACCCAATGGCAAGCGGGGATGTCTGGCGCGACTGGGTTCAACTACCAAAGCTTAGAATGGCTATGTAAGCTGTATGCAGTAAAAGACCTAGTCGCAATGTTTGAAGGGGTGCAGCTTATGGAAATGGCAGCCCTATCCGCAATACACAGCAAAAACAAATGAGCACCATCACCTCTGAAATCAGGCTTCGCATCAGGGCTGAGGGCGATAAAGTTTTAGCGGATTTAGGTACAAAACTTAATAGTCTTGCCAATCAAGCAACATTATCAAGTAATAATTTCAAAGGGCTTGCTGACGAATTAAAAAAAGTACAACAAACAACAATACAAAGCGCAAGAAATATAAAAGATTATTCCGCTTCATGGCGTGAGTTAGCGTCTAGCGTTGATATCTCAAGTAAAGAATTTAAGCAAGCGACAGCAGAAGCAGCACAGCTTGATGCGCAGTTAGCCAAGCTCCAAGGTACAAGCGTCCGCACGGCAGCAGCAGTACAAACTGCTATGAGAGGCCCCGTCACAGGCGGCACTGCCGGCGCAGGCATCATGGGCAAGCCTGCAGCAAAGCTTGAGCCTTATTTACGCTTAGGGTTCGAGACGCTTGACCCTGAATTTCACCGTAAACGTCAAGAAAATGCGCAGGATAAGCAAGGCAACATTCTTGGGCAATTCAATCAACCACAATTTTTAGACTATGGAGCCACGGACAAGGCATTAGGAAATCTTCAAGACAGCTTACAGAATGTACGTGATATAGAAAACAGATCAAAGATAGAACGACTCGAATTGCAAGAAAAATATAATAATTTAGAAATTCAAAAACAAGACCAACACGCCGCAAAAGTATTAGCAAAAGACAGGCAAAATGCGGAGATTGGAGGAAGGGATTTTATGCAAAGGTTGGAAAATAGGGAAAAACAACAATCTCAACGCCGCCAACGTTTCGCTGGTGCTGCACAAACCGCTGGTGCGATTGCGGCATCTGGTGTATTTGGCGGACCTGAAGGGTTGATTGGCGCAGGCATTGGTGCATTTGCCGGGCCGCAAGGCGCTTTGGTTGGCGGTGCTATCGGCGCCCAAGTTGGGATGGCGCGACAGGCGCTAGGCGCTACTGGCGAGTATGTCGCTGAATTGTCTAAATTACGCATTGCGTTATCTGGCGTCAGCAAAGACCAAGCTGATTATGAAAAGAATCTTGGGTCTATAACCAGACTTAGCAATCAATTTTTGATACCACTTAAAGATACAACTCAGCAATATACCAAGCTGCAGGCAAGCGTTGTCGGCGCTGGGATGCAAAGCAAAGTAACGGAAACAGTCTTTAGAGGTATATCGGCTGCAACTCTTGCTACTGGCGGCACAGTAGAAGATTTAAATGCTTCACTAAGAGCTACCGCCCAAGTATTTAGTAAAGGAAAAGTATCAGCAGAAGAATTAAGGCAGCAAATTGGCGAGAGGTTACCAGGCGCGTTTACAATTTTTGCTTCCTCTATAGGTAAAACTCCACAAGAATTAGACAAAGCGTTAGAAGACGGAAAAGTTACGCTAGAAGATTTTGAGAAATTCTCTAAAGAATTATTTAGAAGATACGGTAAAACAGCAGAAATTATTGCACAAGCACCACAAAATGCAGGCGCGAGATTGAACCTTGAATTAGATAAAATAACCGCAACAATTGGTCGATTTACGCAACCTATTGGCGCAGTGTTTCAAACATTAGGCGCGGAAATGTTGAAAGGTTTAACTCCAGTTTTGGAAGCCTTGGCTAATATAATTGACGCTCCAAAGCAAATTGCAAGCGAAAGGTTAAAACAAATCGATAGGCAGCTAAAAGTCTTAAAAAGCGATTTAAAAGCAGCGGAAGGATTGCCTGAGCTAGGTGGTGGCGTTGGCAATGTACAACGAGCAATAAAAACGCAAAAACGCGAAAACATTAAAAGTCTTGAAGCCGAAAGATTGCTTAATACAGAAACAGCTAAGCAAACAGGAGCTGCAGTAGAAGACACTAAATTACAAAAGAAATTAGAAGAAGATCGTAAAGTTACAAGTGCTCGCGAGAAAGCTTTAATCTCATTGCGTGAGCTAGAACAAAAAACAATTAATGATTTAGCTGACTTGAGAGAAAAGCAGATACAGCGTGCTCTTGACTTAGAACGTAAGATTTCGGATCAACGCTTAAAAGCTGAACGTGATCTTCAAGATGCAACTAAACAATTTCAAGACTCTCAACAAGACTTTCAGTACACTACAAAATTAGGTGATTTACGAAGTTCTGGACAAAGTACTGACGCGCTTAAAGCCGCAAAAGACGCAAGCGACATTACTCGCGATTCACAGAAAGCAATAACGCAATTGCAACGCAACAGAGACGATCAAACTCAAGAACGCGAACGCACATTAGAAAACTTTAAGAAAACCAATGCAGAAGAAGTTGGTCGCATACAATTAAATTACACAAGACAAAGCAGCAATATTATTGAGAAAGCTGGCGATTCAGTACAAAAATCTCTGCAAGCTGGTACAGATTATTTTGTAAAAGGATTAGGCGCTCAAATGAAAATTTTTGCCCGGACATTTATTCGAGCAAAACTTGGCCTTCCCCCAGAAGATTTAACGCCAGCACCTGACGTAGTATTACCACAACCTACTCAAGCGCCTCGACCACAAGTTCAGCAATTTGTTCGCAAACCTAACGACAAACCAAACCAGCTAGCGAATAGTGCTACTGCTGGCGTAGGAAGGATAATACCAGAAAGTGCAACACGAGTTGCTGTCTCACCATTTCGTAGGGTAGAAAACGCAAGCGCACAGCTAGGGACTACGGCAAACGCAGCGAATGCTCAACAAATACTAAACGAACGTCAACAAGCTTTAAATAAATTTAACAACCAAAAAGATGAGTATTTAAAACCTTCAGTTCAGCAAACAGAATCACTAAAAGGGCAAGTGGCTGATATGCAAAGAATAAATGAGTTAATTCGTGGCGGAACATTACCAGCATTAGCTGAAGAATATTTGCAAATTGAAAAAAGTGGTCAAAAAAGAAAAGAGCAACTTGAACCTCTTAGAGACGAAATTACAAAAAGCGAAACGCTAAAAGGATTAACTGGGCAACAACTTGCGGACAAAGATTCTTTATTGTTAAAAATAAACGATTCAATCGCAGGAGTTGATGCGGAGGTAGCAGCTACAAAAGCCTTAGTAGCTGAGACCCAAAGACTAAAAACAGAAAAAGAAAAAATTAGACAAACAACAGATCAAATTGCTGAAAGCTTAGGTAGTGGCGTCGGCCAAGCAATTGATTTACTTATTGAAGGATCAGAAGATTTAAGCGCATCATTGCAAAACATTGCTTCTAATATCTTAAAAGATATTGCAAAACAAATTTCTCAAACTTTTGTTGTACAACCTCTTGTCTCAGGTTTAAAAACTGTGCTTGGCAATTTGTTTGCTGGCGGTGGCGTCATGACCGAAATGGGGCCGATGCCATTAAAAAAATACGCCAGAGGTGGCGTTGCGACGGGACCGCAGATGGCTTTGTATGGCGAGGGCAGCCAGAACGAAGCATATGTACCATTGCCTGATGGCCGTCGCATCCCGGTGGCAATGCAGGGCAGTGGAGGTGGCTCAACCAGCGTTGTGGTTAATGTTGATGCCAGCGGTAGTAAAGTAGAAGGCGATTCACCTAAAGGTGAGCAACTTGGTCGTGCTTTAAGCCAAGCGGTGCAGCAGGAACTACTGAAACAAAAACGACCTGGAGGGTTATTGAGCTGATGCCAACGTTTACTTTTGTCTCAGATTTTGGTGCAGCAATTAGCAGCAAGCCTGCAGTCACAGCTTTTAAATTTGGTGATGGCTACGAAAAACGTCAAGCATTTGGTATTAATCAAAACTTAAAAAGCTGGTCTTTACAATTTAGCAATCGCACCAATACTGACGCTGATAGCATCGAGGCGTTCCTTGACGCACGGGCTGGTGTTGAATCATTTGATTGGACAGCACCATCTGGTGGCGCCTACAAATATGTGTGCCGGGAGTGGAGCCGTACGTTAGAAAACTATAATAACAATACAATCCAAGCGACATTCGAGCAAGTAGCAGAACCATGACCGTACCAGTATCTGAACTACAAAAGCTGGCACCATCAGCAATTATTGAATTGTTTGAGATACATCTGGTTACTGCAATACATGGCGCTAATACTGTATTCAGGTTTCATGCTGGCACTAATGCAATAAATAATGGCAATATTGTATGGGCTGGGAATAGCTACCAAGCATTCCCAGTTGAAGCAACAGGATTTGAGTACAACGGCAACGGCCAACTGCCACGGCCAAGGTTGATAATTAGTAACGTCTTGCGGTTTGTGACTAGCATCTTGCTTGTGGTAAATGAAACCAGCCCAGGCAAT
>Ga0209354_10001306_pt1 | contig 11069 bp, 9 predicted proteins | sample LauGreSpBDMM15DD_2_FD_187562 | JGI IMG/M metagenome (GOLD analysis project Ga0209354, IMG submission 187562) | Freshwater lake microbial communities from Lake Michigan, USA - Sp13.BD.MM15.DD (SPAdes) (version 2) | ecosystem: Environmental > Aquatic > Freshwater > Lake | place: Lake Michigan, USA...
CTACGTGACTTCACCTTCTTAACCTCGCTGCGCTTGCCGGTAGAACAAGCAGCCGCACGAGCCACCTTCATCTTTTCATACGACGCCTCAAACTCTGCCAAATCTGCTAGCCACATCTGACCTGCCGTAGTTGCCTCAAGCTTCTCAACACCTGCCTTAGCCGCCGCAACCGCCGCCTCTGCGTCTGTAACTGCCGATGCCTTTACACGGTCCATCCTCAGCCTCAGAAGATAGTCCCAGCCATCCACTGACTCTTCCTTTGAAGGAGACAATGCCGGCAATCCGTGTCCCTTCATCATGCCAACAATGCTCTCATCCGTTGCACGACGAAGCTCAATAGTCCCCTCTAACACAGCCCGAATGAACCTAGCCTTTGCGTCAGCCTCTACCGCATCCGCCGTAAGACGCTGAATCTCCTTCTTCCTACGCTCCTCATACGCCGCCAAACGAGGCAGATAGAAAGCCTCCAGAATACTGCCCGCCGTGCCGTACCTAGTAATCTTCGGCTTATCTGAAGCATCAAATGCCACCATGTTTGTCGTCCTCCATGATGACGTCAGGCGAAAGCGCTTCTCAAAGTCCTCAGGATGCGCTTTCAACTCCTCAAACCCGTCCTGGTCAAAGTAAAGCACAAACTTCACCTCCTCATCTGTGTACAAGTCGTCAAACGACTTGAGAATTGGCTGACCATCATCGCCAAAGGCATACTCCGTCGCCTTCGTCTTCTCTGCTGTACACATCTGGTCAAGAAAAGTCTTATAGTCCTTCGTCCAGACACCCACCGGCAGCTCAGTAATGGTAATTGTCCGAGCATCAGGCTGAAGTGTATACATACCCTTTGTAATCCAGCAAGAATCACCTCCTGAAACCACCTCACCCTTGAAGCCCTGCCACCACGGCTTCAGACCGATGTAGCGCAAATCACTCATACGACCAGCAATCCTATCCTTCAGCACCCGCACAATGTCAGCAGGATTATACGGAGGAATATCCGTGCTAAAGCCCGTGCCAATCCCCACACAGCCATTCACCAGAAGCATAGGTAGAACAGGCAAATAATGTTCAGGCTCCACCATCATCCCGTCATCGTCCAGATGACGAAGAATGCCGGCATCCTCCTTTCGGAAAATCTTGTCCGTGATGCCCTCCAAATAAGTGAAGATATACCTCGGTGATGCCGAGTCATTGCCGCCCATCAGACGAGAGCCAAACTGCCCATTTGGCACAAGCAAGTTGATATTATTCGACCCGACAAAGTTCTGAGCCATGCCAATGATAGTCCCGCACAGAGAGACCTCACCGTGATGATAGGCAGAATGCTCTGACACATATCCGGCAAGCTGCGCCACCTTCATCTCTGTGCGAAGCCCACGCTTCAGACAGGCAAACAGCACCTTCCTCTGAGATGGCTTGAACCCGTCCAGAATACTAGGTAGTGACCTAATATTATCAGCATTGCTGAAATGAATCAGCTCATCATTAATGAAACGGGTATAACTAATGTGACCACCGGCACCAATATCCAGAATACGCCCCGCATCATAACCACCTAGCCACTCCTTGCGGTCATCGGACCTCTTCTTGTTGAATGCCAGCGAGATAGAATCATCAGCCTTCTCATCCCAGTCATACTTAATCTCCGCCAGCTTCTCAAACCACTCACGAGCCTCCTGCTTCGTGCTCGTGCCCAGACCCTTGTAGTATTTGAGTGTCCAAGAGGCCGCCGCCTGACCCTGAGCCAAACGCCAGCGGTCTAGCTCACCCTGCGAATAGAAGGATACCGTTTCACCCTTCTTAGAAGCCTTGAGAAGCGGAGTAGCCAATGAGCAAATGAACCCCATCTGCATGAGACCTGGCCATTCGGTGTGAAATAAATTCATGAGAAGACCCTTGATGTGGCTACCGTCATGGTCCTGGTCCGCCATCACCATTACACGACCATAACGTAGGTCCTTCTTGTCCTTATACTTCTGACCCTGGCGTAGACCAAGAATTGCCTTGATGGCGGTGAGTTCCTCATTCTTGTTAAACTTCTCCTGGCTGATGTCCTTCACATTGAGCAGCTTACCACGAAGAGGAAACACGCCGAAACGCTCACGTCCCACGACATTCAGACCGCAAATGGCCGAGGTTGCCGCTGAATCTCCCTCGGTCAAAATCAATGTGCAATCCACGGACTTGGCCGTGCCTGCCCACAGAGCATCCTCCAGCTTGGGAAACCCTCGCAGAGTCTTGCGCTTCGTGCCATCTGTCTTCTTGGCCTCCTTAGCCGACTTTGCGTCCATGGCTGCCTGTGCCTCCTCCAGAAGACCAATCTTCATTAGGCCATCAGCCAGCTTCTCAGACTTGAATGCGCTGCCGAACTTGGCTGATGGAGTAGTGAGGGACTCCTTCGTCTGAGAATCAAAGGAGGGATTGACAATCGTGGCATTGACGAAGAAGACAACTGCATCACGAATCTGACCAGGCTTCACAGGCACCTTCTTCTTGGTCGCCGCCTCACAGAAATCACCTAGAACATGGCGTACAACCGTATCGACGTGCTTACCACCCTTCTTGGTATTGATGCCATTCACGAATGAGACAGCACGAGCACCATCGTCTGCGCCCCCACTTGTAGCCGTATCATCAGAATAGAGATTCCTCGTAAGAACAGCAGCCACCTCCCAACGAGGGCCGCACATCTCATAGGTTAGAGCTGTCGAGCCCTCGGCCAAGAAGAGTCGCACGAACTTCTCAAATGTGTTGGAAGCAACCACCTCACCATTCCATGAGACTTTGACATCCTTGCCACAAACAGCTGCCAGCTCGTAGGTGCGGGTTTTCAAAACATTCACCATGTCGTCCTTGACGAACCCCACAAACCGCCCCAGGTCAGGGGTGTAGGTGACCTTGACATAGCCCTTGCCCTTGTCTGCACGAACAGAAGGCTTCTCACACTTGGACATGTGGTCCTTCCAGACCTGGGTATACTTCTGACTGGAGGCAGGATGGCGCACCTCCACCTTGAACTCATGCGAGAAGACATTGACCAGCTTTGCCCCATAGCCATTCTTACCACCAACAATCTTCTCCTCGGCCTTGTCATAGTTGCCACTCGTCAGAAGATGGCCGAAAATGAGCTCAGGAACCCAGACCTTGTGCTCAGGATGCTGAGCAATAGGAATACCCTCGCCGTCATTCTCCACACTAATCATAAGGCCAGAGCCATCAGAATCCTCTTTTACACAAATGGCGATGTGCTTGATGGGATTTGCTGTGGGAATGCTGCGAATGCGAGCGTCCCTGGCATTCACCACCAACTCATCAAACAACTTGTAAAAGCCTGGATTGAGTTGAATCTTCTTGTGAGCCATTCTTGCACCGTCTAAGACCCAGCGCCACTCCTCATGAGTCTCAATTGAGCCGACATAGGTGTCAGGCAGCTCAAGGATGTGCTCACGGTGAGAAAGCTTCTTGTAATTGGAACCAGATGCGTCCATTTTGTAGGGACTGGGTAAGGGGGGAGGCTTGGCAATCAACTTTTACTGATTTAACCAAACCAAGAACAAATCCGTAGTATAAATAAATGGGTAACGCCCTTTCTCAAACCAGGAAGCAAAATCGAAAAACCCTAAAACAAAAAGGTGGCTTCTACCCATCTGTCTATGGCGGTGTGGCAGGTGCTTCTATGCTTGCTCCTCTTATTGCTAGACAAACGCTCAGAATGTATAACTCCACTCGAAAAACAAGGTCCTCAAAAAAGAAAAAGAATCGGAAAAATACGCGGTCAATTGCTTAAAGATGGAACAACTCCGGCCATTAGATGAGTGGCAAGCCTAACGCAAATGGAAATCTGTTCGAGATTCGCACTGTTCAGGCTGGTTCCTTTCGTACGCTCATAGAAGCACTCAAGGAGATTCTCACGGAGGCAAATCTTGAGTTTGACGCAAGCGGAATCAAGGTGATGTCGGTAGATGAAACTCACACTGTCCTCGTTTACCTGCGTTTATATAATGACCGCTTTGAGAACTACTACTGCCCTTCCAAGCACATTCTCGGCGTCAACATGATTTATCTCTTCAAGCTCATCAAGACGATGGGTAACAATGACTCTCTGACGCTATACCTGCCTGCGTCTAATCCCAACAAGCTAGGTATTCGCATGGAGAATGCCGATAAGTCCACAGTAACAAACTACTTCTTGAAGCTCTTTGACACAAATGTAGACGAGATTCAGATTCCTAACTTGAATTTTTCTAATATCATTCACATGCCATCCCTAGACCTCCAGAAGATTTGTCGTGACATGAATGCCCTCGGTGAGAAGCTGGATGTGGAGATTACGAGCAGCGGCTCTGACCTAATGTTCAAGTGCGAGGGCGATTTTGCCGAGCAGGAGACAATCATGTCCGAAAATAATACCACAATGAAGGTTCAGAAGACTGGCAGTGCATCAGAGGTCGTACAGGGCATCTTCCAGCTCAAGCATCTTGTTCTCTTTACCAAGTGCACCAGTCTGTGCCCGTCCATTGAGATGTACCTCAAAAATGATTACCCTCTGATTCTTAAGTATACCGTTGCAAACCTTGGTGAGATAAAATTAGTGCTCGCGCCCATAAAGAATAAAGACGGTCGATGAGCTACTCATGACATGAAAAATGAAAAATCCTAAAAACTAAGAAAACCGAATACTTCACGAAGTCAAAAGTTGAAGTTTCATTTCCCCCGGAATATCTCGGGTATTGAATTAGAATGGAGTGCTCTGCCCCAGAATGTAAATCTAAAGCCACTTATGGATTTAAATTTGCGAAACCAGAGTATTGTATCAAGCATGGAAAGGAGAAGGGTGCCAAAACGCAATTTGGTGTCTGTTGTTGTGGAGAATCAGCCCCACGATTTGCCTTGCCTGACGAGAAAGCATCTTGCTGTGCCAAATGCAAGACAAAGGATATGCAAAACATTAGCGATAGAAGATGCTTCTGTAAGAAACATTTGCCAACCTATGGACTGCCAGACGATAAACGCCCAGATTATTGCAGTGAATGCAAAAAAACGACGATGATTAATCTGAAAGATAAGAATAAGAGATGTGTTTGTAATAAGGCAATTCCATCCTTTGGACAACCAGGAGAGAAAGCAACATGTTGTAAACTCTGTAAGAAGGAGGGTATGGTCTGCGTGATAACCCAATTGTGTCCATGTGGAAAATCTGCCGTATTTGGTATGAAGGGTGATAAAAAACCAAGCTTCTGTATGAACTGCAAGAAGGAAGGTATGGAGAACATTATCACCAAGAAATGTAAGTGTGGGAAGGCAGTTCCAGTCTTTGGCTTGAAAGGTGGAAAGCCCATATGTTGTCTATCATGCAAAAGCGAGTTGATGATAAATGTAGCTCACAAACTCTGTAAGTGTGGGAAAGCCCAGCCAATATTTGGACTAACAACAGATTCTTCACCAACATGCTGCTCTTTATGCAAAATTGACTCTATGGTAGATATTAGAACAAAGAAATGTCCTTGTGGTAAACAGCCAGTATTTGGGCTCAAAGGCGAAAAAGCAACAGCGTGTGCGAAATGCAAGACTAGTGATATGCTCAATATAAAAGCAAAAATGTGTATTTGTGGTAAATCTCAACCTTTCTTTGGCCTCATAACAGATAAGAAACCAACATGTTGTGTCCTTTGTAAAAAGGAAGGGATGCGTGATATTATGTCAAATATGTGTCTAGGCTTATCAAACTACCAGGAAAAGGGTGATTTGCCTTGTCCATACGACCACAGGGCAAAAGCAAAATATTCTAGCTACTGCACAAAGTGCTTTGAGCAGAATTTCCCAGATGACCCTCGAACTTTTATGATTCGTAAGAATTCTCACGAACTCGTTGTGAAAAATTATCTCGCCACTGAATTTAAAGAATTTATTCACAATACTGCACTCTGGACAGGGCAAGCAGATTGCACTTGTAGGAGAAGAATTGATTTCAGATGGCTTATTGGGAATACTCTGTTATGTGTGGAAGTCGATGAGAATCAACACAAGTATCGTGATAAAAAAGACGAATTGCTACGATACGACGATTTAATGATGTTACATGGTGGAAAATTTATCTTTATCAGATACAATCCTGATTTATATATTAATTCTGAAGGGAAGCGTAAAAATCCAGAAGTAGCTACCCGTCTCAAGGCACTAAGGGAGACTATTCTTAAACAAATTAAGAGAATTCAAGATGAAGAAAACGACGAGCTTATTGAAGTGGAAATGTTATTCTATGACTATTATTAGATGTTCTCGAGAACAACCCCGTTATTCTCTCGTATCGCAACAACCTTCGTTCCGTTATGTAAGAATTCGGTAGTTGAGCCGCTAGCCCTTGCCGCCATCCAGACTGATGGCTCGTTCAAGCGCCTCTCCAGGACTGCGGTTATCTTAGACACGATTCAAGGAGAGCAATTCACACTCGTAAATACCTATTTTACACATGCTAACAGCCACGAATCAGAATGGTGCTCTGTTCTAAACGGCCTGGAATTCTCACTGAAAAAGAACCAGAAAGCCGTTACCTTAGAAAACGATAATCAAGGTATTATCAAATCCCTTATTACACAAACCCCACCCAAAGTACTCTGTTCGTATTACCATGCTATTTATAATTTAATGAACGAATTTGATTGGGTAAGTATGAGATGGATTCCTCGTGAGCAGAATAAGGCAGATAAATTGTTTAGAATATAGTTTATTAACAATAGAGGGAAATGGAAACAAATAATATAAGAAATTATAATGAAATAACTTATACAGGTATAACCCCATCAACAAGATATATAGAGAAACATATACCAATAAAGACAGATGAAGATAAAGATGCTTGCCTCCGATTTCTCACAATAAATAATAAGAATTTATGTCAAGGTTACTACAATGACACGCATATAAATAGTATTATAGAATGCAGTGATTATCTGCTATATTTTAGTAATCAAGATAACCTTGTAGCATTTGCCCTTGTAAAATCAATGAGTAAAAAGAAAGGGAAGGTGTTAAATATATTATTAGCATGTTCAATGCCAAATAAGAAGTTTGGCAAAATGATAGCACATTCACTCTATAATTTTGCTGTTAAATACAAATATCCATTTCTATACGTTTCACCAAGAACACCAGAACTTCGTAAAACGTTTATTAAATATGGATTTGAAAGTATTTATGGAAGAGAAGATATAGATGAGATATTGGAAAAAGAGATTGATATGAATATCCTTACAATTAATAAAAGAGGTAAAACACAAAAAATAAAGCGCTCTATCATAGAAGATAAATTGTTTAGAATATAGGTAACCAAATCCGTTTCCCTCCAACGAATGCGCAGAATACGCTTCTATCCTCATACGAAGTTCCTAGAATCCGCCCTAGAAGGCCACCATCTATACTCACAGCTCCACACGAACATGTGCGGAAATCATGGTCTTCTTTGCTCTCAATTGTTTCATTACATCTTTTACACAAGATGGCATGACGCACCTTATAGTATTTGACGCCCCCGTATAAACGGCATTGACCGTCTGTACGGTATAGAGAATCCATCTAAATCTTCTTTTCTACGTGAGGAACATATTTTACCTCGCCGTCAGGAATGCGCACATCAACAATGGCGAGTCCCTCGGGCTTGCAGAACTTTTGACAATCCCGATTCCATACTTGTAGGATATTAAAGTCTCGACGAGGGGTGATACGTACACATGAAATCTCATCACCCTCTGTTACAGTCGCCACCTTCATCACTGCCGCAATAATATATGCCTGCATCAAGTCGCCGGCAATTGTTCTGTCAACACGAATACTATATGAGCCTCCACGAATATTCTTGGCGTTCTCCATTAGTGGAGGGATAGACTCAGGGGTGAAGAAGAACTTTCCTCTTACCCAATCAATTGGCTTCACTGCCTTGAACATATGCGCCAAATCACGCAGCGTCTTTACGGTAAGAACTTTCTTGAATGTGTCCATGTGCCAACGATTCTCCTTTGCTGGATGGAAATACAATATCCATCCACCAGAGGGTAAAAGAGCGTCTAAATCATGGGTCATTGTTGTCATTGGGACCCGTTTATACTGGGTTACCGCTTTCAACTTTTAGACCTGCTTTAGCAGGTCTACTTGCCATCTACGATGGCTTAGACCTGCTTTAGCAGGTCTACTTGCCATCTACGATGGCTTAGACCTGCTTTAGCAGGTCTACTTGCCATCTACGATGGCTTAGACCTTCTTTAGCAGGTCTACTTGTCATCTACGATGGCTTAGACCTGCTTGCGGGTTAGTTGGCATCTAGATTTCTTCTCTAGGGAACTTTGTCCCTTGAGCAGAAGCAGAAGCAGAAGCAGAAGACCAAAGGCTCCAACTACTAAACTCCTTCTTTGCCCTTGAATCTAGCAAGGGAATATCAAGAGTATCGGCATTAATCGTCATAACCCGCAAGACATAGGAAGATAAAAGGCCCTCAGATAATAGAACATCACGTAATAGAAAGAAGATAAGAACAAGCTCATACACTGAAGGAGTTAGAGAAGACCAGCGAATATTGTGAAAGAATTCTGTTGCATCTGATACTAGAATACCACTAGCATCCAGAATTTCTGCCGTTACTAAATCATCCATTGAATTCTTAGTATCAGATTCCTTAAAAAATCGATGCGTCTCAGGATAAAAAGAAAGTGTATTTGTAATAGCCTCCTTTCTAGACCATGGCATTGAGTTTCTGTGCGTAAAGACCCACACATCGGGTATCTGTGACTGAGCAGCTGCAGACCAAGCCTTTAACACAAGGCCAAGAATCTTTTCATAGAGATTTGTAATAAAATTTACGAATGCCAGTAGCCCAACAAGATCCATCTATTCTTTTATACAATATGGTCTTAAACCATGAGAAATAAACGCACTTAGATAGTAGGGGTTGCTGTTAGTTTATTGTTTATACATGTTGAAGAAGATATATTACCTGGAAGATACTTCTTAATAAACTCGGGTAGGAGTGTAGGTGTTCCGTCTGATATAAAAATATTATCTTTCACAAGTCCATTTCCAGAATCAACCAGTCCAGTCATAGGTGGAGAAGGGCCTGATAAGGGCTTCTCTCTTTTTACAAGTTTTGGCGTACCCGCCTTTGGGCCACAAGTCATGCAACATCCTCTGGCCTTCATACTTTCATTCATGAACCACACCGTAAATAAGAATATGGTGGCAAAGATTGTTGGAATTACAAGAACAGCCATTGCAATAGATACTCCAATTAATTCACAGAGTAACCATAAAATCCCTGTTATACACACTCCTAGTATACCGTGAAAGGGCAAGTTTTTATAATCTTTTTTGATGATATCCATGATTATTAACGCTGAAAAAAAGGCGCCGGCTACTCCTGCTGGCCAACACATTCTATTTTACACAGAATAATATTTTCTTATGTCTTGGCATACTTCAAAAGCTTCTGCTTATCCTCACTCCAAATACCAATAGGAGTGTCATCTAGGTCGCCATCGGCGTCAACCTGATACACCTGATTCTCGGTATCCTTGAAATACGTAGTACCCTTATACTCAAACTCTGTTAACTGTACTGTTTGCTCCTCTTCTACCTCCTCCTCTGCCTCTTCCTCCTCCTCTGCATCAGCATCAGCCTCTGTATGAGCATCATCAGCATCCTCCTCTACCTCTACCTCTACCTCTACCTCTACCTCTACCTCTGCATCAGCATCAGCCTCTGCATCAGCATCAGCATCAGAGACATTCAGATTAACAACGGGAACATCTACGAACTTAATCTCAGAATCCTCCATTACACTAGACATCTCATACATGTTTCCAGGCAGAGGCTTCCTAGGCTCTTGAAGAGGTAGAGGCTGTGTAGCAGCAAGTGACGGCTTCTCAATTAACTGCTTGAACAAGCTACGACTATCAGTCTCTTGCGCAATATTTAGAGGAGGTAGACCTCCTCGGCGCATCTCAATGCCAGAAAGTAGAGGAGTCTCTTTCTTCAAAAGGGTGGAAACAGTAGCCTCCAAGATTGCGATACGCTCTGTAAGAGTCTTTAGCATACTATCCTTATCCTTCTCCTGCCAGAAGACGACGTGAGTAGGAACATCAGATAGACTCAGGTTAAACGACATTTGTGAGTGGGACTTTCCCCTCACAAACGGCAAACAATCAATTTTTTAGTTGAGGCACTCACATATTAGCTAGAGAATAGAATTATGTTACCCTCTTTTTACACTAATCTGAATACAAGCATCAAGAGTACTTTCGTGGTCTTTCAGAGGCTTCGACCGCTTCAGCCTTAGAGCACCACCCTGCTCGCTCCACGCCTTGAATCGGTCCATAGAGAAACCCTGAGTAAAGGTATTCTGAAGAGAAGAATCATAAAAATCAATAGGCTTCGTATCAAGTGTTCCAAGAATACTCACCATAGGTGGCAGCTGAACATCCACTCGAATTCTATTCTCCATAATAATCTTGCGAAACTCATCAATCGTATAAATTCCTCCATATGCCTTCAAACACTCACGAGGAGGAGCAGGATATAGACGTCCCACTGATTTATACATACGATGAAGAAGTGACATTCTCTCCCAGCGAACATGAGAATCTAGGTGCTCGTATAAAAGATACGCCAAACCGCACTGAGGAGTACAGTAGTTACCATACACATGATATACCTTAGACTCCTCCTTTACAGGTAGAAAACACGGACTCCCCTCAAAAGAATGTGTACACCAAAAACACTGGACATCAGTGCTAGAAGGAGGAACAAAGGTCTCACCTGTCTTTATGGAATAACATGTGAGAAGCTGCCTCTTCTCTGGGATAGGATTCATATAATTTTGGACTGTGGCAACTGGCTGGGCTTGCCCAAGACAAAGGCTAACAGGCTCAACCTTTGGAGTTGGAGCTTCTTGCTCCTTTACCAAATCAAACGGATGCTTTTTAAGATGCTCTTCTAGACTCATCTTCCATCCATCCAGCTCCACCCCAATTTGATTCTCATCTGAGCACTTATCTGAGTTCACCTGGAAATAATTCTGGTCGCCATCATAC
>Ga0209354_10001311_pt1 | contig 11060 bp, 15 predicted proteins | sample LauGreSpBDMM15DD_2_FD_187562 | JGI IMG/M metagenome (GOLD analysis project Ga0209354, IMG submission 187562) | Freshwater lake microbial communities from Lake Michigan, USA - Sp13.BD.MM15.DD (SPAdes) (version 2) | ecosystem: Environmental > Aquatic > Freshwater > Lake | place: Lake Michigan...
GATGGCGATGATCGCATAGGCCTTGCTCAATATTGGCAAGGGTACAATAAATAAGGTATGCGATATAATTTCACGTTCAAACAGATACCTATAGAAAATTTTGATGTTGTACTTCAAGAACTAGAGTTACTGTCATTTGAACATAAAGCTCTAAAAGGATTCAATTTAATCCCGCCTTATCAGACCCTATGTAAGTTACCAACCTTTGTAACTTGGCTAAGGAAGTATAAACTAACAGTGGATTTAATTGCATTCTTGCAAGTAAACAACGGTAATGCATGGGACGTGCATGTTGACTATGGACCTTACGATGTGGCATTAAATTTACCTATCAGAGGATGTGCAAATTCATCAACGAATTTTTACAAATTTAACGAAGCAGCAGTAAAGACCTGTTACACAAACGGAACAAATCTTCCGTATCTAGAATATCAAGACCCGCGCCCCGAGTTAATTGATACATATTATTTGACTAGGCCCACACTAATTAATATCAAAATGCCGCACAGTGTCAACAACTTTACCTCAGTTGAGCGAGTGTGTCTAAGTATACGCTTTAGACACGATCAATTTTTTGATGCTTTTATGGAATCAATTCTAGTATGAGTTTTGGAAAAATATTAGACAGTCATCCTGAATCATACTCGTATGATGAGTTAAGAGAATTACTAACTAGACACGGAGTCATTTGCTTTACTAATGTAGCACATGACGAGGAGATGTTGATAAGAGTTATGTCGGCGTTTGGTCATGTACAAACATATGTCGAGCAACAAGCACCTGCATCTTACGCTTCTGGCGAAGAGCATAACATCATCAATCTAGATAACAACGACTTCCTCGGAACCAGCAGAACACATTGGCACATGGATCAGACATATTTGACATCCATGTACCTGCCTGTTAGATCGTTGTATTGCCATGAAGTAAGTGGAAAGAACATCACACAGTTCGCAGACATAAAATATTTTACAGAATTAGTAATGCAGACATGGCCTGAATTATTAGATGCTAATGCGAGATACTACATTGATCAAGCTAAAACAAGCTACACTGATCGACCTGTATTCTCGCCCTGCGAGCATGTTAGTACTCCGTTAGCGAGACTTGATACTAGGATGGTGCTGGATGAAACTTATGACGCGATTAGGTTTAAAGAATTTACACGACAGTTCTTTATAGATGCTAGGAAGTTTCAACGAGAATGGACTCCCGGAGACTTTGTTATATTTGATAACAATCAATCTCCGCATCGTAGGCGAGAGATGAACGGCGAATGTAAGCTATTGAGATTTACTACTGACTTTTGGAGAACTTGATGGCAAGAATTATAGCATGTGGGTGCAGCATAACACACGGATACTTCGAAGGTCCAGATAAAAAAGCAGCATACTTGAAATCATATCCCGAAGTTTTAGCAGAGAGATATAACCACGAGATAATCAATCTAGCCAAACCAGGCTCTAGCAATTATCTAATAGCCAAACAAATTGAATTAGCGATGTCGTTGCAGCCTGACTTTCTCATAGTTGGATTTACTAGCCCGTATCGCTTTGACTATCGAGAAACTAATGAATCAGAACCCCAGTGCAAACGCCCTTCATTATCAGACTGGGACTACAAAGCCATGTCAAAAAGTCAGCACACTGGTCCCGGCGGGATTTACAATACTAATCCTGTTCCTAGGATTCAGCGTACACCTCACAAACAAGAATTCTTAGAATTTATCTTAAAGTACGTAGATCCAGACATAACAGCTGATAAAGAACGATACACGATATTAGGTATGCTGACTAAGTTAAAGAACAGCGGCATTCCATTCGTGGGTATTGATTGGATGAAGGTGCTAGATGAAGCAGAGATTCCTGACAATGTTTGTCGAACACACGACTGGGTTGAATACGGTAAGAAATACGGCAACGATGGCGGCGGCCATTTTGGACCAGACGGCCATATAGTTGCAGCGGATGAATTAGTGCAGTTCATCACACAAAATAAAATATTCACTCTATAAATACAACTTATGTTTAATCCCGAATTTATTTACAAGTTTTTGGCCGTGCCACAGCTAGCCCAGATCCAACAAGAGCTAGATCAATTTTATGACAGCCACAAAGATAATCATGTGTTCAATAAAAAGAATGCTCATGGCGCAACTATTGTCGAGCTAAGTCAAGCGCCCGGAGAAATACCAAACAGCTTGGGTAAGTGGATGGGATTCACATTCGTACATGCTGATATTGACAGCACAATGAAGTTGCTGCCAACGTTACAATTATATTTTGATTCGATGGCAGTGGGACCAATTGAGCGCATAGCATTAGTGAACACTCATCCACATTCAGTACAAGCACCTCACGTAGACCAGGGTATACAATACCTTGCATTGAACTTTCCACTACACGGCTGCAACGATACACACACTCAATTTTTTAAACAAAAGGGAGAATTAACTACAGTTATATCAATGGATGAAGTTCGCCCTGGCGTTAAGGAGCAGAGAAAGTTTTTAAGGTATATGGAAGAGAATCCAGAAGAGATTGGTAGATACGTGCTGACAGCACCAGTACTGTTGAATATCAAATTGCCGCATAGTGTGGTAAACAGTGGCGACAGTCAGCGTGTTGGTATAAGTTTTAGATTCAAAACAGATCCATGGGCACTAACAAAATGATTAACAGATACAACTTAAAAATGGTCACACAAGTGGCGTTGCCTAGGATTAAAGAATCAGCAATTCTTAATATATTAGGATGGCACGACGAGCATAAGAAAGTGCTTGAAAATAGAGGTGCTTCTGCATTATACTACCCGTGGTTAGCCAGCACAATACGAGACATTGACCCCATGGATAATCCAGTGGAGTTGCCGGGAATACCGGGATCGTTATGGAACAAAAATTTCGTAGATGAGTTCCCTGAGATTTGCGATGCGATTAATCAATTACCACTAACTAAGATTGAACGAGTTTACTTATTAGAAAACCGAGTCCGTTGCCAAGCTCATAATGACTTGAGTAAATTCCTTTATGCTGAAAATCTACTAGAGCCGTGTAGCTATAGAATGACACTTAGAAGCAGCACTAGTTCTAAAGGATTCTATGTGCAGCCAAAACCAACAAACGAATGGGGTCAAAAGGACGCTCGGCATGGCAAAGGCTGGGCAAAGGATTACTGGGAAGGCTCTGTTGGCACCTGGTGGGTACTTAATAACTTTGTATGCCAGCATGGTGCTGATTGGGAACCTGGTGATGACAAAGTAATCTTATCGGTGCAGGGCACTCCGAACCCAGACCAGCACAAGACGCTATTACGCAAGTCCGTAGACTACAACGGGATATGGCATCCAATCGCACATGAGATATTGCAGTTGGACGGTGATGAACGAACCGATTTGCTCGACGAAGTTAACACTGCATTTGGCGCATGACATTTTGCTTCAAGTACTTGCACTTGGACAATTACTCTGAGGTGCAAGATGAGATCAACCAGTACTGTCAAAGTTTACAGTTGCCGATGCACACCATTTTTAAACCACTAGTAGTAGATGACGTAATTTGGGCGATTCCTAAATTATTTTCCTGGTTTGCTAAAAATAATCTAACGCCGGTCACTGTGGCATACATTGCAGTAGCTCCTGAATCCAATCAAGTAATGCACGTCGATCCTGGACCATCTGCCCTTGCATTAAATTTTCCTGTTGGTGATATAATCTATGATGCACATACATCATTTTATCGAAATAAAGGTAGATGGTCAAACTCGTCAACGCCACATACCAATGTAGGCTATATCGAATACACTGATCCTGATCCTGAAGAGGTTGGGCGATATGTATTGACACAGCCTACACTTATCCACATTAAAATTCCTCACTCTATAAAGAATCTAAGTACACGGCCAAGGGTGTGTCTGAGTTTTAGATTCAAAATTGACCCGTGGAATCTGATTTGACAATATAAATTGCACTTCGCCTGCAGATCTAATGACTGCGTGTATTAAATATTAGTATATGCATGACTTATCAAAAATGGCATACTTTGTGCCAAACTTACCTAGGTTCGAAGTAGACCGAGAAAAATTCTTCTCCTGGTGGGAAGATGCCAACGTGCCGATTAAACAATTGACTGCTGACAGCCGAGGAAATGCAGCAGGCTATGAAGGCCAACTGTGGGATGGCGTTACAATATATCAACAAGAAAATCTACAACAGACCACAGTTTGGAAGGTCAACTATCGACCAAACGACGATATATTCTCCCAATTCATTAACGATGTGATTGCAGCTCTGCCTTGGTTTGATGTCCAAGGATTGACGCTGTGGTCAAATAAAAAGCAAATTGCGCCTCATCAGGATGGCTTACCTAGAGACCCGCTACCAGCAGCGCCTAGGATATCATTGTTTGATGATTGCGACCGTAGGACATTCTATGTCTTCGATAAGCCGACATTAAGGATTATCCGTCCTGACGTAACTGCTCCTACTAGTACAAATTTATTCTTCTTCAATAATGAAAACTTTTTACATGGTAGCTCTGCACAATCAGGAGGCAAAAAGATACTAGTACGCATCGACGGTCCGTTGATAGACGTAGAGGGATTTAAACGGTATATAAATACCGAAATAGAAAACGGAGCTCGTTACGAGATTATATAATATGGACTTATCAAAAATTGGATACTTTATCCCAGACACAACACCGCTACTGCCTAGAGACATGAATAAGTTCTGGGATCATTGGAACAACTTTAAAGAACCAATCACTAAAGTAGTCAAGGACGGCATTCAAGGCAGCGGCGCAAATGACAGTAAATTGCTATTCGGACTGCCGCAGTTCGATGGTATGATTGTACACTTCAAAAGTGACACGTACTTGAAGGATAGCACATGGAAGCAGAACGTTGCACTCGAGCCTAGCATCTGGGATCAATATGTCGAGGACTTAGAAGAAAAGATGCCGTGGTTCGAAACTGACGCAATTGTACTGTGGGCTACACTGCGTCCGGTTGCTTACCACATGGACCCGGCACCACGCTTTCCCGGACCTGTTGCTATTCGTAGCTTAATACACGATGACAACCCTAAGCCAATGTTTAAGGTAAAATATCCTGATACTAAAGAAGAACGTATTGTTCCTTATAGCCCTGAACAGAATTTGTTCGCCTTCAACAATACTAACTTCTACCACGGCGCAAATTATTTGCGTGGACATTCTAAGATTTTAATGAGAGCATTTGGCACTATTAAATATCCAGAACTGTTGATGAAACAAGTTGAAGAAACTAAAGAGAAAGGCTTCCCGATTTGGGATGTATCAGATACTAATGATTGATCCTAAAAATATTGGTTACTTTGTTCCTGATGTGCCGCCGTTGATGCCTAATGACATGGCATTGTTTTGGGACATGTGGAACGCAAACAAGAAGCCAGTGGCAAAAACAAAAAGCGATGGCATCCCCGGCAGCATAAATGATAATCAATATCAATATGAGAATGCTCCTTGGGAAGGTATGGTAGTGTATGCACGTGACGTTGACAGCTACTTGAAACAAACTACGTGGAGCCAAACGCCAGTACTACTACCAAGCATATGGGAACCATTCGTTGAAGGACTGCATCAACGACTTCCTTGGTTTAAAACGGAAGTAATCATGTTGTGGTCATCAACCGTACAGATTCCATTCCACAATGATGTTATACCTCGCTACCCAGCACCTGTTGCAGTGCGCGGTGTCATATATGACGAGAATACCAGCCCCACATTCAGGGTACAGCATGATGCAACAGGACAAGAACAATTTGTTCCTTACAGTGCTGAACGAAATATCTTTGCATTCAATAACGTAGGCTTCAAACACGGCGCCACATTTGAAGAAGGCAAGACAAAGATATTGATGCGAGCTATCGGGAGCGTGGTGCATCCTGATTTGTTGCTTAAACAAATTGAAGACACTAAAAACAAAAACTACCCGCTGTGGGATTTAACTGGAGTAAATTAATGGACAAGATTACAGAAAACAACTTAGTATGGTCGGTGTTAGATGCGCCAATCCTGCAACCAAAAGATTGGGACCTATTCTGGGACATGTGGCACAAACATGCAGGCGCAAGCTACATCGGTAAAGATGATCCAAAAGGCAATCGAGATAGTAAATTTAAAAAGACTGGCGAACGTACTGAGTTCTTTAAGGGAATTAACATCTATGCTAAGAATCCAGAAGACTTAGCTGATGCACATTGGGAAGTTCCGTTCCTTGATTACAAAGAAATCTTTCCCAACTTATTAGACGATATCCATGCAGCATGTCCGTGGATTGACCAAATCATTCACGCTAGACTTTGGAACAGCAGCATGAACATTCCGTATCATAGAGACTTTACCGCTGAAGCAGTTGCAGTGCGAGCAATGATTTATGATGAGAACCCAAAGCCAGTGTTCAAGGTATTTAAACCAGCAGCCGGTGTTAACTACGTCAAGCTACCAAAAGAAACGAATTGGTTTGTGTATAACAATGCCACATGCTTACATGGCAGTGATAAAACTGAAGGTGTTAACAAAGTTATTCTTCTTATCGTGCATACATGTAAAGACAAGGCTATGATGACAGAGCACTTTGAACGAAGTGCCACTGCATATCCGGAACACCACAACTATGTTGCGGATCCAGAAGGCAAAGGAATTTAATTCTGTGCTTGACTTTTCCCGGAGATTCTATGTATAATAAGTTGTTTTTGTTCGTTATTCATCTTACTCCAGTTACGTACTTCGTCACTAGTTCGATGACAGCCGGTGCAAACACCATCTTTTTGCTTGCAAATGCTTTTGCAGGGATTAGGAATTAATTTCATTATGTATAAAAATCAGGTAACAACATGGACTAACGATACTGTGCTAGATGGTATCTACGAAGAGCTTCGCAAGAAGCACTACGAAAAAACTAGCCACCGTCTCTTTAACAATTACTCTAGTAAGCATCTTAAAGAAGTTAGCGCCAAAAGTATTTATTGGGGGCACTCAGGTCAACCTGAGATTGTGTGCAGTATATTGGCAAGGCCTGTATGGCCAGACAACACATACAGGATTTTAAATCGCCTGTGGAAGACTGAGATTAACACTGGTCCAGTGTTAGGCATTCAAGACGCATTTGGAATGATAATTCAAGACCAAGTTAACTGGTGTGAATTGCGCGGCGGCACAGGCATGTTTATGTCCAGGGATATAGATGGCGCATGGCAGAATTGGGCAAGCAAAAGGTTTGCCAAAATGACTGGTATTGACTTTGTCACTCCAGAGGATAAGTTTTTAACATGCAGCAACGAAGATGACGACAGTTGTTGGCAAAAGATAATTTACTGCGGTGACTTAGATGTGCTTGCAGGTTGGAATAAAAAAGTAGAGGAAAAATTAGTGGAGCTACCTAAAATAGAGACTGCTACGGCAGCACCGGAAATTAAAAAATATATCAAACGATTGACTATGGACGATCTCGTCCAGCTTAAAACTCTGGTTAACTCCAAAGGTGCTGTGACTGATGTGCTTCCAGATGAACCTAGTGCGATATTACAATACCGAGGCAGATGGCTAGAGGGCATGAAGTTGCACTACTTAAAAGAATCAGATACGCATGATATGTATGGTTATTTTAGGGATGATGAACTAATTAGTTGTATGGCATGGAGATGCGATTTACCAGCGCCATGGAATGACGGCTGGGTAGTAGGCAACTTGAAATCAAAGCCTGGCTATACTGTCAGAACTAATGGCATGTTACAACTGTGGGAGAAAATGTTTGAAGTATGCGAAGGGCGCGGACTAAAACGTTGGCACATGGTTATACCGCAGACTAATAAAAATAGGTATCAAGCAGTTGCAGATAGATACTTTAAAGATGTAGATGGAACTTATGATTATGACTGGAGTGTCATTGTTCCGGCAGATACTGTGCCAGAAGTGTCGTGGGTTTGGGGAAGTATGGGTAAAGTTAAACTAAATACAGAAATACGTGTCAGGACTGGCACAAAGAAATGGGAATATTTAGTTCCTAAAATAACAAGAAACGGACAATAACAAATGCGTAGCAACCTATCTACTAAAGATTTTTTAGAGGTAACATTTAAATATAAAAACCTTTGGGCCGGGCTAATCCCGATGCAGTTACTAGCAATCGGAGCAATTGCAGGAGGGATGTTCTTTGGACTATGGAAGGACATTTATTGGTTATACTTGGCACTTGGATACTTTTGTATCATGATATTAGGTGTCACTATCGGCTATCATAGATACGTTAGTCACAGAGGATTTGAGACATGGGCTCCGGTCAAGTATACGCTATTATTCTTTGCAATGCTAGCAGGGCAAGGTAGTCCAGTATTTTGGACTGCGACACATCGAGATTTGCATCACCCGTATAGCGACGGCGACAGAGATCCGCACACACCACAAAAAGGTTTCTTCCACAGCTGGTTCTTATGGCTTTGGAAAATCGAAGAGAAGGACATCGACCAACGTAGGGTAATTGACTTGTTGCGCGATCCGTTCATGGCGTTCACTCACAAGCATTATATGTATTTGTATTGGGCAGCTAATGCAATCATCGCAGCCGTTAGCATCGAGTTCTGGATCTGGTTCGTTGTTGTTCCTAGCTTTATTACATTCCACAGCTATAGCATTACTAACTGTTTGAATCACTACAAGTTCATGGGATATCAAAACTACGAGTCCAACGATAACAGTGTGAACAGTCCTTGGTTGTTCCCGTTAGTGTTAGGCGAGTGCTGGCACAACAATCACCACGGCGACGTTAAAGCATATAACTTTGGCAAAGTGAATTGGTGGGAAATTGACCCAAGCGGTCTAGTTATTGAATTGATTAAGAAAAGGTCGTAATGTCTAGAATTAAGATTTACAAGGAAGAAGTTCCTATCAATCGTCCGTGTCACGTGTACACGGAGAACAAGTATCATTTAATTGATCTTATGAATACATTGACTCCACAATACTCTGGAAAGAATCTATTGCGGATGAAGTTAGATTTTGATACAACCAAGTTACTCAAAGATATTCGTGTAGCAACATTTAAGCACAAGTGGTGGGGCTGGATTAATAAGAATACCGGGACACTGAGAGATGAAGCTGATAAAATTCGCAGGGCAAGAGAAGGACACGACTTCTTGAATCGAAGCAGCTACTATGGCGGCTGGAGTATTAAAAGCAATCCTATATATTGCCAAAGTCAAGGCTTAACTCCGGAAGGCGCTGGCATGGGAGAACTACCTAGTCCTATTAGTTGGTTCCTATTCTCTTCAGTTGGTGCAGATGTGTATCAAGTGTTAGAGGAAAGTCAAGAACTATTGCCGCTTACTCGCATAGCAGTTGAACAGGGCTATAAAGCCGTACTTGCTCGCTTAGTTGAAAAAGGATTGATCACTACTGAACAAGCAGGTGATATTGTATTACCTGAGGAAGAAAAATTAAGTCCCTACCATAAAGAAAAGGATGGCTATTTTGATTCGTGGGGTTTTACAGAATGGTCCAATGCTGCAACTGAAAGCGGAGTACGTGCATTGGCTGAAAGCGCAAACTGCCAATTACTTAGAAGCAGAGTAGCATGGCAACGTGGTGCGTTCCGTGACTATAAGATTACCAAAGGCAAACACGAAGAAGAAAATGATCGTTGGACATGGCACAGTGATGAACCAGTGTGTCACAATGCCAGGATTATTATTCCAGTGCAAACAAGTCCAGCATATGCTATGGAAATTAAGCCACATCCTCCTGAGGTACTTGAAACTGGATACGCTTACACCTGGGACACTAACATCGTGCATAGACAGATCCAGATTGACAACACTGATAAGACTGATCGAATCTATGTAGTGCTTGGATTTAATCCATGGTTCAACTGGCTTCCAAACGAACAGGCCTGGGAAAGTAACGACTTCTATGGCAAGATGCATCCTTTAGATATGATCATCGGAGGACATATCCTCCCGTCAGTTACATTTGATAAGGAAATATTATGAGAGGTATAGGCGGACATCCGTACATAGACTGTCGAGATCATCTCGACATGGCAACACTCAATGAGTTGAACTTGGAAATCTGCCAAGGTATTGCAGTAAGTGATATCAAAGCAGGTGTATATGGACCTGGTGTTGTGAACAGTGACAAGTATGGCAACTTCATGAGAATGAAGAATCAAATGATGTCAGATACAACTGAGGTCGGCGAGCGATGGAGAAGGATGACGCACAATCAACAAAACGTGTTTGCAAAGTTGTATTTCCATTTGTACAATCCAAGCACAACTGTTTACATCCGAGAACCTATCAAAGGTATTGATCCAATTGTAGCTTACAGGAAAAAGGCGTATGCAGAACCGTTCGAGTGGACTAATAACACTAAGAACTTTCCAAAACTAAAAACATGGCTAGATGGTTTGATTGGCACGGTGTTTGAACAGTATGGCAGGATCTTGTTCTTTATACATGAACATGATTGTAAGCTACTACTTCACCGTGACGGTATAATGCAGGTCCCGCACAAGAATGAGTTCCTTTGGTTAAACCCAACGAACATTAAGAAGTTTTATGTGTATGATGAGAACACAGAGCAACGGCATGATGTTAATAGTACCGCAGTGTTCTTTAACGATTTAGATATGCATGGTGGAGATTCCAACCAAGAGATGACATGGTCATTAAGAATAGACGGAGTCTTCACAGAAGACTTCCGTCGTAAATTAAATATCCAAGATATTGAAACTTATTAAGCTGTGACGACTTCAATGGCGATAGAATAACCACTATCGCCATTTTCTAATGTCTTCTGTTGTTTAGTATATGCTTCAACTAGCTTGTCTCTGATAGCTTCAGCTTTACCTTCATCAGTTTCCTCAATCATCAAATTAGTAATCCAATTGACTTTCGGATCGTCCGACTTTTCCTGGAACACCTTAATAGGTAACGGACGGAACATATCAAAAGATTCAATTGCATCATCAATTGTCTGTCCACCGGTTTCGATTAAGTGCTCAACTGCACTCTTTGTTTTGTTTGGA
>Ga0209354_10001312_pt1 | contig 11049 bp, 8 predicted proteins | sample LauGreSpBDMM15DD_2_FD_187562 | JGI IMG/M metagenome (GOLD analysis project Ga0209354, IMG submission 187562) | Freshwater lake microbial communities from Lake Michigan, USA - Sp13.BD.MM15.DD (SPAdes) (version 2) | ecosystem: Environmental > Aquatic > Freshwater > Lake | place: Lake Michigan, USA...
GTCAAACACTTCGCCTTCACTGGCAGTCGCCCTGCCTTTGTAGTCAGCCACCAGTTTGGCCACATCTACAGCGTCAGGCAGTTTGCTGCGGTCTGGTGTGGCGGTGGGAACGAATTGTCCTAAAGTGCGATTGCTTTCTTTGAAGTAATTGGTTGCCACAGATTGCAGGTCGGCTAATTTGAGATTTTCAATGCGATCGCGTTGTAAAAAGAACAGACGCCAGTCGCCATTGGCAATGGATTCTGATAATTGCACCGCTAATTTTTGGGGGTCATTGATGGTCTTGTCGATGTCGCTTAACAAGCTGGCCTTGGCGCGTTTGAGTTCTTCTTCAGTGAAGGGCTTCTTTTGTAAGCCCTCTAGTTCTTCCAATAAAACTTTGCGAGCTTCTGTCAGGTTTTGGGTTTTACTCAACTCGGCCATGAACAACACATAGCCTCGCTCTGCCAATTCAAAATTCCAAGGGCTGACATTGACCGCCAATTTTTTCTCGACCATGTTTTTGTGCAGCCTGCCGTTGGGTGTGCCGCCCAAGACTTCACTCAAAGCGGCCATGGCCGCTGAATCCTCGTGGCTGCCCGCTGCTGTGTGATACAGAACTGCAGTCAGTTGCACGTCGCCTGTTCGCCTTACAGTGACTTCGCGCGTACCATCTTGCGCAGGATCTTGTGTGTAGGTGGGTTCAATGACGCGATTGGGTTTGGGGATGGCGCCAAACACTTGCTGTATCAGCGCGAGTGTGCTGGCAGCCTCAAATTTACCAGCCACCAACAAAACGGCATTGTCTGGTTGGTAGTACTTGCGATAAAAGTTTTGCAAGTTTTCAATCTTGACGTTCTCAACATCGGTGCGCGCGCCAATGGTGCTCTTGCCATAGTTGTGCCAATCAAAAGCTGTGGAAGCCATTCGCTGCCACAGCATCATGTGGGGGTTGTTCTCGCCGCTTTCCATTTCATTGCGAACCACTGAAAACTCGGTTTCTAAATCTTTGCGCGCAATGAGGCTGTTGACCATTCGATCGGCTTCCATTTCCAGAGCCCATTTCAGGTTGTCAGGATTGGCAGGAAAGGTTTCGTAGTAATTGGTGCGATCGTAGAAAGTGGTGCCATTGAAAGCCATGCCGCGCTTGCCCAACTCTTCAAAGACATTGCCACGAGTTTTTGTACCTTTAAACACCAGGTGCTCTAGCAAATGCGCCATGCCGGTCTCACCGTAATTTTCATGTCGACTGCCCACCAAATAAGTGATGTTCACTGTGGTGGTGGGCTTGGAGGCATCAGGCGCCAACAACACGCGCAAGCCATTGCTAAGTCGGTATTCAGTAATACCTTCAACTTGCGCCACGACTTTTAAGGAAGTCGCTGCATTTTGCGACCATGTGGCAAACGGTACCATGAAGATGGCAGAGAGGATTGAAATTTGAATCCAACGAGAAATGGGGTTTGATCGCATGAGCGGGCACATCTTTGTTAGAACGAAAAAGAAACTTTATACACCTGCTTTAGAATACACCCCGAATACCTGCGCGCCGGCGGGTGTTTATTTTGTTCAACCGGCGCCATGTAGAGGACTACCATGTACAAAAACCTCGCAGCCGCAATCGCGGCCGCCTGCTTTTTATCGCCCATTCCATCCCTTGCCGCTGAACCTACAAAGCCAGCTTCTAAAAGTCCAGTCAAAGCTGCTTTTGTGTATGTCACGCCCGTGTTCGATGCGGGCTGGACGCACCAGCACGATCAAGGCCGAAAAGCTGTCGAAAAGGCCTTAGGCAATGCCGTTAAAACCACCGTTGTAGACAATGTGGCCGAAGGTGCTGACTCAGAGCGAGTGGTGCGCGACTTAGCGAAGCAAGGTCACGATATCATTTTTACCACCAGCTTTGGCTACATGGAGCCTACGCTCAAGGTGGCCAAAGAGTTTCCCAATGTGAAGTTCGAATCGATCACGGGCTACAAAACCGATGTGAACGTGTCTGTGGCCAATGCGCGCTATTACGAGGGCCGTTATTTGGCAGGCGTGGCCGCAGGGCGCATGACGCAATCCAATGTGGCAGGTTATGTGGCGGGCTTTCCCATCCCTGAAGTATTGCAAGGCTTGAATGCCTTTACCTTGGGCATGCGCTCTGTGAATCCCCAAGCCCAAGTGAAAGTGATTTGGCTGAACTCATGGTTCGATCCGGCCAAGGAGCGCGACGCGGCCTTTACCTTGTTCAATCAGTCGGTTGATGTGATCACATTTCACACTGCCTCCAATGCGGTGATGGTAGCGTCCCAAGAACGAGGCAAGATGGCCATTGCCTATCATTCAGACATGCGCAAGGTAGCGCCTGATGCGCAGTTGATGGCGGTCACACATGAGTGGGGCGCCTATTACACGCAGCGCGTCACTGATGTGCAAAAGGGCCAGTGGCGCAGTGGCAATGTGTGGGCAGGCTTGAAGGAGGGCATGATTCGCGTTGGCGATTTTGGTCCCAAGTTACCTCCTAAAGTGCGCGATGAAATTGTGAAGTTACAGCAAGACATCGCGCAGGGCAAACGCCATCCTTTTCAAGGCCCCATAGCCGACAACGAAGGCAAAGCCATTGTGGCAGTTGGTCAGAAACTCAGCGATGTTCAAATTTTGAACATGAACTACGTTGTGGCGGGTGTGATGGGAAAAATCAATCCCTGATTTGAATTGACTGAAAAAAAGCCTGCGTTTCAAGGCAGGCTTTCAGTTCAGTGTCATGGCATGCTAGCCATCTAGCTGAATATTCCGAGTCTTGGCCAATTGGGTCCAGCGAGCCAAGTCGGCCTTCATGTAGGCTGCAAACTCTGCAGGCTTCATGGGCATCAGTTCAACGGCTTCTGAGCTTAATTTTTCTTTGAAATCGGGCTGAGACAAAACAGTCAGCATGGCGTCGTTCAGTGTTTTGACAATGGCGGCCGGCATGTTGGCAGGGCCTACAACGCCGTACCATTGTTGGGCATCAAAGCCCTTGAGGCCCATCTCTTCCAAAGTGGGAATGTCCTTCACTTGCGGGTGTCGCTTGGTGCCTGTGACAGCCAATGCACGGATACGGCCACTTCGAATATGCGGCAATGCCGCGGCCAAGCCAGGGAACATCAACTGCGTTTGACCCCCAATAAGGTCAGTGATGGCCGGTGCAATGCCTCGGTAGGGAATGTGCACCATAAAGCTGTTGGTTTGCAATTTGAACAATTCGGCCGCCAGATGGGTTAAGGACCCTGCGCCTGCAGAGCCATAAGACAGGCGGCCGGGGTTTTGCTTCACGTAGTCCATGAAGGCCTTGAAATTTTGCGGTGGCAAGCTGGTGTTGATGCACAGCACATTGGGGGTTGAGCCAATCATGCCAATGGGGGTGAAATCTTTTTCTGCGTCGTAGGGCAGTTTGCGCGTGGCGGGCGCCGTGCCGTGGGTGGCTACATAGCCTTGCATGAGGGTATAGCCATCAGCGGGTGCTCGGGCGGTGCTTTGCGAAGCGATCACGCCGCCGCCGCCGCCAATGTTGTCGACCACCACAGATTGGCCCAAAACCTTGGCCCATCGCTCGCACAGAGCTCGTCCCACCATGTCGGATCCACCACCCGCAGAGACCGGCACGATATATCGAATTGGTTTGCTGGGGTAGGCCGCTTGGGCTTGGGCTAATTCAGGAAGGCCAAACAACAATGGACTGGCTTGAAGCAGGGTGCGTCTTTTCATGGCTTTTCTTCTGAAGGGTGTGTCATGCAAAGTTTAGCCCAGACTACCCATAATTGCATTGAGTACGCACGCAGAAGCCTTGAATTATCCTCACATGACCAGTTGGCACTTTACAATGTTGCCTTGCCTCAAAGAATGTTGGAAAGACAAAGAGATGACGATTAAAAGTGACAAATGGATTCGCCGGATGGCCCAAGAGCACGGCATGATCGAGCCCTTCGAGCCTGGGCAAGTGCGTCAAAATGCAGCCGGCCAGAAAATTGTGAGCTATGGCACCAGCAGTTATGGCTATGACATTCGATGCGCACCTGAATTCAAGGTGTTCACCAACATTTACAGCACCGTGGTCGACCCCAAGAATTTCGACGAAAAAAGCTTTGTCGACATCCATTCCGATGTCTGCGTCATTCCCCCCAACAGCTTTGCCTTGGCACGAACGCTGGAATATTTCCGAATTCCCCGCAATGTACTCACCATTTGCCTGGGTAAAAGCACCTATGCCCGGTGCGGGATTATTGTGAACGTCACCCCCTTCGAACCCGAATGGGAAGGCTATGTCACCCTGGAATTCAGCAATACCACCCCCCTGCCAGCCAAGATTTACGCTGGAGAGGGCTGTGCCCAGGTGCTTTTCTTTGAAAGCGACGAAGTTTGCGAGACCAGCTACAAAGATCGGGGTGGAAAATACCAGGGCCAGGTGGGTGTCACATTGCCTAAGACCTAAAGTGCGACAATAGCGGGTTAATGACCGACTCTTTTTCAAATCTATCGCTGGCTGAACCGCTGGCACGTGCCGTAGCCGAAATGGGCTACGAATCCATGACCCCCATTCAAGCGCAGGCCATTCCTGTGGTTTTGACTGGAAAAGACGTGATGGGCGCTGCGCAAACAGGTACCGGTAAAACGGCTGCTTTTTCTTTGCCACTGCTGCAGCGTCTCTTGAAGCACGAAAACACGTCCACCTCTCCCGCTCGCCATCCTGTGCGCGCATTGGTCCTGTTGCCAACACGAGAGTTGGCCGACCAGGTGGCTCAGCAAATCAAGCTGTATGCCAAGTACACCCAAATGCGCAGTGCGGTGGTTTTTGGCGGCATGGACATGAAGCCGCAAACCCTTGAGCTCAAACGAGGTGTCGAAATTTTGGTGGCCACACCGGGTCGCTTGCTCGATCACATTGAAGCCAAAAATGCGGTGCTTAACCAAGTTGAATACGTGGTGCTGGACGAAGCCGATCGCATGCTCGACATTGGCTTCTTGCCAGACCTGCAACGCATTTTGAGTTTCTTGCCTAAGCAGCGCACCACGCTGTTGTTCTCGGCCACTTTCTCGCCTGAAATCAAGCGCTTGGCCGGAAGCTACTTACAAGATCCCGTCACCATTGAAGTGGCGCGTCCCAACGAAACAGCCTCCACGGTGGAGCAACGTTTTTACAGTGCGCAAGATGACGACAAGCGCAGGGTTGTGAAAGCCGTTTTAAACGAGCGCGGCATCAAGCAAGCCTTCATTTTTGTTAACAGCAAATTAGGTTGTGGCCGTTTGGCGCGCTCGCTTGAGCGCGAAGGTCTGGTCACGGCTGCCTTGCATGGCGACAAATCTCAAGATGAACGCCTCAAAGCCCTTGAGGCCTTCAAAAAAGGCGAAGTCGATTTGTTGGTCTGCACCGATGTGGCAGCCCGCGGACTTGACATCAAAGATGTGCCTGCTGTGTTTAACTTTGATGTGCCCTTCAATGCTGAAGATTACGTGCACCGCATTGGGCGCACAGGCCGTGCTGGTGCCTCTGGCTTGGCGGTAACTTTGGTATCACCCTCCGACATGCGTTTGGTAGCCGATATTGAAAAGCTCATCAAAACCAAACTTCAAGTGGAAAACTACCCCTTGGATGAAGATCGTTCGCGAGGCAATGTCAGCGAAGGTAGACGTGAAGAGCGACGTGACGATCGCCGAGAAGAGAGAAGACCCGAGCGTGGCTTTGAGCGACGCAGAGAAGAAGAGACCCCTCGCGACCGACGCAGCAGCTTCAGGCCCGCGCAAGTATCCAGAGACCCCTTCTTCGAGAAGCCCTACGAGGCTCCTAGCTTAGAGCAAGCTGCAGCGGCATCTTGGGAAGCATCACCCAAAACGACCGCTTCCCGCACTGGCATTTCTGCCAACATCAAGCCTAAGCGCAAGGTGGCGGCTTTGTTCAAGTCTGGCGAATAAGGCTAAGCACGGGGTTGCCTAGCAACCCATCAATTTGTGAGTTGAGTGAAGGCTCAACACAAAATTTGAATTCCCCTGTCAAAATAGCGGAATGAAAATCAAGACCCCCGCCGCACTCGCCGTTTTGTCACTCATTTCACCATGGGGCTTGGCACAGACCGCGCCACCTGCCAATGCGCCTGTTCAAGACATGGGCCGGGTTGAAATCAAAAGCAACCGCGACAACACCATGGAAGAGCGCCGCCAGTCTACGGCAGCCAAAATTGTGATTGGTCGGGAAGCTTGCCCGGTGTCACCATACAAGGCGCACCCGGCCGCGGTGGCGCCATCCGCATGCGAGGTTTAGGCGGTGGTTACACCCAGATCCTTTTGGACGGGCAACGCGTGCCACCCGGCTTTTCCATAGAGTCCCTTACACCCGAGATGGTGGAGAAAGTCGAAATTATGCGTGCCCCAACGGCTGAGACTGGCGCGCGGGCTATTGCTGGCACCATCAACATCATTTTGCGCGAAGGCCAGCGCGCCAACCCCGATGACTTGAAGTTTGGCAGTGCCTTTGAAAACGGGCACCGATCAGATGGGTTGAACTGGGTTAAAAATCTCAAGTCTGAGCCACTCATCGGAACCCTGACAGTCTCCGCCATGAACTCATGGCGTCCTGAAGACGTCACAACGCTGACCGATGCTAACGTCGATGCGGAAGGCCGCATGCCCGCTTTGTCTTCGCAACGCGAACGTCATAACGTGAGCTTGGGACACCGCCAAGGTATGAATGCCAATGCCAGACTGATGTGGCGCGGTGAACAAGGCAAAGCGCTCATCTTGATGCCCTTCATGGTGTATTCGGAGTACAGCAGTGCGGGGCGTATTGATCTGACTGAAAACAAGTCCATCAATGGCATTCAACAGCCTGTTGCGTCCGATGCGGCAAACACCACCAACAACAGCCGCTTTGTGATGACGCGCTTGAATGGTCAATGGAACCAGCGCTTCTCAGCAGACAACAGATTTGAATTTAAGTTTGGTTTGGGTGAATCGCATTTCAAAAGCCGATTTAGCCAAGTCGCCTTGGGATCGACGGGCTTGCTTAACACCTTGGAAGAATCGCAAAGTTACAAAGATTTGTCGCAAACTTGGAATGGCAAACTCACACATGTTGCTGCTAATGGTCACCAGTATGTCAGTGGTCTTGAGTTGGAGGGCGTGCGAAGATCAGAAGAGGCTATTGCCGAGGTTTCTGATGATGTTGGCAACATGCGCGCACGCACACAACGCTGGGCCATTTACACGCAAGACGAATGGGCCATCAACCCCAATTGGAGTGCGCATGCTGGCATACGCTATGAAAGTATTCTGACCGAAGGCAACAATGAAGAGGGTGAGAAGCGCAACAAGAGTGGTGTTCTAACGCCCCTGTTGCATGCTGTTTGGAAACCCATTCCACAAAGCCGCGATCAAGTGCGCATGAGCCTCACACGCAGCTACAAAACACCCACCTTGTTGAATCTGGTTGCCAGAACTGCATTGTCACGCGAAGCCAACAGCCCAACACGCCCCGATCGAATTGGCAATCCTGGCTTGAAGCCTGAATTGGCAACGGGCGTTGACATTGCTGTCGAGCGCTATTTGGCAGAGGGTGGCGTCTTAAGTGCCAATGTGTTCAGACGCAACATCAGCGATTTAATTCGGTATGTCACCAGCGAGCGATATGACACGGTCTGGGCACCCGGTCAGCGTCGATTTGTTTCCAGCCCTCAAAATGTGGGGGATGCCATCACTCAGGGCATTGAGTTAGAAGCCAAGTTCAGGTTGAACCAGGTCTGGTCAGATGCACCTCCCGTCGACGTTCGAAGTAACTTGAGTTTCTTTGACTCGAAAGTGTTGGATGTCATGGGACCTAACAATCGCTTGGACCAGCAACCTAAGATGACCGCCAACTTGGGGGCTGACTACCGCATCCGTGCCATTCCCCTCACGCTGGGCGGCAATGTCAATATGAACCCCGACTACACCACCCGTCGCACAGAACAACAATGGGCTTACCAAGGTTCTAAACGGGTTGTTGATGTGTATGGTCTTTGGCGGTTTTCACCCGCTACAGCTTTGCGCGTCACGGTTAGCAATCTCACCCCCCGTGATTACCTGACAGGCTCAACCTACATTGGCAATGGCTTCTCAGAAACGTCGAACACCAACACGCGCAATTGGCAAAATGTGCAGGTGCGATTGGAAATGAAAATTTAAAGGAAGATGGCCATGAAAACCCACAGTGCAGCTTGGTACGACAGCATGTACAACAACCGCGCCTTGGTGCCAGACCATGCAGCGCATTTTGCAGATTGGTCTAAGACTTCTGCTGACGCGCGTGCGGCCTTGAAATGCACCCTCAACATTGCCTACGGCGATGGCCCCAACGAAAGCTTGGACATCTTTCCAGCCAGCAAACCCAACGCGCCCGTGGTGGTTTTTATTCATGGCGGCTATTGGCGCAGCCTTGACAAAGCCGATCATTCGTTTGTGGCACCGCCTTTGCATGACATGGGCGTTTGTGTGGTGGTGGTGAACTACGCTTTGTGTCCTGGCACAGCCGAATTGCCTGTCACCATTCCGGACATTGCACAGCAGATGGTCAAGGCCATGGCCTGGACCTGGCACAACATTGCACACCATGGCGGCAACCCTCAGAATGTGACAGTGGCAGGCCATTCAGCGGGCGGGCATCTGGCCGCAATGCTGCTGGCTTGCGATTGGAAACATGTTGACCCAAGCATCCCTGCACATTGGATTCAAAAGGCACTGTCTATTTCTGGCTTGTACGATCTGACACCATTACGCAAAACACCTTTCCTTCAAGACTCACTGAGGCTCACAGCCAAGCACGCGCGCATGGCCAGTCCAGCTTTGTGGCCACGGCCCCGAAAGGGCGTTTTGTACACGGTGGCGGGTGGTGATGAAAGCCCAGAATTTTTGCGCCACAACCGCTTGATTCACCAAGTCTGGGGCGCTCGTGCTGTGCCTGTTTGCGAAGAGTTGGCGGGCCTCAATCACTTCAGCATCGTGACCGATCTGACAAAAAAAGGCACTCGATTGAGTGCCTTAACGAAAGCCTTGCTAGACCTTTGATCTGCGGCGCTGCCATGCCGACCAAATGGGTGGCAGCAACAAGCAAATGACCACCACGCTGAGCAAAGTGAAAGACATGGGCCGATCCCAAAACACACGCCAGTGTCCTTCGCCGATGGACAAAGCATTGCGCATTTGTGCCTCGGCCAGTGGCCCCAAGATCATGCCCACGATAACGGGTGCCACTGGAAAATCGTAGCGGCGCATGATTGTTCCAAGCAGGCCAAAGCCATACATGAGGAACAAGTCAAAGCTGCTTTGCCGCATGCCATAAACGCCCACAGTTGCAAAAATCAAAATGCCTGCATAAAGCTGTGGTTTTGGTATTTGCAACAACTTAACCCACAAGCCCACCAGCGGCAAATTGAGAACCAGCAACATCACATTGCCAATGTAGAGCGAGGCAATCAAAGCCCACACCAAGCTGGAAGAGTTTTGGAACAACTGCGGACCCGCTTGGATGCCATAGTTTTGCAATGCTGACAACAAAATGGCCGCTGTGACAGAAGTCGGAATACCCAGCGTCAACAAGGGTACCAAGGTGGCTGTCACCGCAGCGTTGTTGGCAGCTTCTGGGCCAGCCACGCCCTCAATGGCGCCAGTTGTACCAAACTCTTCTTGGTGTTTGGAGAGTTTTTTCTCGGTGGCATAACTTAAGAAAGTAGGGATCTCGGAGCCACCTGCTGGAATGGTGCCAAATGGAAAGCCAATGGCCGTGCCGCGAAGCCAAGCGGGCCAAGACCTGCGCCACTCTAAAGGTGTCATTTGGGCCTTGGTGAGGCGGTTCATGTCGGCACTGCTTTTACCTTCGTAGAGCGCGTTGTACATGACCTCTGATACAGCAAACAGACCGACTGCAATTAGCACCGTTTCAATGCCGTCCATGAATTCAGGAATGTTGCCGGTGTATCGCACTTGTCCCGAAATTTGGTCCATGCCAACCAAGCCCAAAGCCAAGCCAATGAACAAAGCGGAAAGGCCGCGAACGGTGCTTTGACCCAATACAGCACTGACTGTGATGAAGGCCAACACCATCATGCAGAAATACTCGGGGGGGCCTAATTTCACTGCAAATTCTGCCACCACGGGGGCAAACAAGGTGACCAAGATGGTGGCCAAAGTGCCGGCCACAAAAGACCCAATGGCTGCAGTGGCCAACGCGGATCCTGCGCGGCCATTCTTGGCCATCTTGAAACCTTCAAGTGCAGTGACCATCGTGCCAGTTTCGCCGGGGGTGTTGAGCAAAATGGATGTGGTCGAGCCGCCATACATGGCGCCGTAATAAATGCCGGCGAAGAAAATCATGGAAGCTGTGGGTTCGACTTGCGCTGTGATGGGCAAGAGCATGGCCACGGTAACAGCAGGGCCTAAGCCGGGTAGCACGCCAATGGCGGTGCCCAGGGCACAGCCCACAAAGGCCCAGAGTAGATTAATGGGGGTTCCGGCTGTTGCAAAACCAGAGAGCAGATTGTTCCAAGTATCTAACATGTGTTGCTTTCAACTTGGGCTTAAAGCCAAGAGGTGCCGGTTAAGTTGGGCAAATTGATGGCCAAGAACTTGGTGAACAGCCAAAAAACAGGTGCTGCAATGAGGAAGCCCAAAACACAATCTTTCAGTGTTTGTGAAATGTTGCCAGCAGGGTCGCCTTGTGAAATTCGAAGACCCCTCACAGCCAAAATAAAACAGATGGCGCAACTCACCACAAACCCCGCCACATTGATCAGTGCAGCGTTGGCCAAAATGCCCGCCGAGACCCATGCAAATGCGTGCCAATCGGCTTTCTCTGCACCACTGGCTTCAGGCATGTTGCGATAACCGCCCGACATAGACTCCCAAATTAGCCAAGCAGAGCAAACAGCCAGAAAGACCGCCACCACCCACGGCAAGAAATTGGGCCCAACGCCCGCGTAGCCCGCCTCAGAGGAGATGCTGGTGGCGCCCCACATCATGAGCAAAGACAACACCAAGCCGAAGAGGCCAATGGCAATTTGTGGGGGGGATGCGGGTTGGGGCTGCGAC
>Ga0209354_10001313_pt1 | contig 11045 bp, 23 predicted proteins | sample LauGreSpBDMM15DD_2_FD_187562 | JGI IMG/M metagenome (GOLD analysis project Ga0209354, IMG submission 187562) | Freshwater lake microbial communities from Lake Michigan, USA - Sp13.BD.MM15.DD (SPAdes) (version 2) | ecosystem: Environmental > Aquatic > Freshwater > Lake | place: Lake Michigan...
CGCCACGCCAATTGACTACTTGTCTTTGGTCACTTCGTTGGCTTCGCCGCCGCCTATCGGTAGCACTGCGCCTAACACTGGCGCGTTTACCACACTAGCTGCGACCACTGGCACGATTACTACGGTCAATAGCACCACAATCAATGTCACCACAGTTAACGCCACCACTGTCACCGCAACCGGCACAATTACCGCTGAAACTTTAACTTTTGAGGGCGGCGGGTCATTGACCAAAGTGCCAGAGTCTGCCATCAAGTCAATCACTGCGTCTGTGGCTACCAGTGCTCTTACGGTCACACTAAGCCCGACCACACTGGACTTTAGGTCTGCTACCTTGACAAGCGGTACTGTAGTATCACGGGTGATTTCATCGCCTGTTTCTGTAGTCGTATCGTCAGGATCAACCTTGGGGACTACTTCTGCGGTACAAAGTCAAATTGTTGTACTGGCACTTGACAATGCTGGCACAGTAGAATTGGCAGTTGTCAATATTTCTGGCGGTACTAATCTGACCGAGACAGGGTTAATCAGCACCACGGCAGAAGGTGGGGCTGGCGCAGCAGATAGCGCGTCCGTTGTCTATTCGGCCACTGCGCGTACAAACTTGGCTTACCGTGTTGTTGGGTATATTGAGTCAACACAAGCGACTGCGGGTACTTGGGCTACTGCACCATCAACTATCCAAGGTGTTGGTGGTCAGGCTTTGACCGCTATGAGCAGCTTGGGTTATGGTCAGGTTTGGACAACTGTAACAAGGGCAGCCGCCACTACTTATTACAACACTACCGGCAAACCTATTGTGTTAAATATTCAAGGAGTAAGCGCGGGGTCGGGGAATATGACTATAGAGCCAACCATAAACGGAACTGTTGTAAATGCAATTGCTGGAAGTTTTGCAAATTCATCAGGCAACACCTCTATAGGGGGTAACATACTAATCCCAGTAAGCGCTTCGTATTTGCTTACTTTAACTAATTGTACTGTTTCTTCTGTTAAAGAACTTCGTTAAGGACTGGCCATGCCGCACTACAAAGACACCGAAAACAAACTGCATTGGCTAGACTCGGCTGAACATGAGGGCTATCTACCTATTGGTTCTGTTCAGATTACTGATGAAGAAGTTGCCGCAATTCGTACAGCGGCAAAGGCTGCTATTGAAGCTGCAAAGACCTACGCAGAAAAACGCGCTGCCGAGTACCCACCCATAGCCGATTACATTGACGGCGTTGTCAAGGGCGACCAAACGCAAGTGGACGCCTATGTCGCTGCATGTATGGCCGTTAAAGCAAAGTATCCTAAGCCATGAACGATATAACTCACCGCGAAATCTACGACCGCTTGGTGGCCGTTGAGGGCAAGGTAGATTTGTTAACCGAGAACACCAAAGATGTGACGGCGGCGTTTGCTGCCGCCCAAGGCGCGTTCAAAGTGCTGGAGACGCTCAGTCGCCTAGCCAAGCCCCTGCTGTGGATTGGCGGCCTGCTGGCCGCTGTAGTTACCTTCTGGGATAGCTTTAGAAGCCGCTGAGATGGACGCGCTGCCGCCATTACCGCCAGCAGCACAAGCCCCAGCACCGGTCTTTGAGTGCGTGCGTTGGTCATGGTCATCAGACCGGCTGCTGGTCTGGTGCTTGCAATGGCGGGTGAAGAAATGATCGACCCACTTACCGCACTAGCGGGCATACAGGCAGCAGTCGCGCTGATCAAGAAAGTCAGCAAAACCGTTGACGATGTGTCCTCGCTTGGGCCTGTCCTTGGCAAATACTTTGATGCAAAGTCCACGGCCACCAAGGCCGCTGTTCAGGCCAAAAAGTCCAAGTCATCAATGGGCACGGCTATCCAGATTGAAATGGCACTCGACCAGGCCAAGCGGTTTGAGGACGAGTTGCAGCTTCTGTTCATGCAGTCCGGCAAGATTGACGTCTGGAACAAGATCAAGTCTAGGGCAGCAGCAATGGACGTGGAGTCTGCCCATGATGCGCGGCGTGAGCGTGAGGCTGCGAACAAGCGCAAGCGAGAGATGGATGAAGTCATTGAACTTGGGCTGGTGGTACTTGTCTTTTTTATCATGCTGGGCGCTATCACGTACTTTGCCCTTGGCATCCTTGAGCAATGCGGAGGGCGCTGCTGATGGCAACTGACGAGCGCCTCAATCTAGTTGACAAAGTGCTGGCGTATGTGTCCAGCCCGTTCCGGCTGTTCGCAATGGTGCTGATGGCCGTGCTGACCTTCGCCGGTTATTTTGTATACACAAACCAAGACCTTCTGATCGGCGCCTACAAAGAGTCCAAAAAGATTCCGTCCATTGCTGAAGACCGCGTAGAAGACGCTGCCGCCCACCTGTTCAAGCAGTCCGGCGCCTTGGTGGTGGCGGTCTTCAAAGTCAACAGCATGTTCGGCACGCGCATCCTGTACCGCGCCTACGGCAAAAACGGCAGGGACAAAACCAATGACGGGCTGGATGTTGGTCTGTTCACCCAGAACGCTGCCAACAATGCAGATGTGGTTAAGCTCATGGCAAACGAGATTCCGTGCAGCGAGTACCGATCAGCGCAGAGTGAAATGGGCCTGTGGTACATCGCCCGAGGCGTAGCTTTTACCTGCCGTATCAGTGTCCCACCTGAACCGGGGAGATTCGTTGGGCAGATCACGGTCGGATGGGCTACCCAGCCAGAGGACATGGAGAGCACCCGCGCCATGCTTCAAATTGCAGCAACCATGTTATCAAGGAGTAAACAATAATGGACTGGTTAAAACAAATCGCGCCCACAATCGCAACCGCTATGGGCGGCCCATTAGCCGGCATGGCCGTGTCGGCTATCAGCAAGGCCATCGGTGTTGACCCCGACAAAGTGGGCGACTTGATCTCCAACAACAAGCTGTCGGCAGAACAGATTGCTCAGGTCAAAATTGCTGAGATCGAATTGCAGAAACAGGCGCAGGAGCTTGGCCTCAACTTTGAGAAGCTGGAGGTTGAGGATAGGAAGTCAGCAAGAAGCATGCAGGCGGCAACACGCTCAATTGTTCCACCAGTGTTGGCCGCAATTATTACGGTTGGGTTTTTTGGCATTTTGGGGATGATGCTGTTCGGCAAGGTTGACGGCAGCAACCCAACAATCTTGATGATGCTGGGCAGTTTGTCCACCGCTTGGACGGGCATCATTGCTTATTATTTTGGCTCATCCGCTGGATCACAAGCCAAAACAGAGCTTCTTTCTAAGGCAGGGCCAGTAAAATGACACCACACTTTACCCTCGCGGAATTGACCGCTACAAGCCACCGCCAGTTTGACAACACGCCCAACGAGAAAGAACTAGCCAACTTGCAAAAGCTGGCTGAGTTCTTGGAGCAAGTCAAGACCACGCTGGACGGCAAGCCAATTATGATCAACTCAGCGTTTCGCAGCAAGGCCGTCAACGACAGCGTAGGCAGCAAGGACACCAGCCAGCACCGTCTGGGCTATGCGGCTGACTTCAAAGTGCCAGGCATGACGCCAGACCAAGTTGTGCGGGCCATCATTGACTCTGACTTGCAGTTTGACCAGATCATCCGTGAGTTTGACGCCTGGACGCACATCAGCATCAGCCCCTACCCGCGCCGTCAGGCGCTGATCATTGACAGGGCGGGCACTCGCCCTTTCGCATAAGCGCTCGGTACGCCTCAATGGCGTCCTTAAGGTCGCACTGAAGCTGCTGAATCCTGTCGTCTTGCTCAACCAGCTTGTCGTTTGCTTGCTGCGCGAACGCCACTAGGTTTTCTTGAGTCCAAGTTTTGAAGTTTGACATGTTCTTCCGTGGTAAATTTATGGCCGTTGCCGCACTCTCGGCGGCGCACTATGTGGTCGCCCTTGTTGCGTGTGTCGTTAATCTGCGTCCATGCGTTGCAAGTTGGGCAGTTCAAGCGTCCTTCTCCTCAATCGTGTAAAACCAGTCATCGCCAGCGCTCCACTTGCGGGTGCCGTCAACGGTGTAAAAATCTTTGGCCGCTTGGAAGTCAGGAAACTTTGTCTCGGCGGGGATCAGGCTCTGGTCGTACCACAGGCAGCGGTTGTTTGGCTGGCAAGCAAACTGGCCGTTGTCCAGCATGATCCAGTTGAACGACTTGTGTTCTTCAGCCTGCTCTGTAAAGCCCGTGTCCAGCGCCATCTCATCAGCGCAAAAGTCTACGGTAAACATGTACCGCCCAAAGTGCCACTGCTTGTCCTTGCCCAAGAACTTGACGCCCAAGTTACGCAAGCCGATCTTTTCCACGATGGTGAACCGATAGCCCATGCAGTCCCATAGCTGGAGCGTGTCGATGGGCAAGTGGGGCAGCCCTGCTAGCTGGTATGTCTTGTCATGCCAGACATAAGCATGGATGGGCAGCTTGTCGTACAGCGCGCCATACGCTGGCAACAGCGACTCAATGCGAAACACTTGGCCTCGCAAGGCTTTCAGGCTGACCCAGATGGCCGGTTCCAACTCGCCGTGGCCCTTGGTGTGGTTGTACAAAAACTCACGCTTGACAAAGCATTTAATGGGCGGCAATGATGCAATGATGTAACTCATGCTTGTCCCCTTGCGCGGATGATGTCTTCTTGTTTCATGCGTCCACCCATTTCTGTTCAATGCTGCACCACACCACACGCTCGCCTTCACTGATGCAGTACCCGCCCACAACATCGTCAAGCTGCCCACCAAGGCGGTAGTAGCTGTCCTCTTTAAATGCCATGAGTTTCTCACCAGCAGCAATCTGCACAGTGACAGTGCGTACCCCGTCCTTGCGGGTAAAGTCTTTAATGACTTTCATATCAACAAGCTCCAAATCCAAAGCCCCGTGAAGAACAGCGCGAAACTAATCACCAACAGCACCGCCAGCACAAAGCCAACGACAACACTGCCAATCCGCTGCCAAACCTCCGGCACGGGTTCAATGTCGTCGGGTATCATGTTGCGGCCTCCAAGTACGCCTTCAGGCGCTTGATACGTTGCTTATGGCAGGTGACCATTGCTTGTGCATATTCCACGCCAGCCTCTGCCCTCAACAAGTCATGTTCTGCATGCAGCAATTCATGCGCGGCAGTTTGTAATGGCGGCAGCATTTTGAGCGTTGACCTAAATTCAGTCCACATGTACTTGAACATCATTTCACCAAGACGTCAAAGAAGGCCAACAGGAAGATCACTCCAAAGGCAATCAGAAAGACAGCGCCCAAAAAGCTGATCAACAAGGATCGAGCCTGATCATGGTTCTGCTGAGTAAAGTAGGTCTGTTTCATTTCGTTTTCTCCTTGGTTAATTTACTGACATATCCACGCACTTTGGCGGCGTGTTCTTGGGTGAGATAGAACTCAACTCTGGTTAGGCCAAGCGCCTTTCGGCGCTGGCGTAATAGCTGGACTCGTTGGGTGGGGGTCATGCAATCCCTTGTGCTTTATCAAGGGCTGCTCTGGCTGGTATTAGCAGTGCCGCAGGAAGTGTTTTGTTGTCAACTATTGAGAGCAACGCCTCGTACAAGTCACGCGCTGCGGCAAGCATCTTCGCATTGTCAAAATCGTGCTGACTGATACCTGGCAAACTTGCAATAATTTCACGGCCTTCTTTGATGTGTAAACCTAGAGATTCATCTTCATCAAAATCTTCTTCGTAAATCCAAGTGTTTGATGTTGTCATGTCGTTTTCCTTTTGTTGGACGGGGCCGTAGCCCCGTTTGGTTAATTGGTCAACTACCCTCAAAACCAGCAAGCTGTTTCGCTTGCAGTAATTTTGTCTTGGTAATAGTTCCAGCCCTCAATCCAATCCTTAGATTTAGATTTGTCGCAAGACTCACACAATGCTGCTGCATCAAAACCAATGCGGAATTCTTTGTTTGTGAAATATTTGTTCATGTCGTTTTCTCCTTTGATGGGGCCGTAGCCCCGTTTGGTTAAATGTTTGCGTCAGCTTTTTTCAAGCCGTTGCCAGCGGTGAACATGGCTTGAGCTTCAGCCTCGTAGTAGCCATACTTTTTGCAAAAGGCAAGCAGCTTTTTGCGCACTGCAACTGGATGCCAGTACTCCTGCTCTGCATGAAGGTCAAGCTCATGCAGGCAAATCCAGCAGAGGTCTTCGACTGTTGTATGTGCCGAGTGATCAAACCCGCAAACATCGGGTAATTGGTTAAGTGCTTTTTCAAATGTCATGTTGCTCTCCTGTTGTTGATGACTCTATTGTAACGCCGTTTCCGGTAACTGCAAGTCTTTTTTCAACTATTTTGTAGGGACAAACCCTAACACCATCTCTTTAGCCTGATCAGCCCCCTTTGCCACGAAACAGGTGTAGCCACAGCCCTCCAGATAGGCAATCCAGTCTTTCTGCTCAGCGCTGAGACTGCCACCCTTGACCCGCTTCATCTCCACCCACAAGCGCCAGTCTGGAATGAACAGGTCAGGCACGCCAGGCGATACGCCCTCAACCTTCAAGCGCCCCGCTGTAGCCATGCTTCTAGCACCACCGTTTGGGATGGCAAAAATACGGACGCCCCTGTAGCCTTGGCGAAACCAGCGCACGAACTCGCGCTGCTCCTCGTGTTCGGTGGGTATGCGCTCGGTCAAAACGGCATCTCCCGTTCCCACTTATCGCACTCGCTCACGGTGCTGGCGAACTCTGCTGGCGGCTGCATAAAGAACTCTACGCACAGGCCATCCACGCCGTAATGCTCACAGGTGTGGCAGCACCTCGGTGGGCCAGCGGCTAGCCAGCGCTTGTAGTCAGTCACCAAATCCGGTTCAGGGTGTCTCATACCATCTTCTCCTCATTACTCTAAAAAATTTGCCATCGCGCTTAAACTCAATATGAATTGGTGGCTGCGCTTGATTCATGTTCTGGGCCATCTCCTCCAACGACTGCACGTTGAGGCCACCACGCTCGATCTGAGCTTGTTCTGCTATATCCACGAGCTTTTGCAAAGCCATCTGACCGGCGTAGCCTTCGTGCGTAACAGCTAGGTACTCTGTAATGGCTGGGTCACTCAAGCCCCCGTAGTAAGTCACCGCCAGCATCTCTTTGCCCGAGGCTTTACTGATGTGCTTGCGCCATGCCCAGCTTGTTACATCCAGATCAGTGCCATCTAGCCCCATGATGTCGTCATCGTGCAGCTTGAGTTTTTTAAGTTCTGGGGCTGGAAATGCAGTCCCACAAGCAGGGCAAACTGCCGCTGATATGGCGCACAGCTCACCGCATTCGTCACAAACCTTAACTGGTGCTTCGCCATTGCCATCGCCGCCCTTTTTTGGGGGCTGGACAGCAGTGATCGGCCCGTGCGTAGACACCACGCCAGCAAAGTCCAGCACTAGGCAGTGATCGGTGTGGCTCTTGACGCGCATCCCGCGCCCTGCCATCTGCACATACAGGCTGGCGCTCATGGTGGGGCGCAGCATGGCGATCAGGTCAATGTCTGGGTAGTCAAAGCCGGTGGTCAGCACATTGGCATTGGTGAGCGCACGCAAGCGGCCAGCCTTAAAGTCGGCCAGCATTCTCTCGCGCTCCTTCTTTGGCGTCTCGCCGGTCACGCACTCAGCCGCCACGCCATGCTGGCGCAAGACCTCTGCAACGTGCTGCGCGTGCTTTACACCAGCGCAAAACACCAGCCACGCCTTGCGGTCACCAGCCAATGCCACCACCTCGCGCACCACCTTCTGGTTCTGATCGTCCGTGTCCACCGCAGCCTGCAACTCAGACTCAATGAACTCGCCGCCACGCTTATGCACACCAGTCACATCCAGCTTGGCCTTGGTGGTTTTGGAACGCAAGGTTGACAGATAGCCTTTGTAAATCAACTCCTCAATGCTGATAGGATTAATCAGCGCATCAAACAGCGCTGGCTTGTCCGTGATCAGGCCATGCCCCAACCGGTAAGGCGTGGCCGTCAAACCCACCACCCGCAGCGCAGGGTTGATGGCCTTGAGCTGCTCTAACAGCGTGCGGTAGCCGCCCTCGTCCTTGTGGTTGACCAAGTGGCACTCGTCAATGATCACCAGATCGGTGTGGCCTAACTGCTTGGCCTTGGTACGCACCGATTGGATGCCAGCAAAGGTGATCGGCTCACCCAAGTCCTTGCGGCCAATGCTTGCGCTGTAGATGCCCATCGGAGCACCGGCCCAGTGCTGGCGCATCTTCTCAGCGTTCTGCTCGATCAATTCCTTCACATGGGTCAGCATCAGCACCCGAGTCTCGGGCCAGTTCTGCAAGGCATCCTTGCACAGCGCCGCCACAATGTGGCTCTTGCCTGATCCGGTGGGCAACACCAAACAAGGATTGCCCTTGCCGCCCTCCTCAAACCATGCGTAAAGCTGGTCTATGGTGCGTTGTTGGTAGTCACGGAGCATTGCTAAGCACCATTTTGTAATTGTTTATTTTGGGCATTGAAGTTGTGTCTAAAATTTTTTGCAATCGGTTGTTTTTAAATTTTGAGTAATCAACATGGTGATGCCAGCGATTAAATTTAAAAACGACTTTGGCAACATCTGGATGTAAATCGGCCAGCATCTGGCTCTTGGGCAAAGTCCCCTCTGCATCGTAAAAATCTGCACTGTTACCACCACGCATTCGCTGTGTGGTGATCTTCCCGCACAGGAATGCGTTAAATTGAATTGTGCAAAGACCATCCTTCAGCACACGAATACTCAGGTCAGTGTCCTCGTTGTATCGTCCACGCCAGCGGTAGCCAGAGTAGTTGTCAATCAGCAGACATGAGTAGATGCGTGTGTTCAAGATGTACGGCGGCACTGGGTCGCCCTTCTTGCAGAAAGAATAGTAGTTAAGACCGGCCACTGGAACATTGGAATAGCGGCAGACAAAATCTTCTGCTGCAAGAAGGGTTGAGCCTGTTCTAACCTCAAATTTTTCGTTCCGATTGAGGTAGTGGAAGGCATCGATGTTGTCATCCATGACCCAATGACGGGCGTGCTTTTTCCAAATGGAGTGGTCGATGCAGAAGTTTCGTGCGGGGCCCGGCCCCGTGCTCTTACCCGCATAACCCAAAGCGTCACAACTCTCGTACTCAGCCTTGTATATCGGCGGCAACACCAACAACTCCCCGTAGCACCTACCAGCTTTGTACAAGTCAAGCTCCTGTTCCTCCACCACAATGTAGTGCGGCACGCCCATCTCATGCAGCGCTCTGGTCGTAAGTCCATTCGCATGGCGTCCCTTAGACACTATGTAAACTGGGAACTTAGGATTCATCGATGTACACCTTGCGCTCCAGCCCCCAGTGCGACTTAAACGGATGCCAAATGCTTTTTGTTTTTATAGTCAGCTTTTGGTTGATAACTTTTTCAAAGTCTTTGTAATCGGCCTCGGTATCAAACCTGACAATTAGCTCTTTAAATGGCTCTTTTTTTTCTTGGACAAATTCAGGCATACCGACCCACTCAGGGTACTCGTCAAATAAATTGCTCACCCCACCACCCGCGCATTCCAAACCTGGCGCATCTCAGCAATCAAAGGATCACCACCAGTACAAGCCTCGGCGTTAGCCAGCAGTTCCGTGCTACCCCAGACGCCCTCTTGCGCTGGGTCACCGTTTGCCATGTTCACGCCATTGATCTCATAGACAGCAGTAAACTCATCCGGCCCATCCTTACGCTGCCAAGGCACAAGGTCAGGGTGTAGGACATGCGACTCGCAACCTTTGTGCTGTGCGTCCACTGGTATCACATCGTTCCACTTAGCGCAGTGCCAAGTCGAATCAGGCATTGGCGTGGCGTTGGCACAAGTGCGGCAATTGACATGCTTGGTGGTCTTAGTTTCGTGGCAGAACTTGTACGCATCGCAGAACTTGCATTGATACCAGCTTGGGTCAGTGCTGATCGGCTCTGGCATGCGCTCGGCCAGTGCAATGTAGTGGCCTCGGCGCACCGCTTTTTCTGAGACTTCCTTGTCAAACTTCACGCGCTCGGTATGGATGCGGTCATCGTCCTTGCAAATGGCAACATACAGCGCACGGTCAATCCCCGTGCCTTGCATATAAACTTGCATCTGTGTGAAATGCTCTGGCTTGGCTTTTTCCACGCCATCCTTGACCAGCGCATCAAAAGACTTCTTAGAATGCGTCTTGAACTCAGCCACATGCTTGGCCTTTGGTGCTTCCGGCACGCCCTTGTCAATGATGGCATCCAAACTGCCAGAGACATGGCCTCCGAAGTCAACCCGATGCTGGGCAGACACCTTGCGTACATCTAGCCCAATGGCACGCAAGTCACTGATGATGGTGGCCTCCTCGTTTTGCCCCCTGCGGAACAAGCGCAAAATCCGGCCAGAGAACTCAGGCTGCACCGCCCACCGGAACGACAACCACAGCCAGCGGTCACAGACATGGCCCAATGTGCTAGCGCCAAGGTGTGCGCGTGGCTTTTCTGACTTTGACTCGTGGTGCTTGTCAATTAACGCGGTGATGGTATTATCTGGTTGGGGAATAATCACTTGTTCTCTCCTTGATTGATCTTGAACCCCGCACTTTTATCGGTGCGGGGCTTTTTTTTGCTTACTTCTTAGCCCAAGGTGGCGCTGCCTTAGCAGCGGCTGCTGGCGCAGAAGCCGGTGCTGCTGTAGCGACTGGCGCTACGCTACCAGACACCGACTTGAAGCCCCGCACCTCGTTGCTTGCGCCATATTGCGCGTCTTGTTTAATGTCCAGCTTGATGCTGATCTGACCACCAATCAGTTGATCAGTGTCGGCCACCTTTGCCAGACCAATCGCACGCATGATCTCGCCCAACTGCTGGCGTCCGATCTCCTCGGCCTTGGGGTTGGCGTTCTTGATGTTGAGGTTGCCAAACACCACCCGACCTTGGTGGCTCGGGCCGGTGATGTCATAGCGCAGCTTGATGTACTGTCCATTGCCAGCCTTGGTGTCCTTTAACTCAGCTTGGCTGATGGTGCATGTGTACCAACCAGCAGGCAGCGGTTCAAAGTTGTTAGCGTTACCCGCGGGCAACTCGTTAACGTCAAAAGTTTCGGTGAGAAAAGCCATGATAATTATTCCTTGATAGTGATTTTGAAAGATGGACGGCCAGGCTTGGCCGTAAT
>Ga0209354_10001319_pt1 | contig 11019 bp, 11 predicted proteins | sample LauGreSpBDMM15DD_2_FD_187562 | JGI IMG/M metagenome (GOLD analysis project Ga0209354, IMG submission 187562) | Freshwater lake microbial communities from Lake Michigan, USA - Sp13.BD.MM15.DD (SPAdes) (version 2) | ecosystem: Environmental > Aquatic > Freshwater > Lake | place: Lake Michigan...
TGCCAATCAAGGTATCATCCACTAAACTCAAATTTAATCCATCCACTGGCGTTTTAACGGCTACTGGCGGGGTAACAGGGGGCGCATTCTGATGTGGAAAATTTTAGAAATCCAAGCTGATGGCGACTTGATAACAGGCGCACGGTATTTCTGTTCCAAAAACGGGGTGGAAACCGAAGGTTGGTGGAACTTTGCCGAGCCTGTATTAAATACTGCTTATGCTGATGTAACCGAAGAAATGGTAGTTGGCTGGGTGACCGCTGACATTGGCGCACAAGTTGAAGCCCGATTAGAAGAACAGGCGGCGGCTACGCAACGGGTGGTTGTCGCCCCTTGGTTGCCGCAAGTCTTTACACCGAGTATTTGAGGAATCAATATGGCAGTATTTTTATCACCAATTGGCGGCGCTGGGTGGCAGTTTTTCAATAACGATGGCACGGTGTTGTCGGGGGGGAAAATTTACACCTATGCGGCAGGGACAACCACACCGAAAGCAACCTACACGACATCGGCAGGGAATATTGCCCATTTAAATCCAATTATTTTAGATTCTGCTGGTAGAGTGCCAGGGGGTGAAATATGGTTATTGGCTTCAACATATAAATTTGTTTTAAATACGTCAACAGACGTATTGATTGCAACATATGACAATATTTCGGGAATTGGTGCAGCAGAATTCCAAGTTCAAAACTTTACTGGCACAGGGTCGCAAACTGTATTTACATTGAGTTCTGCATCATTGGGTGAAAACTTCACGTTTGTTTATATCAATGGCGTGTACCAACAGAAAAACACTTATACCGTATCTGGCACAACGTTGACGTTTTCACAAGCCCCGCCTCTTACTTCATCCATTGAAGTCATGTTCAATTAAGGTAAAACATGGCACAAACAGGCTTCACCCCAATCCAACTGTATTCGTCAAGTACAGCAACCAATGTGCCGTTGGCAGCAAATCTTGCCACTGGTGAATTGGCAATTAACATTACTGATGGCAAATTGTTTTACAAAGACAATGCTAATGCGGTGCAAGTTATTGGGTGGAAAGTTGTCCCAGCTACGGCTGGCGGCACGGGGCAAACGTCTTATGCCATTGGTGATTTGCTGTATGCAGACACCACCACAACCCTTGCAAAACTTCCTGATGTAGCCACGGGTAATGCCCTTATTTCGGGCGGCGTTGGAGTAGCCCCAAGCTACGGCAAAATTGGTTTAACAACTCATGTTAGCGGCATTTTGCCTGTGGCTAATGGCGGCACAAACGCATCCACTGCCAGCATCACATCGTTCAACAATATCACAGGGTATTCGGCATCAGGTGCAACTGGTACAACCACCACAAATTTGGTGTTTAGTACAAGCCCAAGCATTACAACGCCAACATTTGTTGGGGATGTAACGTTAAGCACTGGCAACCTAGTTATTGGCACATCAGGCAAAGGCATCGACTTTTCTGCCACACCAGGCACAGGCACAAGTGAATTGTTTGCTGACTATGAGGAAGGTACTTGGACACCTAGCGTTACATCTACCATTGGAACAATAACAACTTTGGGCACTGTTACGGGTAAATACACAAAAATTGGGAATGTGGTCACCTTATTTACAAGAATAGATGTTACTTTAAATGGAACTGGTGCAGGCCAAATAAAAGTTGCTGGGCTACCTTACTCTGCAAGCACATCTATTGCGGCATATAGCGGATACGGTAAAGACCGTTCTGTAACTGGAAAAATGTTGTCAGTAGATTTTGTTTCAACAATGTCTTTTTTTGAAGTAACCAATTACGACAACACTTATCCAGCAGCAACTGGCGCAACGCTAATTGTCACTGTGATATATACCGCAGCTTAAGGATTATTCATGTCTCTTACAAAAGTTTCTTATTCAATGATTACTGGATCACCAGTAAACATTCGTGATTACGGCGCTGTTGGCGATGGCGTTACAGATGACACAACTGCAATACAAGCTGCTTTAACCTATGCTGACAGCATTCGTGGATATGTAATTATTCCCACTGGTACATTTCTTGTTAGTTCAACACTTAACCCAGCAAACGCAAACATTGTTGGCGAAGGTGGGGCATTAAAATACACTGGATCAGCGCATTGTTTGACTGCGCCAAGCGTAATTCAAGGTGTAAATTTTGAAGGCCCTGGTCGTGCAACATCTAGCATTGGAATTAAATCTGCTGGTGGTTTTAAGAACCAAGTGATTCAATGCACATTTCAATTGTTTGGAACAGGTATTGAGTTTTCGGGTTCGGGTCAAAAAATTCAGCGCAGTTATTTCACTACTTGCGGCACTGGTGTTAAGATTGTCAAATACCCATCTCCAAGTACCGATCCAACAACTACATTTACGTCAGAAAAAAATTGGTACGAAGTTTGTACTAATGGCCTTTGGATTGATTCAACGGGCGCATCTAGTGGCATGATTTCATGCTCATCTATTGATGACATTTGGCAACTTTGTGAAGGTTCAGGATTGCGTTTGCAATCTGCGACTTTCCCAATGTCTCTGATTAACCCTCATACCGAACAAAATAGTGCAACTGTGGGCTGGTTTGCATTTAATTTTATCAATAGTAATGTGGTGCAGATTGGCGGCTATAAAGCAGGATCAATTAATACCGACAGTATTGATGGAAATACTTTTTATCAAGTTTTGTCGTACAACGGAACTCAAGTAAAAAACGTATACGCTTTAAGCGATTTAGCCATATCAAAGATAGCGTACTCATACGATGCCAATATTGGATTGTTGAGTTTTCCAGCAAGCAGTAATGTTGCAACCCAACAAATTGAATTTGCTGGTGGTGCATATAACAACACATATAGCGCTAGATATAAAATGTTTGGCGGTTTTGGTGACAATGCTTATATCTACGGAAATTTTGTTGAATCTGAAAGAACAACAGGAATTGGAGATGGTGTAAATTTTCACGTTGGCGTTTTAACAAAAGGTTCTCCCGATACTTTCACTCGAAAAGTAACAATGGATTACTTGGGTAATTTTTACCCGTATGTTGATAACACTCGCTCTATCGGCACATCATCAAATCGTTGGTCTGTGGTATACGCTGCAACAGGCACAATCAACACTTCTGATGCAAATACCAAAACAGAAATTGCCGACTTGTCTGCTGTTGAAAAAGCAACCGCAGTCGCAATTAAGGGTTTGATCAAGTCTTTCAAATTTAAAGACGCTGTGGCCGCTAAAGGTATTAATGCCCGTATTCACGTTGGCGTTATTGCTCAAGAAGTTCAGCAAGCATTTATTGCAAATGGACTTGATCCTGAGAAATATGGCTTGTTCTGTTCTGACACTTGGCACGAATACAACGGTCAAGCTGTTGAAGTAAATTCAAGCGGTAAGTTTGTAGAATCTTTTTACACGATGAACGGTGAACGGGTTAGTGTAAAAAACAAGGAAGATTTGCCAGCAGGTGCTGTTTTGTCAAACATTGAACACAACACAATTGAAAAAACACGTTTGGGTATTCGTTACGACGAATTGCTTGCGTTTGTCATTGCATCAATCTAACCGTACTGGCGCGGCTCACTAGACTTAATGCTTAACTGGATTGTTGGGTTGGAAACAAGGAAATATCATGTTAGAAAAAATTGTATCTGTTGATCTGATTGAAGTTGTTGAAAACGGGGCAATTCAAGTTCGCACTAAAACCGCAATCAAAGAAGATGGCGTAGAAATTAGCAGCAAGTTTCACCGCCATGTTGTTGTGCCTGGCGCTGATTACAGCGCCGAGGATGCCAAGGTGCAAGCGATTGCTGCATCCCTGCACACTGTTGAAGTGATTGCGGCATATCAAGCGGCACAATTGCCAACATTGGAATAAACCATGACCCAGCCAATTGACATCATCACCCGAGCCATGAAGGACATTGGCGCTGTCGCCGCTGGTGAAGTGCCAACGGCTGATGAAGCGCAAGATGGGCTAGATATGCTCAACGATATGTGCGCCCAATGGTCGAATGAAAACATGATGGTTTTCTATCGAACAGAATTGATTTTTTCAACCGTTCAAAATACTGTGCAATACACGTTGGGGCCAGGCGGTTCTGTTGGCGCTACCTTTACAGGTTCTATTGCAGGCAACACTTTGACCGTCACAGGCATCACTAGTGGCGGCATCACAATGGGCATGACACTATCAGGCACAGGCATCACAGCGGGAACAACCATTGTGGGCTTTGGAACAGGCGCAGGCGGCAACGTTAACGAGGCGGGTACATATACCGTCAGCAAGTCCCAAACAGTAGCCAGCACGACCATAAACGCATTTTACGAGCGCCCATTAACAATTGAATCGGCGTTTGTGCGGGTTGCAACAACGCAAGGCGGTTCTAATATTGCTGGTGGCTATTTGGATTACCCTGTTGCAATTTTGAGCCTTGAGGAATACGAATCTTTGGGCATCAAGCAACTGAACGGGCCTTGGGCAAAGATGATTTACTATATGCCTGCCGAGACACTTGGCACGGTGTATGTGTTTCCCAACCCCTCCCAAGGCGAGTTGCACTTATTCACGCAAACCATTTTTAGGCAATTCCAAACCATTAACGACACGATTACCTTGCCGCAAGGCTACAACATGGCGTTGCGGTGGTGTTTGGCTGAACGGTTGTTGCCTATGTTTGGCAAAGTAAATCAAACACAGATTGGCATGATTAACGCCTATGCAGCGCAAGCAAAGGCTACGATCAAGCGCACCAATATGCGCCCACCACAAGTTTCACGTTACCCCGATGCGTTGATGATGGGCAAAGCCAAAGATGCTGGCTTTATTCTTGATGGGGGCTTTAGATAATGCCTGATTTCGGCTTTGTCGGCACATCCTACGTTGCGCCCTCAATATATCAGGGCGACCAAGAATGCATTAATTTCTTTGCAGAGATTGACACATCCAAGCAAGCTGGTGACCGTGGAATTGTGGCGCTGTATCCAACGCCAGGTTTGACTGAGGAAGTACAGCTTTTTCCGACTGAGGTTCGGGGCTTGCATACCATGTCGGGTTCTGCCATCTTGATTGCGGTGGCAGGGAATCGGGTCTATCAGGTCAACACTTCATTTGTTGCCACACAGATTGGAACGCTGACCACCAGTTCGGGGCAAGTATCTATTTCGGACAATATTGATTTGGGCGCTGGCTTAACCGCATACATTGTGGATGGCCCAAATCGATACACATGGGTGGTGGCTACCAACACTTTTACAACATTACCAAGCACAGACGGGCCTTGGCAGGGTGCAACTGTTGTTGATGTGATTGACAACTACAACATTTATAACGAGCCAAACACGCAGAATTGGGCGTGTACTGACCTTGGGTCTAGTCTATCCACCCAAGCCCTGTACGGCACGGCTGATGGGTCATCTGACCTATTGGTGACGCTAATTGTTAACCAACGCCAAGTTTATTTGATTGGTGAAGTAACCACCGAGGTTTGGACTGATGTGGGCAACGTAATCGCAGGGATTACCAGTTTTCCATTCCAAAGAGTGCCAGGCACTTCAAGCCAATCGGGTATTGTTGCCAAGTATTCTTTAGCCCGATTAGGTGAAACGTTTGCTTGCGTGGCAAAAGACAACCGAGGGGCAGCAACCATTGAAAAGATGGAAGGCTACACTTGGATCAGAATTAGCACCCATGCTGTTGAGCAGTCTTTGCTTAATGAGGTGGTTTCTGATGCCATTGCCTACACCTACCAAATTGAAGGCCATGAAATGTATGTGGTGACATTTCCTAGCGTTGGGGAATACGGGCTTACATGGGTTTATGACTTATCCACAAAAAGCTGGCACAAATGGCTTGCATGGGATTCTGACCTTGCTGTTTACAAGCGCCATCGGTCAAACTGTGCCGCATTCTTTGCCAACAAAAACATTGTTGGTGACTTTGAAAATGGGAAACTTTACAGCTTAGATAACGCTGTTTATACAGACAACGGCGACCCAATCCGCAGATTGCGCCGAGCCATCCACTTAACCCAAGACTTGCAACGCCAATACTTTGATTCGTTTCAGATTCAATTTCAGCCAGGCGTGGGACTAAACACAGGCCAAGGCGATAACCCGCAAGCCATGTTGCGCTGGTCTAATGATGGCGGTTCAACGTGGTCAAACGAGCATTGGGTAAGCATTGGCAAGATTGGCAATTATGTAAACCGTGCTTTATGGCGGCGGTTGGGTTGGGCACGAGATAGGATTTTTGAAGTTGTTGTTAGTGACCCCGTGAAAACTGTTATTGTTTCTGCTGAATTGAAAATGAACGCAGGGGATAACTGATGGCAACCGCAGTTCCAAACAGCAACATCAATATCCCTTATTCGGCGTTTCTTGACCCAACCACGGGCAGGCCAAGCGTTCCTTGGTTGCAATGGTTGATGAATCCCAACATCATCACGCTGAATGTGGCAAACACCAACATTACGGGCGGTTCAATTGCAAACGTCACAATTACCAACAGCATAATAAACAGTTCTACAATTGGCTTAACAACGCCTGCGGCGGGTAAATTCACCGATTTCACAGCCTTAAACGGGGTCAAAGGGGGCACGTTTTGAACGATTTAGACTTGCCCAATTATGTTTCACGGGAACAAGTGGAACGCCTCCAAGCGCAAATGGCGGTCATGCCACAAGCGGAATTGGTAACAGAACACCAGTTTAGCGTTGGTATGTATATGCGAAAGTTGTACCGCCCTGCTGGAACGTTGATTGTGGGCAAAGTTCATAAAGAGCCCCACTTCTTTTTATGCGCTAAAGGCGAGATAATTGCGTGGACAGAAAACGGGATGAAGCGCCTCCAAGCGGGGGATGTTGTGGAATCAAAGGCAGGAACAAAACGGGTGACACTGGCTGTGACTGATGCTATTGGCATCACAATTCACAGAACTGATAAAACCGATCTTGATGAAATTGAGGCTGAATTGATAGAGCCTGATACGACAGCGCTTTTTGATGCTAACAATGACATTAAAAAGTTAACAGGGGAATAATATGACTTGGGTTGCGGTTGCAATTGGCGGTAGCGCATTATTGGGCTACATGGGTTCAAAAGAACAAGCTGGCGCTGCCGAAAGCGCTTCCAACTTGCAATATCAAGCTACAAATGAAGCCGCTAAACAACAGCGGGAAATGTTTGATATTCTCAATGCCCAACAAGCCCCATACCGTGCGGCTGGTGGCGGTGCGCTGACAAGAATTAGCGAAATGATGCCGCAATTAACGCAAGTACCCGAGGGCTACAAGCCATTCACTGCCGCTGACCTTAAAACCAACCTTGCACCCAATTATGAATTCATGTTGGGTCAAGGTTTGGGGGCAACCCGACAAGCCTTAAACGTAGGCGGTGGCGGTTCTAATGTGGAACGTGGTGGGGTTAAGTTTGCACAAGATTACGCAAGCAATGCCTATCAAAACGCCCTTGACAACTACATGAGGCAAGAAGCCCAAAAGTTTAATCAACAGCAAACAGGGCTTGGCAACGTTTACAACCGATTGGCTGGTATTGCTGGCATCGGACAGACTGCCACGGGACAAACGGCAAACCTTGGACAAAGCACTGCGGCTAATATTGGTCAGTTGGGTATTGGTGGCGCATCAGCCCTTGGCGCTGGTCAGATTGGCGCAGCAAATGCTATGGCGGGTGGCTATCAAGGAATTGGCAATGCCGCAACCTTGGCATCATTGTTAAGGCCGCAGCAAGCGATGATGCCGCAAGGTTATGGCACACAAGTTCCAATCCCTTACACATCAAACATTGGGTAAGGATAAAACATGGCAACTTTTAATGTTCCAACAATAGGCACAGAAATCAAGCCTGTGCCACAGAGTTCACTTGCCGATATGCTTGGCGTTGCAAGAGGGGCGCAAGCCTATCAGCAAGCCCAACAAGTCAATCCTTTGTTGTTGCAACAGCAGCAACAGGCTACCCGCACGGGTCAAATTGCTTTAAGCGTTGAAGAGCAAAAAGACATTGAGCGCCGCAATATGCAAACAGTTGTTGCAGACCCTAGTCTGTATATGACTGATGGAAAATATGACCCAAGCAAAGCGGCAGCGATTGCCACTAAAGTTGCCCCATTAACTGGCTTGTCTTACCTAAAAGATATGGCTGGTTCATTTGGCGCACAAGAAACTTTTCAAACTGGTGCTATTGGTACAAAAACCGCTGAAATGGATTTTGCCAATAAGCAAGTTTTGTCTATTGCAAATCGTTTAACGGGTTTAATTAACAATCCATTAATCATTGCATCAGAACAAAATCCCAATGAAGTAGACAAAAATGCTTTAACAGCAAGAGTTAACAAGTATGCCCAAGAACAAGCGGTGGCGTTAGGCATTCCAAAGGAAAAAGCTGAACTATTAATTGCACCATATCTTGAACAAGTTACAACCAATCCAGCGGGTTTTCGTCAATTCTTGAAAGACAAATTATTGTCAACCCTTGACCAAGGTTCACGATTGACCGCTATGCAACCAAGTGGAACGCCAGTATCAACTGGGGCGCAAGTTGGCATGGTTCAAACTGGTCAATTTGGCCCTCAACCGCAAGGCACAACTTTGCCTGGCACTGTGTTTGATGTGCAAGTTCCACCGACCCAACCAGTTGTTACAGCGACAGGACAAACACAATTGGTTGGCCCAATGTCGCAGCGTGGCAATCAACCTATGGTGACCAATCTTGGCCCAGCACAAACAAGTTTGCTTAGCGCTGGTGGATTATCAATATCCGAGGATTTGACAAAAACCGTCAACGAAGCAAAAGATGCCCCGCAGCGTGTTGCGATATTTCAAAACATCAAAAAGTTTGCACCCGATTCTTTTACTGGCGTTGGCGGTCAACGCAAAGAATTGGCGGCAGGCATTCTCAACGCAATTGGTATTTCTGCATTTGAAGCAGAAAAAGTCAGCACAGAAGAATTGGCTAAAAATTCTGCATTGTTGGCGTTGGCTGGTGGTAATACCGATGCGGCACGGGCATTAGCAGAGGTTGCTACACCAAACAAGAAATTAAACGAAAAAGCAATTCTTGCAATTGCCGATCAAATGATTGGTATTGAAAACATGAAGTTAGCAAGACAAAACTTTTTGTTGCCTGTGCAAAATGACGCTGCTTTGTACAATCAAAAAATGCAACAATTTAATTCTGTTGCTGATCCAAGATTGTTTCAAGAAATGTCTAAAGAAGATGTTCAAAAGCTGTTTAACTCTATGTCGCCAGCGGCTAGAACTGAAATGACCAATAAAGTCAGAGCAGCGAAATCACTTGGGATTATTAAATAATGTCAACATTAGCTGAACTTTGGGAAACCGTTACACCTACGCAACCAAGCGTTAAAGAAGCGCCTACCCGAATTGCGCCTAATGTGCAGGCGCAGCGTGACCAAGGTGCATTGGCTATTTTGCAAAACGAATTAAAAGCCTCGCAAGATAGGTTTGCATCTGCCACTGACCCACAAGCAAAAGCACGACATCAAGCCGACATTGCTGGTTTGCAACGTGAAATTGGGCGCATGAGCAAGACCGCAGCGCCAGCAACCAGTGCGCCGCAAGCTACACCATCGGTAACCCCTGCGCCAGCCGCCCCTGCCGCTGATAGCACAAATTTTGCTGACATTTGGCAATCCATGACAGCAGAGCCAAGCAAAACCGCAGAAAAAAGCGTTGCAAGCACACAAGAAAGCAAGGTTGCCCCAAGTCAACAGCCCGTTAGTAATGTGCGTCAAATTGTTGGCAAAGTATTGCAAAAAGGTCTTGAGGCCAAACAAGCATTGCCAGGCTTTTTAGCATCTACGGCTGACGTTATAGCTAGTGCGCCATCTGCATTGGCTGGTGTTGTTGGGTATGGCGCTGGAAGATTATTTGGCGGCACGCCCGAAGAAGCAAGCGCATCATCACAAAAAGTTGCTAGTGCTATTGCCCAACCAGTTGGTCGCATAACTGGTTTAGCAGAAACGCCTGCATATAAGGAATCTTTGCCTACCGTAGTTATGGATTACATAGGCAAAAATATTGGTGAAGGCGCAGAATCAATTGCTAAAAAATTTGGTGTAAATAAACTTGATGTTGAAAATGCTATCAATGCTGGATTAATGACCGCTGGCGCTGTTGCGCCCAAAGCCATAGGAATGGCAAAAAAAACGGCAAAAGAAATAGAAATTGTGCGCCCCAACCAAGCGCCAACACCAACACCGCAAAGCGGTATGGTAAGCGCTGGCGCTGCTGTTGTACCTGATGCCACAACAATCAAGCAAGCATTGTCGGTGGCTACGCCCGAATTGCAACAAGCATTGTCAAGCATTCCACCCGAAAAAGTTAACATTCCAACTTTGCAAAGGCACATTGAAGCTGATAGTTTGCCTGTGCCAGTTCGATTGACTGAAGGTCAAGCCACGGGTGATATTGTTAAATTGTCCCGTGAGCAAAATCGCCGAGGGCAAGACCCATCATTAGCCCAAAGGTTTAATGAACAAAATGGTCAGTTAGTTGAAAATCTTGGAATGATTCGGGAAAAAGCCGCCCCTGATGTTTATGGTTCTAAGACCATTGAAAACAGCCAAGGCATCATTGAAGCATATAAATCAATGGATGCGGCAAAGACTACCGACATAAGCAAAGCATACAAAGCATTGGAAGATGCTAACGGTGGGCAATTTCCTGTTGATGGCAAAGCATTGGCAAATAATGCCGAGGCCATGCTAGGTAAAAAACTTAAAACAGAGTTTTTGCCGCCATCAATAAAATCCCAACTTGAACGTTTTAAGACTGAGCCTATGACGTTTGAGCAGTTTGAAGCTATGCGGACTAATCTTGCCGCAGAGATTCGCAAAGCCGAGCGAACTGGCGATGGGAATGCCGCACAAGCATCAAGTATTGTTCGCCAAGCATTAGAAGATTTACCAATGCAGGGTAGTGCTGCCGCCGCCCTCAAGCCTTTGGCAGACAGCGCTAGATCACTTGCTAAACAGCGTTTTGATATGTTGAAAAA
>Ga0209354_10001323_pt1 | contig 11011 bp, 21 predicted proteins | sample LauGreSpBDMM15DD_2_FD_187562 | JGI IMG/M metagenome (GOLD analysis project Ga0209354, IMG submission 187562) | Freshwater lake microbial communities from Lake Michigan, USA - Sp13.BD.MM15.DD (SPAdes) (version 2) | ecosystem: Environmental > Aquatic > Freshwater > Lake | place: Lake Michigan...
ATTGGCATATACCGTTATCTCTGGCAATCACCTTGGCCCTGATAGCACGCCACTTGTGGTAGTTCCCTGAGCTCAATCTCTTACCCCTAATGCCAGCCATATACCTTCCAATGATAGAGCGCATCAACCATAGACGAATAGCGAGTGATTGCATAACGATAGCACCAGTCAATCTGCTGTTTATATGTAGCCTTCAATAGGTACTTAGACTTGCCTTGGCATATACCTATATGGGATCCATTTACAGCGTCAACACGCCAATTACTCTCCGCATTCCAAAGTACATGCATGGCGTATAACTCGATTATTGAATCAGTCTTTGTAGCTGCATAGATCTTGAATTTATTAACATTATCTGCATCAGCGTTAGCCCTGTCGGGATAACACAGCACTCCCAATAGCATCAAGCTCGCTGTCGCTTGAGCTGCCACCCTACGGGGCTCCGCGACGCGGTTGAAGCGTAATCGCGCAGTCAAGTGTAGTCAATCATGTGGATAACTAACGCGTAAGATTGGGCGTGTCGGTGAGTTATCCACAGGCTGTGCGTAACTATCTAACATGACCCAAACCAGATTGCTTCATCGCAGCTACATTATCTGCGCCCATTGCGAAAAGGAAGGTGGGCATGAATATCCCTTTTGGTTCGCCAAACGGGGTGCTGAATTTCATTTTAGGATCCATGGAAAGTATGCCATCAGCAGCTGCCCACAAGGTATTAAACCAAGCAGCCTTTGAAGTACAGATAAGGGCCACACCGTTGGCATTGGCGATGAACTTAGTCATCCAAGGCGTAGGTTTTGAATAAGGTGGATTCATCCATACCAATTCACCACCCCACTCTTGAGCTAAGCCGTCGTCGATGATGCTAAACGATCGGGCCGCAGGAATCCACGGAATACCGCCGGGTGGGGCGCACACATCGATGTCGAATTTAAGGCCTAAAGCCTCGAATATGTAACTTGGTGTGTAATAGTCATCAGTGGTTCCATCGGAATGAGCATCGAAGCCTATGTCTAAATCCAATCGATCATTACTCATACGCTCGCCTCCGGCTTCATCATGATCCCAATAACCCCGCAAGATGTACATTCCACGCACACCAGATTAGGCGGCATGTTGTTAGCCACTATTCTCTCAATGTGCGGGCATGTAGCTTTACACAATCGGCAGGTGTATTTGTAATATATTGGCTCAGTCATTTTATGTATGCCTGCAATCTGCATTTAAAGCAAAACCACATAATGACTTGCCCGGTATGGTCTTTAATCTGTTGGCCGTTTACCTTTGGCGCGTATTGCTCGCACCTATCGCACAGTTCAAAATTGGCAGACACTGTCACTGTGCCATCGCTTTCAAATGTAATCTCATTGCCTTTGTTATCACTTATTGACATCTCACCCATGTTTAGCCACCTTCTTGCGCCATTGGCCATTTGGCCCCAACTCCCACCAGTCAGCAGGGCATTGCTCGGTCTTGTCAGGGCTGATGCAAACAAACCCATAATAATCTTTTCCTGTTTTCTCGGACATACCTTTGCGCAGCTGCATCGCACCATGCTTGCACTGCGGCTCTGGATCAACAGGATTAGCTTCACGCGCAGCAGCCATACGGCCTATCTGGTAAGGCGTATAGCCCTCATCAGTTAAGGTTTCACGGTTCTGTACGCGTTCGACCTTTTGCATCTCCTCGCGCGAGGGGCCGTTCTTGTCTGTGCCTATCCCAGCATTTTTGCAGGCAATGCCGATCGATGAAGTTTCGCAATTTTCTAGTGGAAAATCACGATTTACACCCCGATCCGCTGCAACCTCTCTGGCATGGCCAGTGCTAAAAGGCACGGTATCTGTAACATTTCGATATAACTCGCAACGCATAACAAACACATTTGCATCACTCGGTAAAGCCATCGTGCGCACCGCACCATCTGGGTACTTCTCCCAGAATAATTTAATGCGCTCTGCAACGGTAGTGTAATCAGCTAAATTGAAACTCATAACAGCACCATGTTTCTGGTCCACACAATGGATTTATGCCCGGCCCTTGTTTTGCGCGTTTCATTGGTTGGTAGCAATTGCCCCATGCCTACTAGCTCGCTACGGCGGCTGCGTATGGATGAATCGGTTGCGGGCCAGATATTGCCCCAAGTACGCGCATACACTTTAACTAACTCCTCGTCAGTCATAGCCATCTCCACATCAAAACATTGAATTAGACGATACTGGAGAGGAGTGACATCGGCTATCGAATCAGCTGCACTGTGTGAAGTCCAAGGATCACTTGCCCGGGCATGCGCTCTACTTGACACGCTTCACCTCCACATTGCGTTTGCCTAGATCGTAACCAGCTCTGAAACCATAGTCTTGACCTACCTCAAGCCCGAATAAGTAACCAATCCAAGTCAATGCACCAATCAAACCAAAGAGAAACAACACCCAGATTGGTTGCGGAATTGCCGCAAGCAAGGCCATCATTTGTTTTCTCGACTCGCTTGAAATGCCTCAACATCGCTTAATTCAAAGCGATAGTGACCACCGAATGTAGTCTTGTGTGGCAATTTGCCTTCGCGCACTAACTTGCGCACCGTTGATCCTGCTACCCCTAGCACCCATGCTGCATCCTCGGTAGTTAGTAAGCCTTTAAATGCTCGCATTAGCTCACGCTCGCAAAGGATCCGGCGTAATCGGTGAGTATTAAATAATCTTGGGTGGCGGTATCAAAGAATATAATGCAATTGACTCCAATATAATCTAAATATGATCGGCAGAACATCGCACCCATATAAGTATCAGTCCAGTGCGCATATTGCCAACCCCACATTAAATGTGCGATTTCCTTGTCCTCAGTGGGTTCAAATCGATCCGCTTGATTAAACCAAATTGAACCCCACGCCATGCTATTTGTAGTCAAATTTTCAAAGTCTGTTGCAGTTACTTTTATCATACAGGCCCCTTATTATCCGCATGCACCTTTTGGTGCATTACGCGATAATAGCGCATTATCCCTTTTGCCTGTCAATCGCTACGCGGTGTGTCGTGGGAGATTAAATGCGCGTAGATTGAGTCAATCCGCAGCTCTAGGCGAGCGATTCTGCCTTCAAGATTGTGGCCGCCGTTTTGATCGGGTTTGAGCTCACTTAGGTAGTGCTTGACCAACCAGCCCACACACCCCACGAACGAGCCCACAATGGCCGTTACAGCCACAATCAAGCCCGCCCATGAGGTTATGGTCATTTTACTTTTTTACCTTTCCAGCAATTGCGGGTACATCTAAGGCCTTTAACACTGGCCCAATAAACCCGGCAATGGCCGCATTGGCTAAAATCTTTGGATCGGTTACCCCAGACATGTAAAGAGCTAAAAGTGATGCCAGCGAAGCTCGCAGCCAAGACATCACAGGCTTTTTTAATGCCTCAATTGATTTGTGCATTGGTTTTCTCCTTCTTAGTTGATAGGCCCAATTTTCCAATCAATGCAGCGACTTTCGCTTCATCAAGTGAAATCTCGAAATGCATCTCATCTTTTCTGCCTTTGTAATCGCCACCCCATCGGATGCCATACTTTTTGCATAACGCTTGAATCAACGCAACCTGCACTGTTGAGAATGTGCCAGCTGATCCCAGTGGGTGTTTTGTAGCGTTTAGATCAATGGCCGTACCACTTGAATGATTGCTAAGCACTGTCTGACTCCCACGAATCTCGCGGTAACAGTAACCCCAATCATCATTGCCATCATCTATTGCTTCAATGTGCTCATGGAATTGCGATGCAACGGCGACAAGTAGCGGGGCAACCTTTTCCGCGCATCGTAATTTAACGCCCGAATCGGCGATGGCGTATTGCCTCACGCCAATCTCATGCGGGTCTTTAGATGCTGGCCACCCGTTTTGGCTAGTTATCAAGTGGCTCTACCTGTGGCACTATCCATTGGCAAGTAGCTTCATCTAATCCAAGATTGCCTTCTGGCTCTGGCGCAATAAACGCATCTCTGCCTTCATCGTAAGAATAACCAATGCCAGCATAATTAAATCGTATGCGGTTATTGTATGAAGTCTGGACATACACTTCGCCAAATTCTTTTCGCCATTCGGCGTAAGTTGCTTCATACTCATCGCCTACGACGTAAACGCCCGTTACAATATTGTTCTCATCAAGTTTTGCGAAGTGTGCCATTAGAAGGTTATCGTTCCACTAGCGGAAGCGGTGATTTGATAAACTCTATAACCGCTTCGGGTTGGCTCTGTGTAAGTTAAGTTGGTAAGTGTTGCCGCTGAGTAAGTGTCTGGGTAAGCGATAATAACAATTCCTGAACCACCAGTTCCACCTGTGTTTACTGAACCGCCGCCGCCGCCGCCGCCTGTGTTTACTGTTCCGTTGCTACCATTTCCAGATGATGAACCTGCGCCGCCGCCGCCTGTCGCCGTACCAGCAGGCGCGGAAGTACCGCCACCACCGCCGCCACCAGCGCGCTCTGTTGAACTTCCATTTATTGAAGAAGTGCCGCCTGTGCCGCCTGTGTGTGATGAGTTTCCTACCGTACCACCACCGCCGCCGCCGCCGACATCGGTGGGAGAAGTAGTGTTACCGCCGCCGCCCGTGCCTTGCGCTGGAGAAGTTGAAGGCGTATTACCTGCCGCACCGCTTGCAAATGAACCTGAGCCTTGACCACCTGCGCCGCCGCCAGAACCACCTGTCGCGCCTTGGCAAGCCGCGCCCGGGCCTGTGTTAGTTCCACCGCCACCGCCGCCAGATGAAGTGATGCTAGAAAATACGGAATCACTGCCGCTAGAAGCGGGAACGCTATCGGTTCCATTACCTGCACCCCCCGCGCCGATTGTTACGGTGTACGGCGTTCCAGATGAAACGGCAAGCGAACTAGTTCGGTATCCACCTGCGCCGCCACCGCCGCCGCGTTTACCACCACCGCCGCCACCACCAGCAATAACAAGATAATCCACCGAAGTAGGCGAAACTACCAAGTGACCCGAAATTTGACTAGCCATAATTCCAATTTTCATTACGCTAAATCTCCGAACACGATCCAAGAGTTTGCGGCTAGTTTTTTACAGGTTGCGCCGCTGTTGGCAACGCGTAGTTTTGGAGTCGCGCTAGTTGCGCCTGTTGAAATTACGGTTGTTGTTCCCGGGGTAACTGCGCCGATAGTTGGCTGACCCACACCAGTTATCCAAAACACATTAAACTCTGTGCCGATTGTAAAATTGTATGTGGCATCTGTTGGGATATTAAATTGCACGGATGTTGCAGCGTTCATCGAAAATAAGTTGTATTCATCGCCTGCAACAAATGTATAGGCCGCAGTCTTAGCTGTGTAGCTTGATGAAAGCGAAAGGGTAACTGCTCCACTAGCTGCGCCACCTGATAATCCTGATCCCGCATTGGTATTGACTGCGGTGATATCGCCGACTGGTGCGCCAACCCATGCACTGCCTGAGTAATACTCAAGTGCATCGGTGTCTTTAAGATACGAGTATTGGCCTTCCTGCGGTGATGTAATGGCAGATGCCCGCGCAGCTGATGATGCGAACACCAGTACGCCTTGCATTAAGTAACCGTTTGTGTCGGCTGCTGTTAATACTTCACCTGTGGTAAAGGTCTTGAACCCTAAACCTGCTGCCATTTTTTACTCCTTAATAACTGAGTACGGATGTATCAAGTATCCCGTACAGGGTTGAGTTTAGTATAAACGAATCCAAAATGGGTTCGAGTGTCGTTAGGACTTGCCGCCAAGAATTCGGGCTAATCTGGTAATTAACGCCAAAGACTTGCAGGGTTTTGGTGAGGATTGACCCGCCCGGTTGGGTAGTGCTGACCGTTACCGGATCAAAGAAATCTAACTCCAAAGCTGCCAGCACCATTGCGGCATCTGGGTAGTACAGGTCAAGAATTAGCGCATCGCATCTAATTGAGGTTTCTGCGCGACTGGCAATGTATGCCTGCGCATACTGCAAAGCATCGGCATCGCTAGAAAACATGGTTGCGGTTTGATTGTAGGAGTGCGCAAAATACTTGGTGACACTAGCTGCATTAACTACTACCTGCGCTGTGCCGCCTGTCGGGGTCACACTTGCTTGGTTGTACACCAGCACATCATTGAGCACCCAATCCGCATTAAAATAATGCAGGTTTGAGCCGTTATCGTTAAACACCTTTGGCGTACCCGATACGGATGTTGATGTTGTGGTGCGGTTTTTAAATACAAATGAGCCGCTGGCATCTACATAGAACGCGCCAAATTCTACTAGCTCGCACTTTTGCGCAGCTGATAGCGCGGTGGTTGCAGTGTTGGGATTGGCCTGCACTGTACTCAATCCAGTTTCAATTGACCGCATTGTGGCAGGCCATGAGATTTGGTCAAGGATTTGGCTAACGCGGGTTGAGGTCAAATCGCCTGCATTGCTACCTGCAACGGTAGTTATCTGCGCCATCTGGACTAGGCGCATCGCATCAACGGCTTGGATAGTTGTGTAGTTCAAAGTATCAACAGAATTGTTTGGCTGAGTAGTCAGGTAATTTGTGACAAATCCTGAAAATAACGGGTAAGTAACGCTGAGGCTAGTTGCAACAATTGACACTTTAACCATTGGTTGCAGCAGATTGTAATAAGGGCCGCTGACATTCTGCGGGTTAAAATCGCCATTTTGGTCAAGGATGCGCAACGAGAGTGTGCCTGCTTGGAATTGGTCAGCTTGCGCATTGCGCCCGCGCTGGATTGAGATTGCATTGATTTGATCCGATACATCCACAATGACTGCCGCTGCATCGGCAAGGATGTTGGTGTCAAGTATGCCTGTATCTAAAATCATGGCTTGCGCAAATGATGGGCCTGTTGAAAAATTAATGAAGGCCTGTACGGTTGGGGCGGTCATTGATCTATTGACCCTGCATAATTTGTGCTGCTGCCAAATCGGTTTAGATTTTGCAGTACTTTCTGCACTTCATTTGCGATCACTTGCTCGCTGCCTACTACGCCGGCATTGACTGTCACATAGAAGTTATCGCCGCCGCCTTGGGCGTACCCGCGTTCGCCACCAGTGGCCATATTTGGCGCACCAAAGAATGAAGCATCAAAGATTGCTTGAGCAGCTGCATCAATAGCGGCTTGTGCAGCTTCGAATGCTGCCAAAGCTGCTTGCGCTTCGGCTGCTGCTTTTTCAGCTTCAAAGGCTGCCGCATTTGCAGCATCAGTTTCAGCTTGGGCGGCTTGTGCATCTGTAGCTGCCGCCAATCTTAATCTTTCAATTTCAGCGGCTGCGTTAGCATCGGCCCAAATTTTGGCAATATCCTCTGCAATCTTTTTTGCATCTGCGGCTGATTTGGCCGCTGCCGCTGCCGCTGCTGCGCCCGTATCAACCACGCCTGTACCCGCAGCATTGATGGTCAAACCCTGCGTGGCTAATGCGGCGGTTGCCCCACCCGGTATTTTTAAGTCTTTCATCAAACGATTTATGTTCGCAATGATGCCGGGCCAATCGGCAAACGGATCATCAGCCTTTGGCAAGGTGGCCAGCAGATTCGCTAGCTCTTTTGTTTTGGCTTCATTCTCTTTAAGCAAACCGTTTAATCTTGCGGCCTCTTTGGAATCCTCCTCTAATAATGCTTTCTGCAATAGCAATCGCAATCGGGTTTCCTCATCTATGCCGTATTTTAATGCAGCCTGTATTTGTATCTGGGCAAGGTCAAATGTACTGCCTTGCTTTTTTAACGCTAGCGCATCTGCCGCGCCTTTCTTTGTTAATGCATTACTTTTTCTGGCTAGATCTAAGGCTTTTTTATCTGCTATTGCTTTATCTTTAGCAATCTTACCCTCACGCTTTGCACCGTATTCTAGAACTGGCGGGGCTGCTATATTCATCTGTCGGGATATTGCGACATCTTGAGCAATGGCTTTTGCCAATCCCAGTTTTTTATCTATTAACTTGAATATAGGATTTTCGCTGATGCTCTTAAATATTTTATTGATGCCAATTGCCAACCCCTGCAATTCAATTGCGGCAACTCCTGCAAAATCTGTTATGCCTTGAGAAGCCTTGCCCATTCCACCGCCGCCGCCTAATTCGGCAATGGCGCGCATCAAACCGCCGCCAATAGTTTCTTGAGCATCTGCGGCTGAGGCGGCCAGTATTTTCATTTGCCCCGCATAAGTACCAGCGGCAGTTGCAGCTTGGCCGCCAAATAATCTGGCTAACTCTTCATTGATTGCGTTCAAATCCTTGGAAGCCAACACCGCTTTATTAATGCCCGGAACCATCTTTGCTAGGGAAGCCGTGTTGCCTGCATAAGCCTTGGCGATTGCCTTGGTCACGCTCTTGACATCCGAACCTGTGCCCACAGCAACATCTAATGCGGTGTTTAAACCTTTTTGAGCTGCTGTCACCGATCCCGTGGCAACAATGAGACTTTGAAATGCTGGCCTTAAATCATCATCTAAAACGCCAGTTTGCCTTTGCAGGCTTTTAATAAATCGTTCCACATCTATGTTGGCAAATGCGTTTCCAGTATTCTTTAAAGTCTGACCCAATGAAGCGGCGGCCTTTTCGTCAGCTAAAAATGCTTTTAACGAGGACTTGCCAAAGGCTGCTAATTTGGTGGCTCCGTAAAATCCAATGAATGTTTTTGCCAGTCCAGACACTTTTCTGCCCAGTTTTTCACTTGCAGTTTCCGCTAATTTAAATCCTTTGCCATCAAAGGTAGAACCAATCTTGATATCCGGAAATGCCATTATGCAGCCCTTTCAAATCTAGACTTGCTGTTGCGGGCGTAAAATAAAGTTGTTGCTGTGTCAATTGCCTTCATTGCAGCACCCAATGGTTTGCCTTTATTGGCAGCCCACGCTTTATAGATCAAGCGGCCACGGCCTTGCAGACTAGATGTTAATGGACCCAAGTTTTTAATGAATTGAGCTCCAGCATTTTTATTGACTGAATGGCTAACTTTATTTGAAGCCATATTCACACCCGGTCCAACCCAGTCTTGCGGCCCATTCCTGCCAGCCATTTCATAGATTGCGCCTACTCTCGATTGGTTAATGATTCGAGCCACAGAAGTAAAACCATAGGGATTGGGTTTATCGACACCGATGCGTAAAACAATGCCGCTTTTAATGATGCTTGCATTATAAGTTGGGAATTTGGCTTCGCTAAAACTGCGGCCTTCCCAATGACTCATAGGGGCTTCTGCCGTAACAAATCCTTTAGCCTGACTGACCACTGGCATCAAAGCTCTGCGCAATTCAGATTTTAATGCTTTGTGTAAATCAGGCGTAAATTTGCGCAGGGCCATCAGGAGATCCGTGTTACCTCTTATTTCTACGAGTGGCATTGCGTACCCTCGCCTCCTTTGCTCTGTCGCTGTACACCTGCAACACCGCCTTCAGCATGTGACCATCCATTTCAAGCACCTGCGATGGAGCGATTTTCATCTCCACCGCAAGGCTCGCCACAAGATAAGTCATGCTGTTGCGGTCTATCCTTTTGGGTCCTCGTCATCCAATACCTCGACTGAAACCAGCGTGTTTAAAAACTCCTCGCCAAATGGCGGGATGACTTCCACGCGCTGCAAACAGTTATGAGCTAACCAGTAGATGTCCGATTGTCGCTCTTGATCGCGGAACTGCTTATGAATTCCGGTTCCTGTGTACTTTTCAAAGGCTACTTCGACAACAGGCGAAATGTGCAAAACCACTTCCCCTGAGGCCCTAGTTATCTTTAACCTTGCCATGCATTACTCCTTAGAATGAAACGGTAGGTGAGACTGTAACTGCGGTGTTCACAGTAAATGACAGACTCGATGTAGCTTCATCAGCCACGCCGCCATTGCCCACCGGGGTCAAGTTATTGACCAGAATGGAGAATTGATACGACGGGTTCGTTGCCGATACCAATGTGCCTTTAACGGTGATCATTGATACTGCCAATGTTGTACCGAAAGCGGCATTGAGTGTGGTCATGACTTGGCTCGCGGCCCAATCATTCAGAAAGTCGATGCTCAAAGTTGCAGCTTGTAACCCAGCCGCAAATTTATGAGCAGAATCTCCCATTGCTGTGACTTCGATTTCATCCACGATCTGCGTTAAAGTTACTGCGGTTACATAACTTGAAATGTCAATGCTTGGCACTGTTGGCGCAGCAGCGGTGGCAAGTTTAACGCCAACATTGTTATTTAAGTAAATTGCCATTGTTTATTCCTCATCCTTCTTGTTGGTTGGTGCTTTGGTTTCTGTGTCTTTGACTTGACCGGTCTTTATCAGAAAAGCCAAATCCTCTGCTTTGGTATCGCTCATGGTTATCTCCTTATGACCAGCTGGTTAGTATTGAGACGGAAATATCGGCCGTGAGTAGATCTCCCGAAGCTGCCGATAAAATTGATGGTGCGCTTACTGTGCCTACATTCATGACAATGGCCGATGTGTTCAGCAGATTAAATACCGCAACGATGGTGTCCTCAATGCCATTCAAATTTCCCTGATTGTCCAGAAGAGGAACCGTCATGAGCACACGAAAATTGGCAAGCGGTGGAATGATCTGCACATTATTGCTGGGCGTGATGTAGGGATCTGCCGGAACCACAATCACGGAATTTGCGGTGATTACGCTGGGTGGGTAAGCGTAAATATTCCAAACTCCCGCATTTGTGAGGGCCGTGGCCAGCGTGGATCGAAGTGTTGTGAGAGCTGTGGTCATTTAACCCACCATTGAATTTGGGGTCATGTACGGGGCAATCAGGCCTCTAATACTGGCCATCAAAGTGTTGGACATTTTGAATGGCGAAGGGCTGAAGCCATCTACGCTCATTCCACCCGATTGAGTGGTTTGTCTTGATTGAAAAATGGATGTGGCCAAAATCATGGCCGCCTCACGGACTCCGCCTGTTAGCGCGTAGCTCGTAGTCTTGTCATCCGGGCCTGCCATTTTGCCGTAAGGCTGGACTTGGTGCATTGCTATATCCGCGCTCACAATTGCGAATTGCAGGTATTGATACCCGCGCGGGTAGTTATATGG